>Ga0315338_1000876_pt1 | contig 49657 bp, 46 predicted proteins | sample ASW8metaG_FD_204518 | JGI IMG/M metagenome (GOLD analysis project Ga0315338, IMG submission 204518) | Ammonia-oxidizing marine archaeal communities from Monterey Bay, California, United States - ASW #8 | ecosystem: Environmental > Aquatic > Marine > Coastal | place: USA: California | collected... | reverse complement strand
TGAGAAGCCCGGAGCGCTTTTCTCAGCGCGTTTGATGACTAAAACGACTACCGGGTCACCCAAAATTTGGAGCTCTTAGAAAAGATCCTACGGCCTCTCAGAGGATGCTGTGTATAGATGGTTTCGACACCAATTCCAACAGGTGTCGCGAATCAAAAGACACGGTTACTGTTGAGACGGACTGGCTTGTCCCCCGGCACCCCCCGGTTGGGAGTTTGATGAGATCTCAAAAGAGATGACGCCGTCTAATGAGTCACGTGAACTTGGCAACACCAAGCACCGGTCAGAGACCAAGACAGATGTCCGACGAATCTGAACTGGTACAGTTGTGTTGTAGAAACTGTTGTAGGTGATCTACCACCAGACAGAAAAACCCCCTTCCCGAACGCCCCGGGCATGATTCGAACATGCGACCTGCGGATTAGAAGTCCGCTGCTCTATCCAACTGAGCTACCGGGGCAGTGGCAGCCGGCGGGTTCGTCAGAGGCACGAGCGCCGCCGATACGAGGCACATAGTAGCGACGTAGCATGAACAGACGATGAGCGTTACCCAACCCTCCGTGACGGCTGCCGGTGATCCCGACATCATGGCGCGGCTCGAACTGGCCCAGGATCTGGCCGATGCGTCGGGGGAACTCATCATGTCCTACTTCGGCAACAGCCGATGCGCCGCGGACACGAAGGATGACGGTTCGCCCGTCACCGATGCCGACCGAGGCGCAGAGACGCTCATCCGCACCGCGGTCGCCAAGCACTTCGGTGACGACGGCCTCTTCGGCGAAGAACACGGCGCTGAAGCTGGAACAAGTGGCTATCGCTGGGTCATTGATCCAATCGACGGAACGATCTCCTTTGTGCATGGCGTGCCGGCCTTTGGAACGCTCATCGGCATCGAACGTGACGAAGTTCCGGTCGCGGGCGTCATGAACTTCCCCGCCATGCACGAACGCGTGTGGGCGTCGCTCGGCTGCGGCGCGTGGCATCGCATTGCAGCAGAGAAACCGCGGCGCGTGCATGTGTCAGATACGACTTCGCTGGATGAAGCCATGGTGTGCACAACCTCCTTTGACTACTTCCGTGATCAGCCGTGGGAAGGTGCCTATCTCGCCATCGCCCGCGCCTCGAAGCGGACCCGCGGCTGGAGCGATTGCCACAGCGAACTGCTGCTGGTCACCGGTCGCATCGATGCGGTTGTGGAACCGGTGCTCCACCCGTGGGATATCAGCGCCATCATCGCGGTGCTCCATGAGGCGGGTGGGCGGTTTTCAGATTGGAGCGGCAAAAACGAAGGGCGCTCTTCGGTCTCACCGGGGCTTGCAAGCAATGGACGCCTGCATGAACAATTGTGCGCGACCCTCACGGGACAGTAGAATCGCACCTGAGCCACATGGCTCGGCGGGCTGGTAGCTCAGGGGTTAGAGCAAGCGACTCATAATCGCCAGGTCGCAGGTTCGAATCCTGCCCAGCCTATTTGGAGCGAGTTGATCACGGCCGCGGCCAAGGCTCGCTCAATCCCACTGCAGCGATGGGCCGCCCCCACCCATGAACTCGGTAAAGCCGAGGATGGCATCCGTGTGGCGACCCTCGTCGTCGATTCGGAAGAACCCGTCGGGTCCGATTGATGAATTGCGAGTCGCCTTGTGAACGCCGTTGATCAGTTCGACGTGGCCGTCACCGTAGGCGACGTAGCCGGCCCAGCGGCCAGTGTCTGCATCACAGGTCAGCGAGTCGCGACTTGGCATGCCATCCTGCGGACCGCGGTTAGCGACAATCGGAAAGGTCGAGTCGAGGTGGCGGCTGGACCAATTCCTGTCGCGGTCGCCGTACAACACCAGGTGCGCGTACGACACGTTGGTCTCGTCGCTCAAGTCGGCCGAGAATCCGGTGTCCCATCGGACGCCGCTGCCAGGATCCCATGCATTCCAGTTGTAGTCGGCGTACACATCGGCCAGCGCGTTGTCCAGCGGAGAGACGAGCATCTCGGCGGGCACGATGCGCTGGGCGATGAGCAGGCTGTAGATGTTGGCGGTGATGTCGTCACCGACCTCATCGGTCACTGCACTGGGTCTGGGAAAGACCCCTCCGCCGCCCAGTCCCGCAGTGTTCAGCGCCGCCATCAACTGCTGTAATTGAACCATGTCTGTGATGCGACCCTTGTTGACCGGCACAGCGGTTCCGTCGTCACTCGTGCCGCTTCCGATTCCCTTGAGCGACTCGGCGAACATCGCATACATCGCAACCATGATGGCCAGCACCACGAGCAGGCCGACCAGGCTGAATCCGCGGCGGGTCATTCGGCGGCCTCGGCCTGCTCGGCGCGGCGACGATTGACAAGGGTGTCGATATCAGGCCGTGGCAGCCGATCGAGATCTGCTTGCAGCCGAGCCGTCCCGGCGACCGTCAGAATCGCCCACGCCGCCTCGACTCCAGGAGATTCATCGGTCAATGCGTAGGTGTGGCGACCGTCGTCATCCCGCACCGTGATCTTCCACGAGTTGCTGCCGTGCGCGGCCGGGGTCGATGTGGCCCAGTTGGAAGTGGACACAATGTGATTCAATGTGGCGCCCTGTGCCGGCGTCACGCTTCCAGTCCACGACCAACGCTCCAGCATAATGTCCTTGCCGCCTGCAAACCGAAGAGTGCCATTGCTGGCGAGGTCATACCGCACCAATCGACCATCGTCGGTCGTCAAGAACATGCCCAGCGCTGGCGCAATGGCCGGACGTGGCGGCGCCGCGGTGCAGGATGCCATCGACACGACGAGGCACACGCACGTCACCCAACGAATCATCACTTCGACGTTCCGACAGACGCCAGCGGCAATCGAAGCAACTTCGGCGGAATGGTGCTCGACGGCTTTGTCCCGTTCATTGGAATTTCCACAAGCAGCCAGAGATCTAGGGGGCCGCCCGGGCTCGCGGGCGACTCCAACTTGGCTTGGATCCTCGCGCCGAGCATTCCTGCCAATTCGGTGTAGACACGTACGTTGTTCTTGATGGCTCGCACCGCCGACGATTCAAAGGTGGCCCCGCCGCGGTCGTTGATGGCGTCGATGCTGAGTTGTACGCCGCCGCCGGGCCTGCGGGGGGCGATCAGGCGATCGCCGTCCTCATCAAGACGAAACTCCAACAACAGGGCTGGAGCCAGCGTGGGCAAGTCTTCGTGCGTCCGCCCCCACGCCACGTGGATGCGACGAATGTGCAGCGGCCACGTCGGGGCCTTGGGACGCTGCGCCTTGGGCGGAGGCTGCGGTGGTGGTGGTGGCGGAATCCGCTCGACCACTCGCGGTGCTGGTGTCGGCGGAGGCGGCCCCGCGGCGACAGTTGATGCTGGCTTTGGAGTTGGTGGTTGAGGTGGCGGCGGCGCGACCTTGGGTGCTGGCTTGGGCGCAGGCGCGGGTGGAGGCTCAACCGTCTTGGGCTTGGCCGGTGGTGGTTCGACACGCGGCGCCGCAGGCGGCGGTGCCGCCGCGGCAGGCTCGGCGACCTTCGGTGTCGGCTTCGCCGCAGGAGCCGGCGGCGCCGGCTCGACAATCTTCGGCGTGGGAGGGGGCGCGACCGGTTGCACAATCGCGGGCTTGGTTGGTGGCGGCGGAGGTGGCGGCACCACTTCAACGATTGCCGGCGGAGGTTGCGCAGACGCGACCTGCACAGTCGCCGCGCCGGTTCCGCGGTAGGCCGCCCACGGATCGGGCCCGTAGTCCCACCGCACCGGATCAATTTCGACGACACGGACTGGCCGATCTGTTGCCCACGCCAGCACGCCAAGTTCACGTCCAAATGCCACGATCGCCGCATCGGGCTGCTCGTCTCCATCCGCGGTGCGGGTGAAATTCCAGCGATCACCGTCGCCGGTCAGCACCAACAGCCAGACGCAGCCGCGGCGCGTCGGCGGCCGCACACGCCGCAGATCGGCGTCCACATCCGCCTGACTCGGATCGGTCAGGCCCAGCCGCGCGGCCGAGTCCCACACCCGAGCCATCTGCTCGCGGTCCAATCGCCGCACCAGTGGCGGCAGCGTGTTGGGGCCGATACCACGCTTGGCCAGATACCGGAGGGTGCCATCGGGCTCCAGCACGATGCGGCTGGTCCGGCGGTCAGCGGAACCGCCATCCGGCCGCGAGAGAATGGTCAAATCCACCGAGAAGTCGTCCGGGACCACCCCAAAGGGGTCCGCCCGCCGCGGATTCGCCGCGCAGGCGGTCAGAAGCAGCATCAATAGGAACAGCAGCCGGACTCGAATCATGGCGGCAAGTGTACGCCCTGCGGGCACCTGCCGCGGCCCGATACGCTACCACGCATGTACGCATCAACGGCTTGGATCAATGACTACCTCGACCGCCCCGCCGACGCCGATGAGCAGGCCGATCTGCTCACGCACGCCGGATTCCCGCTCGAGGGCCGCGAAGACCTGCCCGGCGACGTCCGCCAGGATTTCGAGATGACCTCCAATCGCGGCGACTGCACCTGCCACGTTGGGCTCGCCCGCGAAATTGCCGCCTTGACCGATCGCACACTCTTCATCCCAGTGGCCTCGCCCGAGACCAGTGGCTCCGAGGTCGGCACGCTCGCCTCGCTCCGCAATGACGTGCCGCAGCACTGCCCGTTGTACACCGGCCGCGTCATCACGAGCATCACGGTCGGCCCATCGCCTGCGCACATCAGCGAGCGATTGACAGCACGCGGCGATGTTCCCCGATCCAACCTCGTCGACGCAACGAACTTCGTGCTCTTTGAACTCGGGCAGCCCACGCATGTGTTTGATCTCGATACGCTCGCTGGAAAGTCCATCGTTGTTCGCATGGCGAAAAAGGGTGAGACGTTTCTGCCCATCGGCGAAGATGCCAGCGAGATTGAACTCGATGGCACCGAACTGGTCATCGCCGATTCCGAAAGACCTGTCGCACTCGCGGGCGTCAAGGGCGGCGCGCTCACGGCGGTGACAGACGCCACCCGAAACGTGCTGGTCGAAGCGGCGACCTTTGACCCGGTCATGGTGCGGCACACCAGCCGCCTGCACAACATCTCCAGTGACTCCTCCTTCCGATTCGAGCGGGGCGTTTCGCCCGGGCAGGTCGATGCGGCCGCCGAGCGATTGTGCCAACTCATCCTCGACTCGGCCGGCGGCGTGCTGGCCCCGGAGGTGCTGCGGGCGGGAAGCGAACTTCCCGCGCAGCTCCTGGTCACCATGCGAACCGCCCGCTGCCGCGCTCTGCTCGGACTTGACATCGATGATGCCACCCAGACCACCATGCTTGAGGGCTTGGGCTTTGAACCCACACTGGCCGATGGCGTCATCACCGTGACCGTCCCTTGGCATCGCGGCGACATTCACCGCGAAGTGGACCTGATCGAAGAAGTCATGCGGATGCACGGATTCGCCGAGGTCCCGGTGCGTCAGACGCTCACCATCAGCCCAGCAGCGGATCCGCCAAGTCATCGCGCCACCGAGGCGATGACCGCGGCGCTCGTGGCCGACGGCTTCGTCGAAACCGTAACGCACACGCTGATCGCCGAACGCGGCGCCGGAGCATTCCTGCCCGCCGGATGTACCGTGCGCCAGATTCATGAGGCGCGATCAGCCGGCGAGCCGGTACTGCGTCCATCAATCATGCCCAGCCTGCTGCAGGTCCGCGCGCACAATGCTGATCAAGGTGTTGATGACCTATGCTTGTTTGAACTGGGCAGCACCTTTCACCATGCGGCCGATGGCAGTGACGTCGAGTCGTTGGAACTCGGGCTCCTGATGGACGTCCGCGACGCAGCAGCGGGCATCCGGCCGCTGCGCGGCGTCATCGATCATGTGGCGCAGGCGCTGGCCGGGCCTGATGCCACCGTGACGGCCGAGCCCTGCGATGATCTGCCGTGGCTCTCCCCTGCGGCAACCATTGCGATCAATGAAGTCTGCGTCGGCCATATGGGCCGATTGAGCAGCGCCCTGTCGCCTGGAGAAGGTGATTGGCTCGCAGCCGCCATCCACCCGGAGTCATTCTTGCACGCAGACCCGACCGAGCGGGAATCGCATCGCCTGCCCGATCACCCGGCGATCGAACGGGATCTCTCGGTCATCGTGCAGGAGTCGGTGGCATGGATTCAGCTCATGGACATCACCAACAGCCTCAACATGCCCCATCACGAGGCAACGGAGTTCGTCACCGTGTATCGGGGCGCAGGCATCGCCGATGGGCAGAAGTCGCTGAGCCTGCGACTGAGATTCCGCGCAGCCGATCGCACACTGACCCGCGAAGAAGTCGAAGGACCGGTCGAGGCACTCGTCGCGGCATTCCAAGAACAGGTCGGCGCCGAGATCAGACGCTGACATGGAACTTCAGGAACTCAAGGTCGAATCGCTGCTGCGCTCACTGGGCGACAAGTGCCCCACGCCTGGTGGCGGTGCTGCAGCAGGCGTCACCGCTGCAATTGGTCTGGCGGCCGGACGCATGGTGCTCGCGTACTCGATCGGCCGCACAGACCTTGCCGAACACGAGACCGCCAACACCGCTGCCCTGCAGGAACTCGAAGTGTGGCGAGACGAAGCGGTGTCGCTGGCCGAGGCCGATGCCGAAGCATTCGGTGTGCTCTCGGCGTTGTGGAAACTTCCGGAAGATCACCCGCAGCGCATCGCTGATTGGGACATCGCCGTCCACGCCGCCATCGCAGCCCCGCTAGCCATGTGTCGCCTGTGCCGCAATGCGTCCGACTTGCTGGCCGGATTGCCTGGTCGTACCAACCCCATGCTCGCGAGCGACCTCGCCGTCGCGGCCATCCTCCTGCAAGCCGCCTGCGCGGCGGCCGCCTGGAACGTGCGTATCAACCTGCCAAGCCTCGACGATGCGTCCGAGCGGGCCCGGCTGGCTGGAGAAGCAGCGGATGATGTTGAGCGGTGCCGAGAACGCGCGACGCAGATTGAGTTGGCCTGCGAATAGGTTTCTCAGGGTCCTCGCCCGTTTCACCGGGAACGCTGCCAGCAGGCCGCTACGCGCCAGGCGACGCCGCTGCCCCGACCGTCAACGAAATGGGCGCCTCGCAACCGTCACCTTGGACGTGCAGTTTCGCCTCGCGGAATGCTGACCAGTCCTCGACCTGCAGGTCTGGTGAGGTTTCGCCCTCGTGGACGGCCAACAGGTCATACGCGTTGTCACGCTGGGCGGGGGTGAAACTGGCGTCGCGGATGAGGTGGCAGAGAATGGGCTCGCTCAGGCAGTAGGTCGTGCCGGCGGCGCTGACCACATTCTCTTCCATCATCACAGAGCCCATGTCGTTGGCGCCGAAGTTGAGCGCCAGTTGCCCGACGTGCGGGCCCATGGTCACCCACGAAGCCCCGATAGAATAGATGTTGTCGAGCATCAGGCGGCTGATGGCTTGCGTCCGCAGGTAGGCGCTGGCGCCGGCGAGCCGCAGGCGTCTTCCAAACTCGGAGTGGGTGGACTTCTCCCCGCTGCCATCGAGCGCCGCAATGATGTCGCCCGGGAATTCACCCTCGCCGTCCCATTCGGGCAACCGCCCAAGCGGCGTGTTCTCACGTTGAAATGGCCATGAAATGAAGGCCATGTAGCGACCGCCGCCGTCGCCTTCGAAGTCGGCCAGCGCACGGTCCTGCCACTGCCGCACGAGATCCATGTGATGGATGCGGTCGGCGATGCCCTCGATGTGCCCGAACATCATCGTCGCCGAGGTGTTCATGCCAAGTTCGTGCGCAACATGCATGACCGTCAACCACGTGTCGGCATCGCACTTGCCAAGGCCGATCTTGCGGCGAACGACTGGCGCAAAGATCTCGCCGCCACCGCCCGGGATCGACTTGAGCCCGGCAGCCTGCAGTCGTTCCAGAACCCACCGTACCTTCTGGCGAAAGCCGCTTCCGGGGGGATCGAAGAAGTTGACGAACTCGACCACCTCTGGCGGACTGAAGGCATGCACGTGGACATTCGGATGTTGATCACTCAATTCGCCCAGGAGCGTCTCGTACCACGACAATGGAAGTTCTGGATTCATGCCGCCTTGCATCAGGATCTGCGTGCCGCCGATTTCCGTCAGTTCGGTGACCTTGTGCAGAATCTCTTCATTGGACAGCGTGTAGGCATCGACATCGTCCAGGTCACGGCGGAACGCGCAGAAGGTGCACTTGGCCGTACACACATTGGTGTAATTAATGTTTCGGTCAATCACATAGGTCCGAATGTGGTCGCCATGCACCGCGCGGCACCGAGCATCCGCCCAGCGGCCCAACTCGGCAAGCGGCATCTCCTGATACAGCCGCAACGCTTGTTCGCTGCTCAGGCGCACCGCGCCACCCGCCACGTCCGCAAGCAGACTAGCATCGCATGGATCGATGTCTGGGCGCAATTGTGGGGGCATTTGACCGAGCATGATACCGCTTTCTCCGGCATGCTGGACCGTGTCCAGCAAGGTGATGAAAACGACAAAACTGCCACAACTCGAAGCCGGTGGGCCTGCTACTGTGTGGCTTCTTCAACAGGAGTTGCAGCCCTTTCATGTCCGACCAGACCACGCTTTCGACACCCGCCACCACCGCAACAGGACCGCTGCCATTGACCGGGCAAGTCTGGTTGAATGGACGCCTGATCCCGATGGAGGATGCCTCCGTCAGCGTGCTGGACCATGGACTGCTCTACGGCGACGGGTGCTTTGAAGGCATCCGGGTCTACAACGACCGGATCTTCAAGTTGCAATCACATCTGAATCGCATGCACCAGTCAGCCGAACTGCTGCAATTGGAGCCGCCGCAGACGCTCGACGAGATCAAGGCGGCGGTCCGCGAAACGGTTGAGGTCAACCAGCTTGAGAATGGATACGTCCGGCTGATCTACACCCGCGGCATCGGCACCTTAGGGCTCAACCCCTTCACCTGCGGGACGCCACAGACGATCATCATTGCGGCCACCATCTCGCTCTATCCCGACTCGCTCTACGACGAAGGCATGCCCATCGTCGTGGCCACTCGACCGCGGGTTCCGATCGCGTGCCTCGATCCGCGGATCAAGAGCCTCAATTACCTCAACAACATCATGGCCAAGGTCGAAGCGATCAAGGCCGGTGTCCACGAAGCCTTGTTGCTCAATGTCGACGGGGAAGTGGCCGAGTGCACCGGCGACAACATCTTTATCGTGAAAGATGGCTCAATCACGACCCCGCACACCCATGCAGGCATCCTGCACGGTGTCACCAGACAGTACGTCATCGACGAGGTCGCGCCAGCCGTGGGACTGCGGGTCACCGAACGGCGTGTTGAGCTGAACGAGGTACTGGAGGCCGATGAGGTCTTTCTGACGGGCACCGCAGCCGAAATCATCGGCGTAAGCCATGTGGACCAGACGCCACTGAGCGGTGGTCAAGTTGGTCCAGTCACGAAGGCCCTTGCCGAGGCGTTCCACCAACGCGTCCGCCAGGATGCACCAGAGGATTGAGCAAGAAGTCCCCTCGCCCGTGGAGCGGTGGAGGAGGCACGTTCTCACCTGATCAACTGCTCGGCGGCGGCGAAGCCACGCCCTCTTTCGGTCGTATACTTCAGGCGACCCGAATCCCGGGCCGATGTACTATCCGGCGGCCTTGCCGCCATATCTCCCGATGACGGACCAATCCACACGCCGACTCTTTCTTGGTGGCACCTTGCTGGTGCTCGGTGGCTGCGCCACGAAGGGCGGCACCCGGCTCTCTAGTCTGCCCGGGCCAATCTGGATGCCGCCGGCGACACCAACGCTCCCGAGTGCCCCGGGGACCTCGTCAATCGCCGGCGTGCTCTCACGGACCGCGTGGGCCAAGGGCAGGCCGCTCCCGACCCACATGGACCGCATGACCCCGATCCACCGCATCACCGTTCACCATGACGGAATGTCACCATTTACCGACACCTCGATGTCGGCTGCCCGGCAGCGGCTGGAGTCCATCCGCCGCGCCCACCTGCGACGCCGGCCGCAGCCCTTCGGCGACATTGGCTATCACTTCGCCATCGATCCAGGCGGACGCGTTTGGGCCGCTCGCCCGCTCGTCTGGCAGGGTGCCCATGTGCGCGCCCAGAATCAGGGCAACCTCGGCATCGTGGTCCTCGGGAATTACGATCAACAGGGCCTCAATGCCGCTCAGAAAAATGCCCTTCTCCGCTTCCTCTCTGAGCAGATGCGGACCTATCGAATCCGCTCCCACAAGGTCGCGACACATCAAGAAATGGCCGCCACCGCGTGCCCCGGAACAAGCCTTCAGGCCTTCATGGTGCGTGCTCGAAAAGGCCCACTTGCATAGTCCATTTGGAACCCTTCAGAGCCCCTGAAACACCGCGGTTGAACGTATAATCCACGTTCACCTCATGGCAGAAATCACCGACCAAAATCCGCCCTCGACGGAGCAATCCGCCGAGTACACCTCCGAGTCCATCCAAGTCCTCGAAGGCCTTGAGGCGGTCCGCAAACGCCCCGGTATGTATGTCGGTGGCACGGGGCTCAACGCCCTGCACCACCTCGTCTATGAGGCCGTGGACAACTCGATCGACGAGGTCATGGTCGGCCACGCGAGCATCGTCACGGTGCGAATCGGGGTCGATGGCTCGTGCACCGTCAGCGACGACGGCCGCGGCATGCCGATCGACCCGATGAAGAGCGACAACCCCACCATCAACGGCCGTCCGGCAGTCGAGGTCATCATGACCGAACTGCACGCGGGCGGGAAGTTCGATGGCAGCGCCTATAAGGTCTCGGGCGGGCTGCACGGTGTCGGCGTCAAGTGTGTCAATGCCCTTTCCGAGTGGACACTGGTCGAGATCGTCAGAGACGGCGTTGTGCACTCGATCTCATTCAAGCGGGGTGAAATCACCAAGCCGCTGCACGAAGTCGGTCCCGCAAGTGAGGCGGATGGTCGCTCCTCCGGCACGACCATTTCCTTCAAGGCCGACCCGCAGATCTTTTCCGATACCGACTTCAGGTGGGAAACGCTTGAGCATCGGCTGCGTGAGCTCGCGTACCTCAACACCGGTGTCACGATTCGGCTCGTCGATGAACGGGTGGACAGCGCAGGGCGGCTACGCGAAGCAATCTTCCAATTCGACGACGGCATTGCCGGGTATGTCGCCTATATCAACGAATCGCGAACGGTCGCCAGCCCCATCATCCGCATCACGCGTGACGAGAACGAGAGCGGACTGTCGCTGGACATGGCAATCCAGTACACCGATTCGGCCACCGAACACATGCTGCCTTTCGGAAACAACATCATCAATCCGGACGGGGGCACGCACGTCGCCGGCTTCCGCACGGCGATGACTCGCACCGTCAACGGCTACGCCAAGAAGAACAATCTCATCAAGAAGTTGACGCCCTCTGGCGACGACCTGCGGGAGGGATTGACGTCGGTCATCTCAGTCAAGATTCCCGATCCACAGTTCAACAACCAGACCAAGGAAAAACTGCTCAACCCAGAGGTTGAGCCGTTTGTAAGCAGGGCAATCCACGAGGTGCTCGGAAGTTGGCTCGAAGAACATCCGGCCGAGGCCAAGAAGATCTGCAATCGCGCCATTCTCGCGGCGGAAGCACGCGAGGCCGCCCGCAAGGCGCGAGATCTGATCAAACGCAAAGGCGCGCTTGAGTCGGGCGGCATGCCGTCCAAACTCGCCGACTGCGTCACCAATGACGTCGATCGCAGCGAGTTGTTCATCGTCGAAGGCGACTCGGCCGGCGGGTCTGCCAAGGGCGGCCGTGACCACGACACGCAGGCCATCCTGCCGCTAAAGGGTAAGATTCTCAACGTCGAGAAGGCGCGGCTGGACAAGGTGCTCGGGTTCGAAGAGATTCGCATTCTCATTCAGGCTCTTCAGTGCGGCATCGGCGAAGACTTCGACTTGTCCAAACTGCGATATGGCCGCATCATCATCATGACCGATGCCGATGTGGACGGCTCGCACATTCGAACCTTGCTGCTGACCTTCTTCTTCCGGCAGATGCCCGAACTCGTGCGGCAAGGCAAGATCTTCATTGCCCAGCCGCCGCTCTATCAGGTGAAACGTGGCAAGCAGTTGGTATATGTACTCGACGAGGGCGAGATGACATCGCATCTGACCGAGATGGCGCTTGCGCACGCCGAGTTCATCGTGCGTGAGAACCCCACGACGATCAAGAGCCGGATCGGCGGCGATGATCTGGATCTCATGGTCAAGCGACTGGCCCGTCTGGTCGACCTGGTCAACATCTCCAACCGCCGCGGCATCGCCTTCAATGAGTTGTTGGCTGCCCGCGATCGGGACCCCGAGGGAACTGGGCGGCTCCCCCGCTACCGCGTCACATGGACGGCCGGCGATCAACTCTGCTGGGACGAAGCCGAGGCAAGAGCATTCGTGCAGTCCGAGTCGCTTGTCTTGGACGACGTCGTTGGCACCAATGGCACCGATCGCAGCACGATTGCCTCGCTGCGTGAACTCCACGAGAACGCTGAGATCGAAAAGATCGCGACTGACCTGACCCAACTCGGACTGAACATCGAAGACTGGGGACTCACGCAGGAAGAAACCGTTTCAGGCGAACTGCTGCCGACGACCTACGCCTGGATTGTCGAGCCAGGCACCGACAAGGAGCGGACGGTTGAAGTGGCCGACCTGCCCGGAATCCTCGATCGACTGCGCGGCATCGGCCGCAGCAACATCGAAGTCAAACGGTTCAAGGGTCTCGGCGAAATGAACCCCGAGGAGCTCTGGGACACCACCATGGACCCCGACCAACGCACCATGCTGCAGGTCACCGTCGACGCGGCCAGCGAGGCCGACCGCCTCTTCAGCGTCCTCATGGGTGAGGACGTCCAACAGCGGCGTACCTATATCGAAGACCACGCGCTTGAGGTCAAGAACCTCGACGTGTAGGCTCCAGGCCGCACCCCATCAGGAACTCGTACCGCTGACCCCAGTGGTTACTCGGCCGAAGGCGCAGTTGGAAACAGCGCCGCATCAGGAAAGCGCGGCATGAGCGTTCGGATTCTGAGCGTGAAGTGCTTGCGATTGGGGAGGGGGATGAGGCGATCAAGCGTGGCGATCGCGGCTTCCGGGGGCATGCCGCTGGTTGCAGAAAGCGTCGACACCACTGGGGCTGCCGCGGCGTCGGCCCAATTGCGGGGCGTTGCGATACCGGTCGCGACCCGAACGGCATCGAGCACATCAACCGAATAGACCTTCCATTCCGCCATGACCGGCTCAGGCATGACCAAATCGGCAGCATCCCAGAATGCGTCATTCCAGGTAAGGTCGACGAGAAGACCCTGCTGGTCCATGACCTCCCGATACGCCGTGAGCACGCCTGCCCTCGTGAGGAAGGCCTGTACAGCGACTGCGAACTGCTTGTCTGACAGGCCCGGCTCGAGGCCATCGTACCAGACGCGTGCTTCTGCAATCAGTCGATTGGCGCAGACTCTGGACCACTTCTCGACCTCAGCGCCGCTCGACGGAAGTTCGCGACTGTTGCAGCCAAAGAGGCCAAGCAGCAGGGCCGCGCACCACAGTGCTGATCGCACCCCGCCTGTCCGCCTCCCTTGCTCGGCTGCTCGACTGTTCACCCCTGCTGCGGTGACGAAGTCGCCGCCCCCTTCGCGTCCAATGGATCACTCATGCCAGCGCTCGCAAACCCCGCTGCGCGCAAGACACACGACTCGCACACCCGGCACGGGCACCCATTGGCCGCTGGGTTGTAACAACTGCTCGTCAGGGCGTAGTCCACACCAAGCCGCGTGCCTTCGCGAATGATCTCGGCCTTGCTCATCTGAATCAGCGGCGCATGGATCCGGATGCCATCCCCTTCGACGCCGGCCTTTGTGGCGAGGTTCGCAAGCGTCTCGAAGGCAGCGATGAAGTCGGGCCTGCAGTCCGGGTAACCGCTGTAATCGACGGCATTGGCGCCAATGAAAATGTCGCCCGACCCGCAGCCCTCTGCAAGACCCAATGCCATGGAGAGAAAGATGGTGTTGCGAGCGGGGACGTAGGTGTCCGGAATCTCGCTGCCAATGGCATCCACTCCATCAGGCTCGGGCACCGCCCCGCCGCCGGTGAGCGCCGACCCTCGCAGTAGTGATGGATTGAGCGTGATGACACGATGCGCCCCCACACCTGCGGCCGCGCACACTCGGGCCGCGCACGTGAGTTCCCAACGATGCCGCTGCCCGTAGTCGAACGACACCGCGATGCACTCGAACCCCTCGGCCCGCGCCATCGCCAACACCGTGGCCGAATCGAGGCCACCGGAGACCAGGACGACACCAAGCTGGAGGGGAGCGGTCATGGCCAAAGCGTACCGGCCCCCGGGCAGCCATGAAAGGCGCAGCGTCCAGTGGGCCTGATACCCTACGCCTCCTCATGGCCGCCGACCACGATCCATATGAGACTCTGGGCGTGACTCGCTCGGCATCGGATGACGAAATCCGAGCGGCCTATCGCAAACTGGCACGCACCTACCATCCGGATGTATGCACCGAGACGGATGCGGACAAGAAGTTTGCGGCCGTCCAGGCGGCCTACGAGATCCTCTCGGACAAAAACAAACGCGCCGCATTCGACCAGTTCGGTCGGGTGGGTGCCCCGGGACGTCCGGGACATGGCCCAGGCGGTGGTTGGGGCGGCGCTCAGCAAGTGGACCCAGCCGACTTCGAAGACATCTTCGAACAGATGTTTCGCGGGCAGGACGGCTTCGGTGGCCAGCCACGCGCCGCCGCAAGACCGGCCCCCCACCGCGGTGTCGATGTCACCAAGACCATTTCGGTGACGTTCCAGACCGCGGCCCTTGGCGGAACCGAACATGTCACGCTCGATGATGGTTCCAAAGTCGATCTTCACATACCGGCAGGAATTGAGGACGGCGGCAAAATGCGGCTTCGCGGGCGAGGTGGATCGGGCGGGGGCGGCGGCTCCATGGGCGACGTGATCGTCACGGTGAAAGTCGGCGGTCACCCCTCCTTCACGCGACAAGGTCTCGACCTGCTCGTCACGGTTCCCATCACCATCGCTGAAGCGGCCAATGGCACCAGCGTTCGGGTGTCGCTGCTCAAGGGCTCGGTCGATTTGACGATCCCTCCCGGAAGTTCATCCGGAGCGCGACTTCGTGTCCGTGGGCAGGGCATTGCGAGCGAGCAGGACGCCAAGGGCGATCTCTATGCCGTCATTCAGATCGTCGCGCCGAGTGACCTTTCCGAGCAGGCCGTGGCTGAACTCGAAGCCATCGGCAACACACTTCCTGACCCAAGGCTTGATACGCCTGGTGTCGAGAGCATTCCCGCGCAGGCCGACTCGTGATTGCCGGCGATGAGCAAGTCAGACTGCCCGAAGACCCGGCCGACTACACCATGAGTCTCGGGGATCACATCGACGAGCTCCGCAAGCGAGTCATTGCCGCATTGATTGTGCCGCTTCCGCTCTCGATTGTGATCTTCTTCTTTGCGCACATCCTCATCGAGTGGCTGCTGCTGCCACTCCAGAAGGTGCAGCTGGCCTGGGGGTTCCCCCCGGAAGTGCAGGTGCTCAGCCCACCCGAGTTCTTGATGCTGGAACTGAAACTGAGCATCATTCTGGCGCTGGTGCTCTCCTTGCCATGGCTGTTGTGGCAGACCTGGCTCTTCATCGGGCCCGGCCTGTATCCGCGTGAACGCCGGTTCGTTTATCTGCTGCTTCCCGGGAGTTTCGTGCTGACCATTGTCGGCATCGCGGTGATGTACTTCCTGATGCTCCCGCTCATGCTGCAAGTGCTGATGCTCATCACCCGCGGCGTCGATGTGCCACCGCAGTACCTGCCACTGGCCGCGACGGCTCCCGATGCAGCGCTGGTCATTTCCGTTGTCGAGGCGCCGCCGACCGAAGCCGCGGTCGGGCAAGCGTGGCTTGAACGGGGCGGCGCCGTACTTCACATCGCAGTGGACTCGGATCGGAAGGGCACTGTGCAGGTCCTGCAGACACCGCTGCAAGGCCGCACGGCCGTCACGCAGGTGTTTCAATTGTCCTCCTATGTGAATTTCGTACTCGCATTGCTGCTCGGTGTGTCCCTGGCATTTCAATTGCCCCTTGTGATGCTGCTTGGCGGCTGGCTTGGACTGCTCACGTCCTCCATGCTGCGATCGAAGCGTCGGTGGGCGCTGTTGGTGTGCGGCATTGTGTCGGCCATCACCACCCCGGCCGATGCGTTCTCAATGCTGCTGATGCTCGTTCCGCTGTACGGCCTCTATGAGTTCGGCATCATCCTGGTCGCGACGCTTCCTGCCGATCGCGTGGCTCGCGGACTGCGTGGCTCGGATGGCGATGAAGAATGACCGAGGTCTCTGAACGCGACCTGCGCATGATGCGACACGCTCTGACGCTCGCCAGCGAAGCCGCAGCGCGTGGCGACATTCCCGTCGGCGCCGTGGTGTACCGCGGGGATGAAATTCTCGGTGAGGGCGCCAATCGTCGTGAACTCGATCACGATCCAACCGGCCACGCCGAGATTGTTGCGATGCGGGAAGCTGGAGCCCGACTTGGTAGTTGGCGGCTGCACGGATGCGTCATGGCCGTGACGCTTGAGCCGTGCGTCATGTGCGCTGGTGCGATGGTGAATGCGCGGCTGGACCGGGTCGTGTGGGGCGCCGATGATGCCAAGGCTGGCGCCTGCGGATCGCTGTACGAGATTCACGCCGATCCAAGGCTGAATCACAGGCTTGATGGCCTTGGCGGTGTTCTGAAAGAAGAGAGCGTCGCGCTGCTGCAGGAGTTCTTTAGCGTCCGTCGCGGTCAATGATCGCGTCGACCACCGCCGTGGCGTACCCGCCCTTGGGCAAGGTAAAGCTGACCTCCACGTAGGGGCCATGCTCATCAAAGGCCGCTCCGCAGTGTGGCGCAACAACCGGAATGACCAGCGGTCGCCGGCCGCCGCTTGGCGCGCCCGACCCACCGAAGTCCCGTTCCTCCAAACCACTTCGGCCAAGGGCGGCCCGCTCAGCTGCGGCGGTGGTTCCCGAAGATGGCCGGAGGCGACGACCCCACAACGGCCCGGTCGGAACCGCCTGGAGTGAGCCAGCGTCCGCGTCGGGAATGGCCCCAAAGAAGCGTTCATGACTCCACGTGATGTCGCCGTCCACCGGCGAGGCCGCTGTTCCTGCGGCAAGCCGCTCAGCAAGCACATCATTGAAGATCTCCGCTTGGGCTGCATCGGTCCAGATGCGGCGTACCGGAAGCGGAACTTCAGCAATGGCCTCCTGCGGGCTGGCTCCCTGAGCGAGATGCTCGAGCGTCGATCGCTCAGGCGCCCACGAGCGTGGCCAGCATTCCGCCGCGTCGCGGTACTTGCCAGCGGCACAAAGATCCCGTCGGTCCTGCTCGGAGGAAGGCCATGGCGGCGCGGCCGTACCGAGCCAGACGTCGATCAGGTTCGCCCACTTTCCTTGCAGGGCGCATCCGCCGATTACTGCATTGACGCCTCGGTAGCCGAAGCGTTGCTCCATGAAGCGATTGGGAAGGCCGTTCGCCGCAAGCGCATTCATCGCGCGGTGCAGTGTGGGGGCCGCCGTCGGATCAAGCCCGCGTATGCGAATGATGAAACGATTTCCGGTGAGCTGACCGAGTTTGATCTTGCGATCATGCCGCGCCGACTGAATCACCGAAATGTTGGGAGTATCAATTGAGGTCGCTTCGATGTCCGGGCACTGCACCGTGATCCACTGCAGCGTGACGGCATCGCGATCCTTCATGCCGGCCCAACCGATTCGTCCCAGCCCAACGCCGCAAGCGGAGGCCACAGCGCGAATCATCGATCGGTGATCGATGCCTTCTTTCCGCACCCACAACGCCAGATGCTCGCCCTGCCCGGAGGGCTCGAAGGCGGAGATTTCCTCAACGAGAAAGTCGCCCGGCCGCGATCGGATGCGGCCGATCGGTTTGGCCAATTCTGGCTCACTCATGCCCACTCCGAGTCGTCGTGTGATCCGGGCGGTGACGGGTCCGAATCTCCACCACCAATGGGTGGATCGAAGCCAGGCATGCCGCCCTCTCGTTCGATTTCGTCGATGATGGCCTCGCTCACCAGAATGGGCACGTCGGCACCAACGGCAAGCGCGATGGCATCGGAGGGCCGGGCATCGACTTGAATTTCTTCGTCCCCCCGCTGCAGGCAGAGCATCGCGTAGAACGTGCCTGCTGCGAGGTCGTGGATGACGACCCGCTCCAGCGTCGCCCCAAGAGCCACGATGGTGGCCGAGAGCAACTCGTGTGTCATGGGCCGTGGGATCTCCATCCGCTTGATCCGCCGCTCGATGGCGAAGGCCTCGGCGACGCCCACCACGATGGGAATCCGCCGGGTGCCTCCGGCCTCGGTCAATTCGATGAGTTGCGCATCGCTCATCTCGCCGATTAAGATCCGGGTCAGCGTCATGGGGATATCCATAGGGTTGGATTGTATAGAGGAGCGCGATCCGGGCGGTCGCCGGGTACGATACGTGGCTTCCACGGCCATGAATAAGGCCGCAACACCTGGAGCTGACATGACTATGAATTCGCACGTTTTTACCTCTGAATCGGTCTCGATGGGCCACCCCGACAAGATGGCCGACCAGATCTCCGACTCCATCTTGGATGCCATGCTCTCCGTGGACCCGAACTCCCGAGTCGCGTGCGAAACGATGGTCACGACCGGTATGGCGGTCATCGCAGGCGAGGTCACCTGCGACGGATACGTTGACATCGCCTCGGTCGTCCGCGACACGATTCGCAGCATCGGCTACACCGACTCGCAGATGGGCTTCGACGCTGACTCGTGCGCAGTACTAGTCGCCCTTGACAAGCAATCACCGGATATCGCCCAAGGCGTGGATGCCAACCGAGGTCTGCACGCCGAGCAGGGCGCGGGCGATCAGGGACTGATGTTCGGATTCGCATGCAATGAAACCGACTCGCTCATGCCCCTGCCGATCGACCTGAGTCACCGGCTCATGGAAGCCATGGCCGACGCGCGGCAGAACGGCACGATCCCCCACCTTCGCCCCGATGCTAAGTCGCAAGTGTCCGTCTCCTACGACGGCCTCACGCCCAAGGCGGTTACCACGGTCGTCGTGAGTTCGCAGCATGGGCCGGAGTGGAACGACAAGCAGGCCGAACTCGGTGCGCAGGTCATTGATCTGGTCATCAAGCCGGTGCTGGGCGCGTGGTGGAATGATGACATCACGGTGCACTTCAACCCGACTGGAAAGTTTGAAGTCGGTGGTCCACTCGGCGACTGTGGCCTGACCGGGCGAAAGATCATCGTCGATACCTATGGCGGCCGCGGCCGACACGGCGGCGGCGCCTTCTCGGGCAAGGATCCCAGCAAGGTTGACCGCAGCGCCGCCTACATGGCTCGCTACATCGCCAAGAATGTCGTGGCTGCTGAACTCGCCGACGTGTGCGAGGTGCAATTGTCCTACGCCATCGGCGTGGCCGAGCCAACGTCGGTCCATGTCGACTGCCAGGGAACGGCCCACGTGCCCGAAGCGACGATCTCCGAGGCCATCGAGAAGACCTTCTCATTGACGCCGGCGGGCATCATCGAGATGCTCGACCTGCTCCGCCCGATCTACGCACCAACCGCAGCACACGGACACTTCGGCCGAACCCACAACGAAGCTGGTACCGGCAGTTTCACGTGGGAGCGGACCGACCGAGCCGAGGCCCTCAAGAAGGCCGCGGCCTGCGATACCGCCGGTGTCTGAGCAAGCAACACGATCGACCCATGTGAGTCCAGCGCGGGCAGCGGCGCTGCCGCACCTTGAGTCAAAGGCACGGCGTTTCCCAGAGTTGTTTCCAGATCCGCTCGATGTCTCTCCCCTGAGCCCGCGCGATGCCCGGCTTGCTGCGAACATCGACCGAGAAGTGACCACCCGATGGTCCACCCTCCGCACCCTGCTCGAACCACGACTGAAACAGCCGTGGGACCAACAGCAGCCGGCGGTACTCGCCGCACTCATGGGCGGCGCCGCCCAACTGCTGTTCATGGATCGGCTTCCCGACCACGCCGTTATTGGCGAGTCAGTTGGGTGGTGCAAGACAACCAACGCCGCCCGCGCTTCGGGCGTCGTGAATGCGGTGCTGCGACGCATCGCAGGTTTGCGGATGGAACGAATCAAACAGGCCGACATCACGAATCCAGCTCACCTACTTCGCAGTGATGGCACCGGGTGGCGGCTCTCCGAGCCAATCTTCGCAGGTGAGCCCGATCGCCGCACGACCCGGCAGACCGGATGCGGGGCCGCATTCCTGAAACAAATGACTGCCACCGATGGCGTTGACGAGGCCACTCGGCTGGCGCTGCACGCCATGGCCCGGCCGCCGGTCATCCTGCATGGCGCGGGCGAGCACGATGCCCTTGAACCGCACGACTTGCCTGGCTTTCACGTCTTGACGCTCGGCGGAAGCCTCGCCGATGTGCTTGCGCAGTACCCAGAGGCCATTGTGCAAGACCCCACTGCCGCCGCGGCGTGCGCCGCTACCTCGGCGATGGCCCCCCGGACCATCGTCGATCTGTGTGCCGGACGCGGCACCAAGACCCGTCAACTCACAGCGATTCACCCATCGGCCCGCGTCATCGCCTCGGACATCAGCCCTGGCCGCATGCTCGGACTGCATGATCTCGCAGCGGTCCGCGATCGGATTGAGCCCTGCCCGGCGAAAGATCTCCCCTCCCTTGCTGGCACCGTAGACCTGCTGCTACTGGATGTCCCGTGCAGCAATTCCGGCGTTCTCGCCAGGCGTGTGGAAGCCAGACACCGGCAGGATGTGGCCACGCGGCAGCGGCTTCAAGATCTCCAGCGGCAGATCGCAGCCGACTCGTTGGCCCTCCTCGCCCCAGGCGGAACCCTGCTCTGGACCACGTGCAGCGTCCATCCAGGCGAAAACGAGAAGCAGATCGAGTGGCTCATGAAGTGGCACGATCTGGAACTGGCCCTGATGCACCGCGAACTCGGCCGCGGCGGCCCCGGCGACGCTGCCACCGGCTGGCGGGACGGCGGCTTCTTCGCCATGCTGCGCAAGCCATCCTCGGACGGCTGAACCACTGGCTCGATACCATTCCTCGCTTCGCCCCGTTCCAGCAGAGCCATGCCCATGCAGATCGAAACACTCATCAGCCCGGACATCATTCGCGTCCCGCTCCTCGCCCAGGATCGGCTCGGAGCGATCCGCGAGTTGATCGAGTTACTGAGTGCGCAAGGACTGGTTTCTGACGTTGAGTCGGCAATCGAAATCACCTGGGCACGTGAGCAGGAACGGACGACCGGCATCGGCGAGGGACTCGCCGTTCCACACGGCCGCTGCACATGCGTCGATGCGCTGACGCTGGCGATTGGTAAGCCCAGCACGCCCATCGACTTCTTGTCATTCGATCAGAAACCAGTGCGGTTGATCGTTCTGGTCCTCTCGCCGCCCGAGAACACCGCCTCGCATATTCAGGTACTTGGTGGCATCAGCCGCCTGATGTGTGATCGCATGACACGCGAAGCTGCGTATCAGGCGGACACCAGCGAGGAACTCGCTGCCGTCCTTCAGGGCGTGTCCTGACCGGTTCGGTTTCGGCGTTGGGCCGCGTAGCCCGCCAACTCGACATCCAAGGCCTTCTTCGACGGCTCATCGAGCCCGCTGCGCGCTGCGCGGGCGCTGGCCATCGCCTCATCCGCACCGCCGACATCACCCGTCACCAGCAAGACACGGCCAAGCGTGGCCCATGCCAGCGCGTCGCCCGGAACTGCCTGCACATACCGCCGCATGTGCGTGATGGCGGCGCCCGCGTCACCCTGCTGGAGCGCCGCGATCGCGGTGTACTTACTCGCCTCGGGCTCGAGTGAGAGCCTCGCCGCCGAGCGTAAGTCACCGCGGGACACCGCCCACTGCACTGCTGTGGCCCGAAGGTCTCCCCACCGTGCCTGCTTGACCAACTGCTCATCCACCCACTTCAAGACTTCCGAAGGATGATCGATGGACACGGCGAGCATGAACCGTTCCTTGACCAGTGGTTCATTTGGCTTGGACATCAACGTGATGTCATCAAGCAATGCCCGCGCTTGTTCGAGTTCTCCGAGTTGGGCATGGACTCTCGCCATGGACTGCAGGTCGTTTGGATCACTCGCCATGCCAATGCCGCCTTGGCCGATTGATCCAGCGAGTCGATGCCACCCGATCGCAGCGCGAGCCCGCCGTTGTTGCTCGATGCTCAGCGGGGTGACGCCCGCTCGCATCGGCGCCACGATGCGTTGGCGGAACCCCTCCGCCATCCGATCACCCTGCCATCCAAGCAGGTGTGATGCCCCGGCCTGAGCCGTCGCCGCAAGAACGACAACCGCTGCAAGCAGAAACACAAGGCCCGCTAACGTGAGTGATCCAGCTCGCTTCAGTCCCCACCGATGCAAAGATGCATTGTCATCACGAAGCATCCTCCATGACTTCCAGAGCATCCAGACCATGACCGCGGCTGCACCGAGCGAAAGCAGCATCGGAACCAAGCCATACGCGCCTCGCCACGCCAGGAATGAGAGCAGCATCAGAATCGCCAACGTGATTTCGCCGCCCCATGACACATCCCACTTGGCCTCCGGCGTGGCGGCACCCGCCCGCAGCGGAGTCGTGACAGCTGGGCGCGACCATCCCATCGACAACGCATCGTTTGGGCACGCCTCGATGCAATCGGTCGTCTTCATGCATCCCACGTCGATCACCCGACCATAGGCCGCGACCTGTTCGTGCACACGAACGTTTGACGTACAGACGCCCGTGCAGACACCGCATCCCTCGCACGCGTCGCTCACGACCACTCGGCGGACCGAGAGTCGGTCCAACGGCGCAAAGAACCCACCGTAGGGACACGCATAGGTACAGAATCCCTTGGCGCCCAGCACGTAGACGGTCACGAAACCGCAGATGAACAAGAACACGATGGACACCCACACGCCGGGCATTGTTGCCCAGAGATCACGCGTCAGAAGTTCCAGTTGAAATCCCGGCCAGTGCAGATCTGGTCGCGTGAACGGCGTAATCACGAGTCGATAGAAGACCGGCCACACGAACATGTACAAGGCCAGCATCAGCGGCGCCCACCGAAGCAGCCTGCTGCGGAACGACCGTGGACGAATGCCGGCCTTCTTCAGCAGCCGCAGGCACCAGTCCTGCAACAGCATGATGTGGCACCCCCACCCACAGAACCATCGCCCCAGCACCATCGTGGACAGCAGCGCCACTGCAAAGAAGATTGCGCCCGCATTGATGATGCCATCGGACACCGTTTGAATCGACTCGGACGGTTCGACGGGCGAGAGCGTCTCCCATCCCCAAGGCACGCCGATCCACCACACCAGGACGTGCAGGATCATCGCAATCTGCACGGCCACCAGAACACCCAGCCGAAGCCCCCACCGCCGCCCCCAGCCAATGGCTTTGGGCGGCTTCTCGGTCATGATCGGGAGGGATCGATTGATCGGGGTACTGCTCACAGCCCGCAGCGTACCACCCATCTCTGATCTTCCGCGAGGGGAACACTTGCTGAGTGGTCGGGGCTTCGACTCGCCACTTCCGATGCGCGACTGCCCCCCGCGGCACAGCCCCGCCTACCCGGCGCGTTCACGCGGCGAGAGTGAACTCTCTTCGATGGCAAACCGCAACTTTCGCAGCGCCTTGTTCTGGATCTGGCGTACCCGCTCCTTGGTCAGGCCGATGAGTTTGCCGACCTGAGCCAGCGTGCGGGGCCGCTCGTGTCGCAGGCCAGCCGCCTCACCGGGGCCGAGGCGGAAGCGATGGTGGATCACTTCGCGCTCTATCTCGGTGAGATCGGCATGATTCCCAAGAACCAGATGCTTGACTTCGTCGGCGCTCTCACGCAGTTCTTCGGCGCGGCGGTCCTCTGGGTACCTCGATCGCTCGAACTCTGGGTCGTAGGAAACCCCGAATCGCTGCCGATACCGCAGGTGCTTACTGCCGTGACGGGAGAAGGCTTTGAGAATAGCCCGGCACGAGTACGTCGAGAACTTGAAACCACGGCCTACATCGAACTTGTCAACGCTCCGCAGCAAGGCCATATTGCCCTCGCTGATCAGATCGCCAAATTCCATGTCGCCGAGGCGAATGCGTTTGGACATTGCCAGCACCAGTGCCAGATTTGACTCTGCAATCTGGTGCCGCAGCCGCTGGGCCTCGCCGTACCAGCGGAGCAGTTCCTGGCGTTGCCGCGCGCCTGGCCGAGGCGACTTGATGCGGTCCTGCATGCGGCGTACGCGGTATCGGGCGTAGTTGTACTGCAGGAAAATCGTCCGCTCTTCGGCGGCGGTCAGGACGACAGATTCCTTTGGACGAACGGGCTTCACCGAGGCGGTCCCGATCGGGTCCATGAGCGGGCGATACCATGTGACATCGGATTTCCGAACGGGCGGAGCCTCATCGAAGAGTCGCCGCTCGGCGCCGGGGCGGTGGAACTCCTCAGAGTCGACGTAGTCCACCGCCGTGCCCAGAATCTCGCGAATCAGGACATCATCGCTCGCCTTGGCCCGCCCAATGGTGTTTGGGCGGCCTCGGGTCGGCAGGATTGACGGCTTCGGTCGGCTCATGATCACTTCCATGGGACCGATGATGTGTGTGTATCCGTTCGGTCCCGGCGCACGGATAACCCAGAGAGTCTCTACGCCGCCTCCGGCGTGCAGGTTCGGCTCAAAAAGACCTGTATTGATCCACCCGGCGTGGTGCGTTGATTTCCAAGGATTCTCTCGACCATCTGCATGCGACACCTCCAACGCCTCTCGTTGGGCATTGCTTGCATCACATTTCAAGGAATGGCTCAGCCGAGCGCCACCACGGTCATTCTGGATCGCCGCCGGAGAGGTCATAGATCCACCCCTCGCCGGCTCGGGGCCAGTCCAGAACCTCGCCCGCCTCGAAAAACAGTTTCAACTCATGGGCGGCCGCTTCGGGGCTGTCGCTGCCGTGAATGAGGTTGAAACTGTTGGACACCCCGAAATCGCCGCGAATCGTGCCGGGCTCGGCATTGCTGCCAAAGGTCGCCCCCATCATCTTCCGGCAGATCGCAATGGCACCGACCCCTCGCAGCGCCAGCACCAGCACCGGTGAGGACGTCATGAACGCCACCAGCCCGTCATAGAACGGCTTTCCATTATGCGACTCGTAGTGCTTCGCCGCGAGGTCACCGGAGATCTGCATGAACTTGGCGCCCACGACCTGGATGCCCTTGTCCTCGAACCGGCTGATGATGCGGCCCATGAGGCCTCGCTGCACGGCGTCGGGCTTGAGAATGATGAGGGTGGTTTCCATTGGGGGCTCGCTCATGTTGGGAAGCGGGGAATGATAACGGGTGTCGGAAGTCGGCAATCTGGAGTCGACGAGACCGTGAATTCGCTACCGTAGGTGTCGAGGACGGATCCTCACAGCCTCTGGATGGAGCCCCTAGTGACCGTGGCAACCAAGAAGAAGACCAGAAAGCGGACGGCCGCGACCGCCGAGACCATGGCGGCAAGCCAGCGGGAGATCTCGGTCAGCGAGTTCTTTGCCAAGAACAGGCATCTGCTCGGCTTTGACAACCCACGCAAGGCCATGCTCACGACGGTCAAGGAAGCCGTCGACAACGCGCTGGATGCCTGTGAAGAAGGTGGCATTCTGCCCAGTCTCACGATCCAACTGCTGCAAATCGAAGAGACGCGTTTCAAGATCACCGTGCAGGACAATGGCCCGGGCATCCTCCGGCAGCAGATCGAGAATATCTTCGGCAAGTTGCTCTATGGCTCGAAGTTCCACCGCATGAAGATGTCTCGGGGCCAGCAGGGAATCGGAATCTCGGCGGCCGGCATGTACGGATTGATGACCACCGGCAAGCCCGTCAAGATCATCTCCAAGACTGGTCGCCGTAAGGCGTCGCACGAGGTCGTGCTGAAGATCGACACATCCAAGAATCGCGCCGAAGTCGTCAGCGACACCGAACACCCGGAGGATGACAAACTCTTTCCGGACGGCCGGGGCACGATCGTGTCCATTGAACTCGAAGGCAAGTATCAAAAAGGCCGCCAAAGTGTCGACGAGTATCTCGAACAGACTGCGATTGCCAATCCGCACGCTGAGATCACCTACCTCACTCCTGGAAACGAAACGATTGTCTATCCGCGGGCAGTCAAGAATCTCCCGGAGGAGGCCAAGGAAATCAAACCACACCCCAAGGGCATCGAACTCGGCACGCTCATTCAGATGCTTGAGCGGACCGAACCCAAGAGTGTGAGCGCCTTCCTGCAGGACGAGTTTTCACGTGTCGGCCAGCGGAAGGCGAGTGAACTGATCAAACGCGCCGCGAAGAAGACAAGCAACACGCTGACACCCCGCACCCGAATCAGCACCATGGGACATGCCGAGGCTGAAGCGTTGTACAAGGCGATTCAGGAAGTTTCGGTCATGGCGCCGCCGACCGACTGCCTCGTGCCGATCGGTTCCAAGGCCTTGCTCGCCGGCCTGCTCAAGGAAGTCAAAGCCGAGTTCTTTGCCGCCGCCACAAGGCCGCCATCGGTCTACCGGGGCAACCCCTTCCAGATGGAAGTCGCGATCGCGTTCGGTGGCGAACTCAAGAGTGAAGAGTCCGCCCGGATCCTGCGCTTCGCCAATCGCGTGCCGCTGCTGTACCAGCAGTCGGCATGCTCATCGTTCAAAGCAGTCGTCGAGACGGGCTGGAAAAACTACAGCCTCTCGCAGCCCCGCGGCAGCCTTCCAGTCGGCCCGCTGGTCATCATGATTCACATGGCAAGCGTGTGGGTGCCGTTTACCAGCGAGTCCAAGGAGGCCATTGCCGACTACGACGAAATCCGCAAGGAAATGCGGTTGGCCCTCCAGGAGTGCGGACGCAAACTCGGCATCTATCTGCGTCGCCGGCAGCGAATGAAGAAGGAGTCCGAACGCCGCAGCATCTTCGAGCGATACATCGGCGAGATCTCCACCGCCTGCAACGCCATCACCGGTGTCGACGCCAAGAAACTCTACGCCGCCCTGCTGAAGCAGGCGTCCACGAAGACGGCCGAGGCCGACCAGATGCTCGATGACGAAGGAAAGGTCATTGACGAGGGCGGCCGACTGACCAAAGACGCCGACGTCATCATTCTGGACGATCGACAGGCCGACCCCGGAATCGATGATGATGACATCGACTTGTTCGGAGGGAAGACGAAGAAGAGCACTCGCCGCGCGGGCGTTTCCAAGAAGAAATCACGCAGCAAGAAGAAGGCGAGACATTGATGGCCAAGAAAAAGTCTGCCAAGAAGTCCACGACCAGGAAAGCGCCCGCTCGCAAACGTATCCCTGGGCCGGTCAGCAAGGAACGCGACAAGGTCACGAACCGCAGCATTGAATTGCTCGCCGACAGCATCGCCCGCGATGGGTTGAAGGGACGCGAGCCCCGCGTGGACATTCCGCTGCGTACGGTCACCAACATGAAGTGGAACAAGAAGAAGCGCATCCTCGAGATGGGCGACTCCACACAGACCCGCAGCCTCTTCAATGTGGGACAGGCGAGGAAGTTCATGCAGACGCTGCTGCTGGCCAAGGGCAGCCGCGAGCTCATCAAGGCCGAGAAGACGCTCAGCCTTCGTGGCATGTACTACATGTCGCTGCATACGATCGAAGGCACCAAGGAGAAGACCTTCGATGAGCAGAGTGAGTCCGACAACATCCTCGAAGACCTCGAGGTCTCACTCGGCGGCCTCCGAGAAGAACTCCACGTCTTTGCCAAGAAACGCGGCACCATGGTCGGCAACATCACCGTCATCGACAATGGCGACGAGATCAACTGCCGCAGGATGGGCACCGGCGGCTACGCCATCCCAAGCATCTGCGAGCCCAGCGTGCTGCAGTTCAAGGACTGCGGCGCCGACTTCGTGCTGCATGTCGAGAAAGACACCGTCTGGAGCCGCTTCAATGAAGATCGCTTCTGGGAGACGCACAACTGCATCCTGACCGAGGGATCGGGGCAGCCCCCCCGCGGTGTGCGGCGCCTGCTGCACCGCCTCAACAAAGAGCTCGGCCTGCCCGTCTACTGCCTGCTCGACTGCGACCCCTGGGGACACTACATCTACAGCGTCATCAAGCAGGGCTCCATCAACCTCGCCTTCGAGAGCCAGCGGATGGCCATTCCGGACGCCAAGTTCATCGGCATCCGCGCCGAGGACTATGACCGGTGCGAACTCTCAGCCGACGTCCGCATCGCGCTGAACGAGCGGGACATCACCCGCGCCAAACAGATCGCCGACTATCCATGGTTCAAAGACAAACGTCCATGGCAGAAGGAAATCAAGAAGCTGCTCGCCAATGGTTTCAAGATGGAAGTCGAGTCCTTGATCACGAAAGACATCTCCTACGTCACCGAGGAATATGTACCGGCGCGGCTCAAGGCGAAGGACTTTTTGGACTGACTTGAGGCGTGGAGACCCCCACCCCCACGCATCGCCTCCAATCGTAGTGACGGGGGATTGCACAGAGATCTTCGATTGAGACAATCCTGTGCCCTACTCCAGCAGAAAGCGCCATGAGGCGGCCGCTGCCTCACCTCCATGGGTCCCATGTACAATCCGCCGGATCGGCAATGGATGCCGAGCACGCAAAAGGACCTCGTCCACGATGACGACCACGCCGCCCAATTCAGAGTCCAGCGAGGGCGTCCGCGACCTGCCGAAGCAGCCAAAGCGGATCTTGGTGGCCGATGACGAACACCTCGTGGCCGCAGGGCTGATCGCGGCGCTGAAGGACCTCAAGTACAAGGTCATCGGCCCGGCGAGCGACGGCGAGCAGGCCATCAAGCAGTGCCGCAGTGATCGGCCGGATCTGGCCATCCTCGACATCCGCATGCCCGGCATTGATGGGCTTGCCGCAGCCGAGACGATCTACAACGAATTCCAGATTCCGGTGGTCATGTTGTCGGCCTACTCGGACCCCGAGTATGTGAGCAGCGGCAATCGCATCGGCGTGTTCGGCTACCTGCTCAAGCCAGTGAGCCGTGACCAGCTGCGGGTCGGACTAGAAGTGTCGTGGTCCCGCTTCCTCCGCCAGCACGAGTTGTCGGATGAAGTCAACTCGCTGCGAGAGCGGCTCGAACATCGAAAGGTCATCGAGCAAGCCAAATGGATCATCGTCAAGCGTAAGGGCGTCGATGAACCGGAAGCGATGCGCATGCTGCAGAAGCAGGCGCGCAACGGACGGCGGCCGCTCGTGGACGTAGCGCAGTCGGTGATTGAGAGCGAAAGTTTGCTTGGGGATTAGCGGGCGCGTCCTCACCGGGGGCGGCGGACCTACGGCGTTGCTGTCGGCAGCGTGATGGTGAACTTCGTGCCGCGGCCGAGTTCCGAGGTGACGGCCAGCAGGCCTCCGTGCTCTTCGATGAGTCGACGGGTGGTCGGCAGGCCAAGTCCCGTGCCGCCCGCGCGGTGGGAGACGTAGGGATGGAAGATCTCTTCAAGGCGGTCTTCCTGGATGCCCGGGCCGGTGTCGGTGATGTGGATGTGGACCTCATCGCCAACGGAGTCTGCTGTGATGAGCAGTTCGGGCTCGGAGGGCGAGTCGTGCTCGCGGCCCATGGCCTGGACCGCGTTGATCATGAGGTTGAGCATGGCCTGCTTGAAGTGGCCCTCGTCCACCATGGCCCACAGCGGTTCGGCGGGCAACTGCACTCGCATCTTCACGCCCGATTGGTCGCACTGCGGGTGATAGAAGTCCCCCACCTCCTCGATGATTGTCCGGAGGTCCCGCCGCTCGGTCACGAGTTTGATGCGGCCAGCGAACTGCAGGAAGTCGCTGAGAATGCCCGCAAGCCGATCGACCTCACGGCGCAACGTCTCGACACGGTGGACGAGGCGGTCACGTTCTGCCTCGTCCAGCGGGGCGTGCTGTAGATCTTCGATGAGCAATTGAGCATTGAGTCCGACGGTCGAGAGCGGGTTCTTGATCTCATGGGCGAGCCCGCCGGTCATCGATCCAAGCTCGGCCATCCGTTGGCTTTGTCGCGCTTCGCCCTCCGCGGCGCGGGCGCGCCGCTCGGCGGCGCGGAGTAATGCAAAAAAGATCGGTGCCAGCACGACGACTGTCGCACCGGCACCGATCAATAACCAGAATGCTTCATGCATGGGCCTTCATGCCCCGCAATCAGGACGTCGCCTCGACGGCGTCCTCTGATTTGCTGCTTCGATCACCGCGGCGTCCGCCGCGATCACCACCACCGGAACGCTCGCCATCGCCCTCTTCGGGCTCAAGCAGAGCCTTGCGGGAGAGTTTGATGCGGCCAGTCGCGTCGACATTGATGACCTTCACCTTGACGGTGTCGCCCACACTCACCACATCCGACACGCTCTTGACGAAGCCGTTGTCGAGTTCGGAGATGTGACACATGCCGTCGGTGCCGGGCACCAGCTCGATGAAGGCACCGAAGTCCTTGGTCGAGACGACCTTGCCTTCGTAGATCGTGCCAACCTTGATCTCGGCGCCGAGCGCTTCGACCTCGGCCTTCGCGGCATCGCCGGCCTTACCATCGGTCGATGCGATCGTGACGGTACCGTCATCCTCAACGTCGATCGTGGCACCGGTACGCTCCTGAATGGAGCGAATCATCTTGCCGCCAGGCCCGATGAGTTTGCCGATCTTCTCGGGGTCGATCATGACCTGAATGATGCGTGGGGCATACTCGCTCAGGATCGAGCGAGGCTCGGGCAAACAGGCTTCCATCTGCTCAATGATGTCGATGCGCCCAACGCGAGCCTGTTCGAAGGTCTCCTTGATCTCGTCGAACCAGAGTCCACGGGCCTTGAGGTCGAGCTGAATGCCGGTAATGCCATTGCGGGTGCCGCAGACCTTGAAGTCCATGTCACCGAAGAAGTCCTCTTCGCCGAGGATGTCGGTGACTCGGACGATCTTGCCGTCGGCATTGCTGAAGCGTCCGACGGAGATGCCGGCGCAGGTGGCCTTGATCGGCACGCCTGCGTCCATCATCGCCATGCAACCGCCGCAGACCGAAGCCATTGACGAAGAGCCGTTGGACTCGGTGATGTCGCTGACGAGCCGCACGGTGTACGGGAAGTCTTCGACGTCAGGAAGGATCGCCAGCAGCGAACGCTCGGCGAGTGCACCGTGGCCGATTTCGCGGCGGCCGGGACCCATGATGCGGCGGGCTTCACCAACGCAGAACGGTGGGAAGTTGTAATGCAGGTAGAACTTCTTGGCGTACTCGGGCATGAGTCCGTCGACGATCTGCTCGTCGCGGCCGGTGCCGAGTACGCAGGTCAGCAGTCCCTGTGTCTCGCCCCGCTGGAACAGGGATGATCCATGGGTCCGCGGGAAGATGCCGGCCTCGATGTCGAGGTCACGAATCTGGTTGAACGCTCGGCCATCGGCGCGAGTGCTTTCCTCCACGATCAACTTGCGAGTGGTCTTCTTCTCGAGCGTGCGGAAGGCTTCGCGTGCCTGACGCAGACGCGTATCGGCGGTTTGATACTCCTGGTACGTGCCGGACTCGGGAAGTTTGAAGTGCTCGTCAAGCATCTTGTCGCGAAGCGCATCGACCGCGGCATGCCGCTCGGCCTTGCCACCGATGCGGCGGCATGTGAGCATCTCGTCGCCAGCAACGCGGTTCACCAGTTCGGTGACATCGTCTGCTGGAAGGGCAAGGTTGCCCATGCGGACCTCGGGGGCGCCCGCCTTCTCGCGAAGCTCATTCTGCATTTCGATGATCGGCTTGCAGCCGTGCTCGTAGCCATACTCGATGGCGGCGAGAACAGCCTCTTCGGGCACCTCGGCAGCGCCGACTTCAATCATGTTGATGCCGTCGCAGTGGCCCGAGAGCACCATGTCCAGATCGGAGTACTCCATCTGGGCGTGGGTCGGGTTGATGACGTACTGCTCGCCGTCATCGGTCAGGATGCGACCAACTCGGACAGTGGCGACGGGACCCTCGAAGGGGGCGTCGGTCATCATCAGAGCAGCGGATCCGCCGGTGCACGCCAGCACGTCGGTGTCGTTCTGGCCGTCGTGGCTCATCGTCCAGCACTGAATCTGAATCTCGTCGATGAAACCATCGGGGAAGAGTGGCCGAAGCGGACGATCGATCATCCGCATCGTGAGAATTTCCTTCTCATTGGGGGCGCCCTCTCGCTTGCGGAAGCCGCCGGGGAAACTGCCGCCGGCGCTCAGGCGCTCGCGATAGTCGCACTGCATCGGGAAGAAGTCCAGACCGGGGCGGGGGTTGGCCCGCACGGCGGTACACATGACGACCGAGTCGCCATGGCTGACCATGACGCACCCATCGGCAAGTTTGGCGATACGGCCCGTCTCAATACGAAGGGTCCGACCGCCGATTTCGCGTTCTACGAAATGAACTGTGGCATCTGCCATCTTTGAATCTCCTGTGGCGACCGCGCATCATGCGCGACATATCACCACTGTTTGGGATCCGGATCAGCCTTTGGCTCAGAGGGCAGAAGACAGGGTGCAGTGCTGTGACTGCCGCCTGTCCACTGCCACCTGCATCAGGCGGCACCGGATCCTTCCTATGCGGGAAACACCCGCTACTTACGAAGGCCGAGCCTCTTGATGAGTGCTCGGTAGTCGGCGGGTCTCGTCCGCGAGATGTACTGAAGCAACCGGTTTCGTTTGCCGACGAGTTTGACCAGGCCAAGCCGTGCAGCATGGTCCTTCTTGTTCGTCTGCAGATGCTCATTGATCTCCGCAATTCGGGAGGTCAACAGTGCAATCTGCACTTCGGGCGAGCCGGTATCAGCATCATCGCGGCGATAGTCGCCGACGATCTGTGTCTTTTGATTGAGCGTAAGGGCCATACATGGTCCTGTTGAAAGCGTCCGCAAGCACCTTGCCTGCGGAGAATCGAGCAGTCTACAGACACTCGGCCGCAGATGCCACTTCAGAACCACTCTGTGGCCGATAACACAGCCCCCAAGCCGCTTCCGCAGCCCTCAGCGAAGTTCCCCGAGCCACTGGGCAATCCGCCCGCAGCCCTCGATGATGGCCTCGTCGCCAAGGGCGAAGGAGAGCCTGATGTGATTGGGCCCGCATCCGAGGAAGTCATCGCCGGGGACAACCGCCGCTCCGGTCTCTTCGAGCAGCGACTCGGCGAAGGTGCCCGCATTCTGAATCTCACGGCCCCTAGGCGTGGTGCGGCCGAAGGCGGACGAAATATCCGGGAACACGTAGAACGCCCCCATCGGGGGCGGACAGGTCACGCCAGGCCACGCAGAGAGCAGCGTGTGCATCATCGCACCGCGACGCTCGAAGACGGCTCGCATGTCGGCGACCGCTGCCTGGCAATCGTTCAGGGCCGCCACGAGCGCCGGCAAGGTGAACGCAGTCACGGACGAAGTCATCTGGCTCTGCAACTTCGACATCGCCTTGGCAACGGCACCATCATTTCCGGGAGCGGCGGCGTATCCGACCCGCCAGCCCGTTGCAGCGTACGCCTTGCTGAGGCCGTTGATGGTGATGGTGCGGTCCCGCATGGACTCCAATGAGCCCGGCGAGAGATGTGTTCGGCCGCCATAGATCAGTTGTTCATAGATTTCGTCGCTGATCAGGGTGATGTGCTCGTACTTGGCCAGAACATCGCATATCTCGCGGATCGTGTCCGGCTCGTACATCGTGCCACATGGATTGCTCGGACTGTTGAGAATCACGACGCGAGTGCGGGGCGTGATGGCTGCATCAAATTGTGCCGGTGTCGCTAGGAAGTTGGCGTCGGCTGCTGTCGGGATTTCCTGAAAGGCGCCGCCCGCCAATGCAGTCATGGGCTTGTAGGACACCCACGCCGGAGTCGGCATGAGCACCTCGTCGCCTTCATTGACGAGAGCCTGCAGCGCCAGATACAGGCTGAACTTCCCGCCATTGGAAATCACGACATGCTCGGGCTTGCACTCGATGCCGTTGTCTCGCTGCAGTTTGGCCGCCACGGCCGCTCGGGCCTCGGGCGTTCCAGGCACGGGCACATATTTGGTCATCCCGGATCGAAGCGCCGCGATCGCCGACTCACAGATGGGGTCGGGCGTTGTGAAGTCGGGCTCACCGGCGCCAAAGCCGATGACGTCGCGGCCCTCGGCCTTCATGGCCCGAACGCGGGCGGTAATGGCCAGCGTCGACGAGGGCTCGATGGCGTTGGCTCGAGTCGAGACTGGGTTGGGGCAGATCTGTGTCATCGCATGATTCTCGCTGGGGCCGGGGTATCGTTGGAGAGGATATCGACCGGGCCGGTGATACCGGCGTCTCGTGGATGGGATGCTTCTGGGGGACACTTCCAGGGGTGGTCGCTACCCTGTCGGGGATGTACTACGAGTCCCACCAACCGGTCATCAACGATCTCGAGGCGCGGATCTTGACCATCCGCGACTCTCTTTGACTACGACGCCAAGGTTGAGCGTCGGGCGCGTTTACAGTCGAGCATGAACGAGGCCGACTTCTGGAACGACCAGAAGGCGGCTCAGCGCGTCATTGCCGAGTACAAGCTCTTAAAAGCCCAAACAGAGGGGCTTGAGGCGATCATCGCGGGGTTTGAGGATGCCGTGGTGGGGTATGAGTTGGCCAAGGAGGCAAGCGATCAGGAGTTGCTGGCCGAGGCGGACCAATGTCTCCATCAACTCACCAACAACATGGAGCGGGTGGAATTGCAATCGCTGTTGAGCGGTTCAAACGACCATCGAAACTGCTTTGTTGCCATTCAGGCCGGCGATGGCGGGAACGACGCCGACGACTGGGCCACGATGCTTGATCGCATGTACATCAACTGGTGGGACAAGCAGGGCTGGAAGCACGAGCAGATCAGCGTCGTGCATGGGTCCGAGGTCGGCATCTCCAGTGTGAGCTATCTGGTGAAGGGGCCGTTGGCCTACGGATACATGTCGTGCGAGCGTGGCACGCACCGGCTCGCCCGGGTCAGCCCGTTCAATTCTCAGGGCAAACGGCAAACGTCCTTCTGCACGGTCGACGTCACGCCTGAGTTTGATGAGGAAGACGTCGCGATCGACGACAACGACATCGAGTTCACTACTTTTGCCCGCTCATCCGGTCCGGGAGGGCAGAATGTGAACAAGGTTGCCTCCGCCGTCCGCATTGTGCACAAGCCCACTGGAATCATGGTGGTGAGCTCGACGCACAAAGCGCAGTTGCAGAACCGCAAGCAGGCGATGCGAATCCTTCAGGCCAAGCTCGATCAACTCGAAGAGGAGCGCCGCCAGGCCGAACTCGATGCAGCCACAGGTGGCAAGGTCGACCGTGGCTGGGGTTCTCAGATCCGGTCGTACGTGATTTACGACAATCGCGTCAAGGATCACCGCACGTCACACGAGGTTGGCAACCCTCAAAGCGTGCTCGACGGCGACCTGAATGGGTTCATTGACGCCGAGCTCAAACGCCGCCGCTCCGAGCGGGATTGACCGGTCCGCCGGGCCACGACACGTTTCCACCGGTCAAGATGAGGCCAATGCGGCATTCCGGGGGGAGCGGACACTCGTCTGACAAGACGGCCGCGAGCACGATGGCGCTGCTTGGTTCGACCACGCACTTAGCACGCTCCCACAGAAGTTGCATTGCCGCGAGCACCTGCTCGTCACGCACGCGGAGGATGGTTTCGAGATGCGTCGAGAGTATGGACCACGTCAGGTCGCTCAGGCTGGTCAAGAGACCGTCGCAGATCGTGTCGGGCGCAGTCTGAGGAATGAAGGTTCCGGACGCAAGCGAACGGGCTGCATCGTCGGCCCCAGCCGGTTCGGCGCCAATGAGGCGGATGCCGGGCTTGATCGCCGAGGCTGACAGGCAAGTGCCGGACATCAGGCCGCCACCGCCGATGGGCGTCACGATTGCGTCGAGGCCGTCCACCTGCTCAATCAACTCGATCGCCGTCGTCGCCTGCCCAGCGATGATGCGTGGATCGTCATAGGGATGAATGAACGTCGCGCCCGTGTCGGCCATCACAGCAGCGGCCGTGGTCTCGCGTGCTTCGAGCGTCGGTTCACACTCGATGACTGTTCCGCCGTACCCCTCGACGGCCAGTCGCTTGATGCTCGACGCCGTGCTGGGCATCACGATCCAGGCAGGAATTCCCCGCTCGCGGGCCGCGCGGGCCAGGGCCTGCGCATGGTTGCCGCTTGAGTGGGTACAGACACCGCGGACTGCCTCAGCGTCGGAGAGTGACAAGACTGCATTGCATGCACCCCGAAACTTGAACGCCCCCACCCGTTGAAGGTTCTCACACTTGAAGAACAGCCGCCGCCCGCACATCGCGTCGAGCGTGGCGCAGGTCATCACCGGTGTTCGATGGATGAGCGGGCGAATTCGCTCGTGCGCGGCCCTGATATCACTCATGCTGGGCGGAGTCACCATCAGGCCTCGCCAAAGACACGGCGAATGGCCAGCACCGTGGCCGCGTCGGTCGGGGACGCCCCCGCCGCGGCGGACAACTCCAATACCTGCTGCACATTGTCGGCCACCATGTCGCGGGTGGTCTGCTTGGCCTCGTCGACCTTGGCGCCGGTCTCCGCGTTTTCGTCATTGGTGACGTCGCTGGTCAATTCGACGTACGCCGCAATAGCGCCACCGGGATTGGCGATGAAGTCTGGGATGACATCGATGCCACGCTCATGCAGGGCCGATCGCGCCGCGGCGGTGCAGGGATTGTTCGCCCCTTCGACCACAAATCTGGCGTGCAGACGCGGTGCGTTGTGGGTGTCAATGACGTCCTGCACGGCGCATGGGAACAGCAGCGGCTCGTCTCCGTAGAGCACCGCATCGAGTGGCAGGAGTTCATGGCCGTCGCGTTCGAGGTGTGCCTTCACGGCCATGAAATCCATTACGCCTACGTCATCGAGCAAGGCATCACACAGCGGCGCCTTCAGCCGCCACGTGCCGCCGATGCGTGGGTCGCTGATCGTCGTCACCATGCCGCCGAGTTGGGTGTAGTAGCGGGCGACGGCGGCTCCCATGGCGCCCAGCCCCTGTACAGCGGCGGCCGTTGCGCCAATGTCTTCGCCGCGGGCTTTCAACAGCGTCGCGCCGGCGACGGCCACGCCGAGCCCGGCGATGCCCTCGTGGTCGTAATCGGTGCCGCCCATCTCGACGGGCTTGCCGGTGAACCCTTCGGTCGAGCCAAGTTCATCGCACGCCCAGAGACAGTGGATCGGATCACCTCCGAGGTCATAGCCAAGACCTCCCCACGGCCCACCGTACTCGTGCAGCAGTGGCGCGACCAGGCCAACGAACCGGCGGTAAATGTCCTCGAAGCCGTCCGCATGGGGGTCGGCTCGCAGCCCGGATTTGGCTCCACCCAGTTTCAATCCGGCTGCAGCGTTCTTAAGCGACTGCGTCCGAGCAAGTCGGCCAATCTCGTCGATGGTCACCGTTGGCGTAATGCGAGTGCCGCCCTTGCCGATACGACCGAGGGGACCGCCAATGGCGTTGAGCGTGGTCCACACCACCACGTAACCCTCTACGCCACACTCAGGATCGCGGACCGTCAGCCAGAGTTCAGGCTGAAGCGCGTCAAACCGCGCCTGGAGATCGTGCAGTTCCTTCAGAAACTCGGTCACTTCGCTCATCGATCAGGCCCCTTGGGCGTGCAGCGAGACGGCCCATGCGGGCAAAATGTTGCGAAGAACAATGCGTCGCCGCAACGTCATCGGCGCTGCCAGCATTCGGAGGAAGTCGCGGTGCGCCTTGGCATGCTTCTGCCATGGCCCCGGGATCAGACATCGAAGCGTTGGGAAGCCGGCGTACTCGAAGAATGCCAGCGTCCCTCCCGGCGACAGCAGGTGGGTCAGTTGCTGCAATATGCGCTGGGCCACATCAGGCGGGAAGGAATTGAAGGGCAGACCGCACACGATGGTCGTATACGAGTCCTTCAGGGCCGCGTCTTCGATACACCCCTCGATCACATTGGCAGATCGGTCGCCTTGGCGCTCGGTCCACGGATCGACAACCTTGCTCCGCAGTTGTCGGCAGAAACTTGGGTTGAGTTCGACGATGTCGGCCGAACCACCGGGGCCGAGCCGCTCCAGAATGCTGTTGGTAAACGCGCCAGTCCCAGCCCCCACCTCCAGCACCCGATCGACGCGTCCATTGGAGCCGATCGTCTCGGTCATTGCTTGGGCTAGATGACGCCCGGAAGCAGCGATCGCGCCCACTTCCTTGCGATTTCGTACGGCTTCAATCAGAAAGCGCGCCACGTTACAGAAGCCCGCGGGTCAGGCCGAAGCCTTGCACGAGGTGGTTGACGCCTCGGACTGGGTAACGAGCGCGTCAAAGGTGGCTGGATCTTCAATGGCAATCTGGCTGAGCATCTTGCGATTGAGCGCCACACCGGCCTGCGAGAGTCCATTCATGAACCGACTGTAGCGGGTACCACGCATGCGGCACGCAGCCGAGATGCGAGTGATCCACAATCGCCGGAAGTCCCGTCGCCGATTGCGACGATCGCGGTAGGCGTATTGGCCGGCTCGCAAGAGCGCAACCTTGGCCTGCTGCTTGTGGCGATGTTTCGTTCCCCAGTACCCCCGGGCGGCGCGAAGAATGCGCTTCCTGGCCTTGACGGTGGCCGAACCTTTGCGTACGCGTGGCATATGTGGTGCTCCTCGCCCGAGTCGGGGGGTCGGCGAATCCGACCGCTTCACCCGATATCGGATCGGTGTCTCAGTGAATCAGGACTCGTCCGCCTTCTTGCCTCCGGAGTCATTGGAACCGCCAGCGTCAGCGGCGACAATACGGCAATGCAACATGCCTGCGGCTCGCTTGACGTCGGATGCATGGGCATACTTGGCCTTGCGATACGACCGCATCAACTCGCCAGACTTGTGGCTTCGCAGATGCCGTCCGAAAGCGGGCTTGGACTTCACGCGACCGGACTTGGTAATCCGGATCCGCTTGAGGAGTCCCTTGTTGGGCTTGTTCTTCGGCATCGATCATCCTTCTGACAGGCTGTGCCCCTCCGCGAGAGGCGAGCCGCGCAGTCTACGGCACCTGCGATTCCGAATCAAGCAGGCGTCAGTGAGCCAGAAAGATCTCGATCGGAGCGGGCGTGACCCCTGGATCGATCGACCAGATGTAGTCGCCTTGGCAGGACGCCTCGTTCAGGTCCTCGACGTGCCCATCCGCAAACAAGACGCTCGGGCGAGCGGTCAGTCGTGAGCTCATCTCGCTCTCTGCCATGGCCGCCGTATAGGTCATTCCATCCAGCATGCCGGCCAGGGCGGGATTGCGGTCGCCGACCAGAATGACTCTGGAGTCGCCCAGCAGCGGCTTGTGCTCCAGCGAGAGGGTCGCATAGGAGAATCCATGACGGCCCGCGGTGGGCCTGCGAGGATTCTTGAGATGGTTGACGTCGATATGGCCTTGCTCAGCGACGAGGTGCAGATTGAGCACGTGGACGTTTCTGCTCCCGTGCAGTTTGGCCACCGGACGCGATGCTTCCATCAGCGGGTGGGCGCCATCGTTGGCATCTTGGAACCCGGACAAGCCAGCATGCAGCTCGCCGAGATTTTGATGTGTCTTGGCTGACAACCCACTAGGGCCCGACGCGGTTCCAAACGACCAGATCGCGGCAGCGGCCATCGCAACGACCGCGGCAACAGCGATCGCTTCTGCGATGCGAAAGCGAAGGCCTCGGCCGAGCATGACCGGTTGATTGTCCATTTGCATCCGGTCACGCCGATCATCCTCGGCCAGTCGAATGCGGGCCATGGTCGCATCGATCAGTGTCTGTTCCTCCTCCTCGGTCAACTCCTCCGTCGGGTAGGAGTCGAGCAGTGACAGCAGCGACACGGCCGCATCGCACCGTGCCCGCTGGTCGCCATCGCTCGATGCGGCTCGGTCGGCATCAAAGCCGTCGGCTGCGAGATGGTCGATTGCCAACGCGTCAGCCGGGGAGATCTTGAGATGGGTGTCTTTGGAATCACTCACTTTGGAGCATCCTGTTCGGTCATTCCGCACTGGGCCCAAGCCAACGCGAAGGAAGCCACCGCGGCGTGCAGGCGACTCTTGACGGTGCCCAACGGCACTTGAAGTGTTTCGGCGATCTGATTGTAACTCATTTTTTGAAAGTAGCTCAGCAGGATTATTTCGCGGAGATGGTGTGGCAGGCTGTCAACGGCGTCGCGTACACGTTCGGCGAGCTCGGTTCGCTCGAGGCCTTCGGTGGGAACCGGCGAGGCACCCTCGATCAAATCGATGATGCCCGCCCCGTCGCCACCCGAGCCAATCGGCGTGGACAGCGACAACGCGCGACGACGGGACTCCCGACGATGCCAGTCCCGCGCCTTGTTGACCGCAATGGTGTACAGCCACGGTTTGAAACGCCGTGACAGATCAAATGTGTGTGCAGACTGATGAACTTGCAGGAAGGCCTCCTGGAAGATGTCATCTGCCGTGGCACGCGATCCGGTGACGCGGGCCAGATAGGGCACCAGCTCCCGGATGTGCCGGGAGACCAAGGTGGAGAAAGCCCCCTCGTCTCCTGCAAGGTGGGCCTCGATCAGGGCCTCATCACTCTGGGTTGAAACCGGCTGCACCGCCGCTTGACACTCCGTGACCGCAAACCGCGGCCTGAATTTGATCAGGGCTCGAGCCTCCTCGAACACCGCAGCAGCGATCATAGCCGAGGCGTCGCAGAAACGGCACATCGACAGCATGGGTTGCAACTCAATTGCAAGCATGCCCTCGATACACCGCCGGACTCGGCGATGTTCAGCCATCCCTCTAAAAAAGGTATATGAGTTGACGTTCGCTGCGGGTGATACCATCTCCGCCTATGGGTGTACCGATCAGCCAAATGTGGACCGTCACCAGTTACGTGCTGGGGCAGCGACTCCGTGGCCGCCGCAAGTATCCGCTGGTCCTCATGCTGGAGCCACTCTTTCGCTGCAATCTGGCGTGTGCCGGCTGTGGCAAGATTCAATATCCGGCCCACATCCTCAAGAAGGACATGCCGCTGGACGATGCCCTTCGGGCCGTGGATGAATGCCCCGCTCCGATGGTGTCGATTCCGGGCGGCGAGCCCTTGCTGTACGAGCACATTCGGGAGCTTGTCGATGAGTTGGTCAAACGAAAGAAGTACATCTACCTGTGCTCCAATGCCGTCCTGTTGAAGGAGAAACTGGAGGCAGACTGGTTCAAGCCCAGCAAGTATCTCACCTTCTCCATTCACATGGACGGCCCCAAGGACGACCACGACTTTGCCGTCTGCCGCGAAGGCACCTATGACAAGGCGATGGAAGGCATCGGCGCCGCCGTTGAGATGGGCTTCCGCGTCACCACCAACACGACGTTGTTCGAGGGCGCCGACCCCAATGCCATTCGAGTCTTCTTCGACGAGATGATGGACGCCGGTGTCGAGGGCATGATGCTCAGCCCCGGATACGCCTATGACGCGGCCCCCGACCAAGCCAACTTCCTCGGCCGCTCAAAAACAAACGACTTGTTCGACATGCTGCTCTCCAATCGCAAGAAGCGGTGGAAGTTCAACCAGTCGGTGTTGTTCCTTGAATTCCTGATGGGCAAGCGGCAATACGACTGCACGCCATGGGGCAACCCAACCTACAGCCTCTTTGGATGGCAAAAGCCGTGCTATCTCCTCAACGAAGGCTATGCGGATACTTTTGAGGAACTCATGAGTGCGACCAACTGGCCGGACTACGGGTATGAGTCGGGCAATCCCAAGTGCGCCAATTGCATGGTGCACAGCGGATACGAGGCAACCGCGGTCGATCACACATTCACCTCGGTACGTGGACTCTTCGGCACCGTCAAGGCCATGATGTTCGGGCGCTACGCAAGCCCCACCGCCGCGGCGGCCCTCGATAAAGAAATGTCAAAGCCGCACGGCCCAGAAGCCCATCTGGTACAGCTCGGTCTCGACGTCGATGCCCTCAAGCAGGCCAAACGCGCCGCAAAGGCTCGTCCGACCGCGGGCGTCGCCTGAGCATCGGAGCCTTGACGGCATGAGTTGGTGGGTGCACGACGTATTTCAGACGCAGGGGCTTCCCTACCTGCTCAGTTGGATCTTCTGGATACTGCTGTCAATCACGCTGCATGAGTTGGCCCATGGATGGGCCGCCATCTGGGAGGGTGACAACACGCCACGCGAGACCGGCCACATGAGCGGCAATCCCATCGTGCACATGGGCGGCCTGTCGCTCATCGTCTTTGCGCTCATTGGCTTCGCGTGGGGCATGATGCCAGTCCGACCCTGGCACTTCCGCCATCGTCGACTGGGCGAGGCCCTTGTGGCCTTCGCTGGACCCGCCATGAATCTGGCACTGGCATTCCTCTCACTGACAGCGCTTGGAATCTGGTGGGGGCTTGATCCGACCGCCCGAGCCAATCCCGCTGCCGAGTGGATCACGCATGCCACGAACTTCCTGTGGCTGGGCGGATGGCTCAACCTCGTGCTCTTTGCCTTGAACATGATCCCGGTGCCACCGCTGGATGGGTCGCGGATTCTGGCGGCAGCGTCCCAAGGCCTTCGCCAGCTCTACAACCACTCCAACGCATCGATGGCCGGCATGATCGTGTTCTTCCTGATCATGATGACCAACATCTTTGGCATCGCGATCGCGACGTTGGTGATGATTGCGCAACGGTATGCCGACATCATCGCCGCCGCTGTTTCCAGCGGCGGCGGGTGATGTCAGCCCCCATCAGTTGGGATGGTCACCCTTGGGGTGATCGCCCTTTGGATGATCGTGACCCGCATGCTCGTCGTGGGAGTGATCCTCACTCGCCCGAACATAAATGAGTTCCATCATCTTGAACTCTTTGCCGTCCGGGCCGGGGTAGTACATCGTGACCACGAATCGATCCGGGTCACCGAAGGTCTCGGTGCCACGCATCGCAACATCGCCCATCAGTGGGTCGGTTGCCATAGCCGTCCAAAAACACCTTTGCTGCCTCAATAAACGCCACTTCAACCAGTTTGGTGGGTGTCCGCGTTTGCGGCGAAGCCGCGGTGCTCTTGTCAGCTGCTCCGCTCCCAGGTTGCGACGACGTACCCCCCATTCCCTTGGGATGGGGCACCTGTTATCCTCCTCGATTCGTCCCCGCGGCGAAGCGTTCTCTCACGGTCGGCCTTGGCTCTGGCCTGCCCCCGAGAACGCCGGGCGTCCACATTGGTCAGAAGACCGATGGCGACCCGAGCAGTGGGCAATGCACAGGAGGAGCCAATATGGTCGTGCTGCGACTAAAGCGTATGGGACGCCGGCATCGTCCCTTCTACCGACTCAACGCCATGGACAGACGGGCCCCCCGCAACGGCCGAGTGATCGAAGAACTCGGCTGGTTTGATCCACTGGTAGAAGACGACAAGCAACTCAACTTCAAGGCCGACCGCGTCAAGTATTGGCTGAGCGTCGGCGCTCAGCCAAGCGATACGGTCCGCACCCTGCTCAAGCGGATCGACGTCGATCCGACGCCGGGCAAGGCCTTGAACTGATCGTTCGCCGGGTACTTCCCCCATGCGGATCGACATCCTGACCTTGTTCCCCTCCATGTTCAACGGACCGCTCGATGCGAGCATCCTCGGACGGGCTCGGGAGGCCAAGCTCGTCGAAGTCCACGTTCACGATATCCGTGACTGGAGCACCGACAAGCACAGCAAGGTCGATGACCGACCGTTTGGAGGCGGACCCGGCATGGTGATGATGTGCCAGCCGCTGCACGATGCAGTGATGGCCATCGAAAATATGGACCCGCGGACTGCGCAGCGAATCCTGCTCACGCCGCAAGGAGAGAGAACCACGCAGAAAACGGTTGAGACGCTGGCGAACCAAGAGCGGCTGCTCATGATCGCCGGGCACTACGAAGGAATCGACGAACGTGTTATCGAGTCACTCGCCCCGATGGAAGTCAGCATCGGCGACTACGTCCTCAGTGGAGGCGAACTGCCTGCACTCGTACTGGTCGATGCAATCACCCGACTCCTTCCAGGAGTGCTCGGACACGAAGACTCCGCCGCCGAGGACTCCTTCAGCGTCACCGACGAACACGGTCGACCACTGCTCGATACGCCGCACTACACCCGCCCCCGCGAGTGGGAAGGAGCCGAAGTTCCTGATGTGCTGCTCTCGGGTGACCACGGTGCCATCGCCCGCTGGCGGCACGAACAACGTGTGAGCCGTACAAGTCAACGACGACCCGACCTGCAGAATTCCACTGAAACAACGTCCACAACGGACTCTTGAAAAACCACCCCAGACGACGACCCCTGAGCACAACGACTTAAGTCGCTCCGGCCACACAAGGCCCAGAGAGAACACAGATCATGAACAAGCACGAACTCATCGAAGGCGTCACCGCCAGTCAACTCAAAGACGGCTTCCCGGCCTTCAGCGTCGGCGACACGCTTGACGTGCACGTCCGAATCATCGAAGGCGACAAGGAACGAACGCAGGTCTTTCAAGGCGTCCTGATCGGCCAGAAGGGTCGAGGTGTCAACCGCACCATCACCGTTCGCCGCATCGTTGCCAACGAAGGCGTCGAGCGGATCTTCCCACTGCACTCGCCCCGCATCGCAAGAATCGAAGTCGTACGTCGTGGCGACGCCCGCCGCGCGAAGCTCTACTTCCTGCGTGGTCGGATCGGTAAGTCACGACGTCTGCGTGATCAGCGTCGTGGGTTGAAGCACGTCTAGTGGTGTGAGTCAGCTTTCCGCTCGGCTGGTGGCTTGATACGCCGCGTTACCCAGCCAGGCGCAAGTTTCGCGCTCGGCCGACGGACGGCAGACGCCGCGCCTTCTGGGGCGGCGCGTCAGGGGACTGAGACAGGCCGGCACGTTGAAATCGTGCCTTCCGGATTGCCAATTCCATGCCTCGAAGGGCCCGACGGGCATCTCCAATGGCATCAACACGGGGGGTGGACATCTGGTGCATGGGACTCTCCTCAGGGCCCTCTCAAGGCCCCGCTATGACCACTTCGGCACGAACACGCCGCCACTTGACCGACTCCCTGAAAGCCGTGGCTGATTCAGTCTGAGGCAGTGCTGTCGCCATTCAGCGGCGCGTCAAGGACTCGGACCGCCTCGGCTGCCGCCTCGTCGTAGATCGTGGCGAGCAGACCCGCGAGTGGGAACTGCCCCTCCAAGGTTGAAGGTCCGAGCCGGCGCAACAAGGCGTGCGGAACATGGTCCTCGGGCTGCACCTCTGGCAGGTGTCCGTGTGGCCGCCACCAGGTGTCGAGACACTCGGCGAGCGGCGGCCCGGCGGCGACACTCGGATCGAGCACAACGGGCGGATGCGCCACCGCCTCGCCCTGCGTGCGAAGCGCTCGGTGATGACCGAGCCGCTCTACCAACACGGCGGACTCCATGCCACGCACGCTCAACATGCACAGTGGCTCTCGATACAAGCGCTCAGCCGCAAGCCAAGAGAGCGCGGCAATACGCCAACCGTCACGGCGGCCCGCCGTCTCAACAGTCGTCTCAAAATGTGTGTCATCGGGAATCAACGGCAAGCCGCACCCGCGAAAGAGGTCTTCCAGACCGGCGGGCACTTCGCCCTCCAGCAACTTGGCCGCCCAAATCGCCTCACAGGCCATCGCTTCGATCAACTTCACCCACCCGCCCTCATCGATCTGGGCAATCGTGATGCGCACGCCCAGAGATGTCTCCGCGTCGGCCTGAACCGGACCGCTGATGCATCCTAGCTCAATCTGCAGCGATCGCACCGCCCCATCGCGCGCCGCGAGTAGTCCTTCCTGCATTGAGCGCGATCCGACGATCGCCTCGATGCGTCGCAGCCACGAACCACAGATCACGGCATCGAGCAGATCCTGCTCCTCGACCTTGAGTCGCAGCCGCCCACCGCGCCGCCGCGAAGGCCGTGGGGCTTTGCTTCCGATGTCGGCGCGGCTCATGCCTCCACCTCCATCGCAGTGCCTCGAAGCAACAACAAGTCATGCAATTGCCCGGTCGTCATATCGGTCAGCCAACTGTCGCCGCTTCCAATGATCTGCTCGGCGAGCTGCGTCTTCTCTTCAATCATCCGATCGATCCGTTCCTCAAGCGTGCCCATGCACACAAACTTGTGCACATGGACGGTGCGTGTCTGCCCAATACGAAAGGCCCGATCTGTGGCCTGCCGCTCGACTGCTGGGTTCCACCAGCGGTCATAGTGGAACACATGATTCGCGGCAGTCAAGTTCAATCCGAGGCCGCCAGCCTTGAGTGACAGCACAAAGACGGGCGCATCTCCTTCGGGCGACTGAAACTCGTCGATCATCGTCTGCCTCCGCTTCATCGGCGTGCCGCCATGCAGGAACAGTGAACGGCAACCCAGATCGTGTTCCACCATCGCCGAGAGCAACTTGCCCATGCGGCGGTACTGCGTAAACACGAGCGCCCGCTCGCCTGTGGCCAGGACTTCGTCGAGCAGCGTGACCAATCGCCTTGACTTGCCTGATCGCTCAGACAACCGTTGGATTTGATCGCTGGAACGAGCGTCGACGACGACATCCTCTCCGGACTCGGCCAACGCTGGGTGATCGCAGATCTGCTTGAGCCGCGCCAGCATCGCGAGAATGAGCCCGCGGCGTTGAATGCCCTCGGTGCGATCAACGCGGCCGATCATCGAGTCGACAACGGCGCGATAGAGCGCCGCTTGCTCAGGCGTGAGGGTGGCGAATTCCCGAGTCTCGACACATTCCGGCAGGTCATCGATGACCGTGCGATCGGTCTTCAGTCGCCGCAGCACAAATGGCTGCACCATGCCTCGAAGCGATGCGGCCGCATTGGCGTCACGATGTCGCTCGATGGGTCGTGAGAATCGGCGCCTGAAGTCCGGCGCAGTACCAAGGAAGCCGGGATTGCAGAATTCCATGATTGACCAGAGTTCGCTCAGGCGATTCTCGACTGGCGTGCCCGTCAACGCAATTCGCCGATCGGCATTGAGGCCGCGAATCGCCTGCGCCTGTTTGGTCGGTGGATTCTTGATGTACTGCGCCTCATCCAGCACGACCCGGTGCCAAGGTACGTCGCCGAGCGCCTCGACATCTCGCGTCACCAATGCATAGGTCGTAATGGTGACATCGTGGTCACAGGCGATCTTCTTAAACGCCTCCCCAACGGGGCGATCCGGTCCATGCTGTACGTGCGCCGTTAACTCGGGCGCAAATCGCGCAAGTTCACGTTGCCAGTTTCCAACAACCGATGTTGGCACCACGAGCAGCGTGGGCCCAACCGACTTGCCACTTGCACGCTCATGCTGCAACAACGCAATCAACTGCACGGTCTTGCCAAGACCCATATCGTCTGCGAGACAACCGCCAAGGCCGAATTTGTCGAGGAAGCCGAGCCAACTCAGGCCAACCACCTGATATGGCCGCAGGGTTCCGCTGAAGCGGCCTGGTTGATCAAGCGCCGCCACGCCTTCATCGGATGGTCCCTCCAGCAGCGATGCCACCCAGCCTGTCGCATCAATGCCGAGAACCGTCAACCCCGTTTCAGACTCAACTTCATCCGATGCCAGTCGCATCGCATCCAGCAAGGTGGAGTCGGTCGCCTCGTGCCGCTCCAGGAGATCGATGGCCTTCGCCAGCTGCGCCTGATCGACCTCGATCCATCGGCCATCAACCTGCACCAGCGGCATCTGTTGGTCGCGCAAACGACGGAGCGCCTCCAGTGACAACGGCTGATCGCCCACCGCCACCTGCCACCGATAGCGAATCGCCGTGGCCATTCCCCGCGGAGGTCCCTCGAGATCGTCCAGTTCCTCGCTCTCAATGACCATCCTCAATCCCAGCGTATTGTCCTTGCCGCCCCACCACGAAGGCACTGCCACGATGCACCCGGACTCCTCCAGAAGGGGACGGAACTCGCCCAGAAGTGCCCACGCCTGTCTGGTAGACAAACTGAAACTGGTCGGCGTGGCTTCTTCGAGGAGCGGGTCCAAGGCGGGCCACAATCGGGCCGCGCGTGCCAACTCCGTCAGCAACACGTCCTGCGGATCGCTCTGTCCGGCCATTTGCACCGCCTCTGGCGTCGCCTTCCAGATGTCCGCAGCCGTCACCGCCAGCGTGACGTCGGCCGTCGCGGCCAAACTCAGGGTCAGGTGCCACTGCTCATCTGCACCTTCCGGGGGCCGCACATCGAGTCGGAGCCGCAGCGACTCGCCCGCAGCGAAGTCGTCAAGGCGAGCAATCCACGAGCGGGCCGCTCGAAGCAACTTGACGGTGTCCCCGCCCTCGACGGCGAGAATCCGGGAACCACCAAGCAGCCCGCCAAGCCACTGCACGTGGGGGTCCGCAGGGTCACGCTCGTCAATCGCGTCGATGAAGTCTTCACGCTGGAGCATGGCCCGCACCAAGTCGTCCGTCATCGCTTCGATCGCAGACTCCAACCGCGGCCACGCGCCTTCACCAAGCACATCATCGACACCCCGAGTCACCGGAGGCATGGCAGCAAGCAGACCGGTCAATCGCGCCGCGGCCTCATCGTCCTGAAGCCACGGCCGCCACATGGCGTACAACTGACTCTCGGCGCCCTGGCGCATGGAAGGTACGAACCGCTGCGTTTCGCAGCGGTCAGCGACCAATCGCGCCGCGTCCGCCCAGAACAACACGTCATGGCCCGGCTCCTCGGACAATTGAATATCGCCGCTTGCGACGGCCAGCAGGAACCGCAGGCCTTGCACCGGCGAGAGACTTCGCGTTGCGATTCGAAAGCGGGCCAGCCACGGCTCGCCGCTGCGATCGACACCGCCCACCGTGGCGGCGAGCCGGTCACTTGGAAACGGCCCGAGCAGATCACGCGGCAATCGGAGCACACATTCGTCATCCTGCCCGAGATCTGAAGCCGGGCCGAGGCATGGCCGGAGTTCCGAGCGACGGGCACCATAAGGATGCCAAGAAAATTCCTGACCGCTCGGTTTACTGGTGGCGCGGGGAGCACCACCCTCACTCACGAGCCGCCAACGGTCGATGGACTCCGCCCAGAAGTGGAACCGATCAGCCGTGAAGGTGGCGTGGATGATGTGAGCCAACGCAATCCCTCTCTTCCCTGCTTGAAGCGATTCCCGCAACGGAAATCCTGAGGATGATCGCGCTGGGACTCGAACCCAGGACCTACCGCTTAAAAGGCGGTTGCTCTACCAACTGAGCTACGCGATCAGAAGCCCCACAGTCTACCACGCCCCGGCCCTCGATCGAAACTGTGGATGGTTTCGGGCCGCAAGGGCGCGGATTCTGCGCCATCCGCAAGGGCCGAGAATCTTTGGGCCACAGATCGAACCACGGTCGATTTGGGAAACGTGCCGCTCGGTCACTCGTTCGGAGGCCCGAGTCGGACAGCACCTTGGTCCCCATCGCCAGACTCGGCAGGAGCCCCCCAGTGGAATCACGCATCGGCCCATCTCAGCACCGGATTGAGCAGCACCAGATCTCCTTTCAAAGGGATGGACATGTCTGGCGGCTCCAATGGCAACATGGAGACGAGGAATCGCTGATTGACACCCTGGCCGCACTTGCAGCAGACCCCGACTGCCCACTTGATTCCTTCGACCAAGCGTTGGTGGCCCAGCACCTTCGGCACGAGTCGCAATAGCCCATTTTTCGCGAAAGAACCCCCCCCAGACCCCATTGTCCCTCCATGTTCCCGGACTCCCCCGGGACACCCCCGGATACCTGACCCGGACCCCCACTCCCTGGAACCCCCCACCAG
>Ga0315338_1000875_pt1 | contig 49675 bp, 56 predicted proteins | sample ASW8metaG_FD_204518 | JGI IMG/M metagenome (GOLD analysis project Ga0315338, IMG submission 204518) | Ammonia-oxidizing marine archaeal communities from Monterey Bay, California, United States - ASW #8 | ecosystem: Environmental > Aquatic > Marine > Coastal | place: USA: California | collected... | reverse complement strand
CTGCGCCGCCCACGGCTCTACCCTGTTCAAAACCAGGGCGTGGGCGGCTTTTGCTGTCTGGCGACGCCCCGCGTACCATTCGGCGAACCCTTTTCGGCGGGCCTGCAGGTTATGGGCATGTCCGTTATGCGGCAATTCCGCTTTGGGAGCTGAAATGGCACAACTTGTCCGCACCTTCATTAGCTTCGACTATGACCACGATGAAGATCTTCGCGTAATGCTCGTGGGACAGGGGAAAAATGCTGACACGCCATTCTCGATTGCCGATTGGTCTGTCCAAGAGCCGATGACCGGCGACTGGAAGGAAAAGGTCCGAAGACGAATTCGCAAAACGCAAGTAATGGCGGTTATTTGCGGGAACCATACTGACTCCGCGGCCGGCGTGAATGCGGAGATTCGGATCGCACGCGACGAAAGTATCCCGTACTTCCTTCTCAGTGGCCGAAAGACTGGCGTCAACCGAAAACCGACAGCTGCGCTCGCGACGGACAAGGTCTACGACTGGACCTGGCCGAATTTGAAAGCCCTTATTGGCGGCGGACGCTGATGTCCTCTGAATCACGGGAGAGCGGCGTCTATTTCGAGCAATATCAAATGCTCGTTCGCTCCGCCGAGGAGATAAGCTCCCGCCGAGCTGCGGCGAACAACTACCTTCTAAGCGTCAACTCTCTCCTTGTAACAATTCATGGAGTCGGACATGCCCTCAAGCCAGATGCCAATTGGACCGTCGCGATTCCCCTCGCAGGCGTGGTGATTAGCCTTAGCTGGTGGACGCTCATTCGTAGCTATAGGAACGTAAACGTCGCGAAATTCGTAGTAATCCACGCGATGGAAGAAAGCCTTCCTGGCCAGCCGTACAAGGATGAGTGGGAATCTATGTCGACGCTTCATCTTCCACTAAGCTTCGTCGAACAGTGGATCCCCCTCGTTTTTGGATTTCTCTTCATTTGGCTTGCTTGCGCAGCTTGGTAGCTCGTCCGAGAATCGCCGCATAACAAGGCCCTGAACCAGACGGGGCGTCTGCCGTACTGAGAACGAGCTTCCGGGCCTGTCGCGGAGGAACCGCGAGAGTCCCTTTTGCTGTCTGGCGACGGGGCTGTATCTTCTCGAAGAACCCTTTGAGGCGGACCCCGCAGGTTATGGCCAGGTCCGTTATACGGCATCGATGCAGCGACGAAGCGAGATCGCAATCAGCGTCTCCGTCCTCGCCCTACTCTGGGGCTCTTTGGGCATTCTTGTCTATGCGTTAACTCGATTCGTCTATTCCAGTCCCCATGCTTCAGCCCTGATCTATACGTGTCTAGTCGTGGGAGCCCTAGCTGTTGTCAGCGGATGTGCTCGCTTCCTTTTGTCGAGGGGATACCTGCCCGCACGCGATCCGGCCAAGCCTATAGATCCTTTGAATTCTGTGTGGGGTCGTGTGCTTTTCAGTTTCGCTGCCGCCGCGGGCGGTGGCGACGCCCTCACTACGCACGCCCTCCGAAAAAGAATCGCAGAAGTCGACGCGAGCGATCAGGAACGCGAGTCCTAGCTAGTCGACGCCGTATAACAAGACGCTGCAGACTGACGAAATCAGGATGGGTCGCGATCGGAACTACGCCGCCCACGTTCCTTTCGTCCTTCGGACCGCGGCGGTGGGCGGCTTGTGCCACCTGGCGCCGACCTCTGATACCTTCTCCGAAACCCTTTGAGCGGATTTCGCAGCTGAGCGTCAAATCCGTTATGCGGCATGGCTACGAACTCTTGTGATTGGAGATTTTGCGAGAGATTAGTGGCTCGCTAATCGAAGTCGTCCTTCTCAAGGCTCCGATCGAACGCTCTGCGGCCGTGGCCGAAGTCGTCTCGGTGGCTGAGCCGGGGAGTCCGTCGTGGGACAGTTCGAATCGATGCTCCCGTTTCCTATCGGCGGCCTTGCCCTTCTTTTCCGGACCACTCTCGGTTGCCTTGCTGACGCCACGCCGCATAACAAACCCCTGAACCAGACAGTCTTCTGACGAGTTTGGAACGGAGATCCGTCGCCTGCTGCCTGGGAAACCTTTCGCTAAGGAAGCAGGCGACTCGTGCTCTCTGGCGACGAACGCTATCCTCTCGACTCCCCCTTTCACGGCGAGCCTGCAGGTTATGGGCGTAGCCGTTATGCGGCAGAACTGATGACGAGTACCCTTGGAACGTATGAGCTCTTCGCGGAGCTTTCGATCGCACTAGCCGGATTCTCTGGCGTTGCGTCTGCCTTCGGCGGACGAAATCGAGAGTTCAGCCCGATCGAGAAGAGTCGACTCGACGCGATGTTCCAGTTCTCCGGAGCATCACTTGGGGCCTCTCTTCTCGTACTGACGTTGGCCGAGGCAGGAATGCCCGAGTCCAAGGTCTTCTCGTCCGTTTGCGCGTTGTCGGGCGCCGCGATTCTGGCGATTGCCTGCAGGCAACTCCCAAGAGTGATTCCGCTCTACCAAGACGGCGAATCCACAACTTCTCGTGGATTTCTCACATTTGCCATCCCCTATCTTTTCGGTCTATCGATTTTCTACTTCTGGGCTGCGATTTACGACCAATCCTCGTGGCCCCTGTTCGCGGGGATCTCCTCTCAACTCCTATGGGGACTGTGGATGTTTGCTCGGTTCCTACTTCGAGCCCAATGAGCGATTCATATCAGACCGCCGTCCCGCCGCATAACAATCCCCTGAACCAGACGAGATTCTGATGAGCCGGGCTCGGGCTTCCGCCGCCGGCACTCTGTGTGCCCTTCGGGTCGAGGATGCCGGCGGCTCGCGTGACCTGGCGACGAAGTCTGATACCTTGAACGAAACCCTTTGAGCGGATCTCGCAGGTTATGGGAGTATCCGTTATACGGCATCTCCGGACCGCCATGCCGCGCGAGCTCAAATACGTCGAACGCTGTTCAGGCGCGAACCACAACGACGAGGCGTGGATTGCCTACGTCGATACGTCGAAGTCCGGACGAACAGTCTATTTCAACCAGAAGGCATTCATCCGCGCTTCGGGCCTCGTTACGGGAAACCACCTGGATGTCGACGACCACGCGGAATTCTGGATCTCCGGTGTGAAGAAGCGTGGCTCGAACCGCCACTGGGCCGGATCCGGGAAGATCCTGATCGAGCGAACTGCCGTATCCGAGTATCTGCAGCTGACCGGGCTGCCGTCGCTTGATGAAACGAGGTTCGAGATTGTGGATCCCTTCCCGCCGGTGGACGAGGCCGAGTTTCACGAGTACTTCAATCGCCCGTGGGCCAACGACGAGCCAGACGACGCCGTATAACAATCCCCTGAACCAGACGGGCCGTTTGACGAGCTGAGAGCGACCTCCGCCGCGCACACTCTGTTCTCATTCGAACCGAGAGCGCGGCTTTCCTCACCTGGCCTAGAATCTGATCTTCTCGACGGAGCCCCGCCGGCGATGCCCGCAGGTTATGGGAGTATCCGTTATACGGCAGGCTCCGATAGTGCGAGATGCCTCCCTCCGAGTTCAAAGCGTGGTTTTCGGCCTGTCGGTCGCCGCCAATGCCGCCTTGTTCCAGTTTCTTCTTGTCGTGGTTTTGGGGACGTTCGTCTTTTCGGGCGAAATGGCGGAGGGGCCGGCTCTACTCTGGTTCTTTTCGCTGCCGCTGACCTTCCTGGCTGGTGTCGCTACGTCGTTCGCGTTCGGATGGTACTCCGATCTCATTTCTCGATTCTCGAGCTACGCGGTGTATTCCGCCTTCGTCGTTGTCGTCGGCGTTCTTGGTCCGATTCTCGCGATCGTGGTATCCCGTCTAGGAATCGATCTTGTCTGGACCTGATTGCGAACGCCCGCCGTATAACAAGCCCCTGAACCAGACGGGCAGTTTGACGAGCTGAGAGCGACCAATCGGGCCTGTCGCGGAGGAACCGCGAGAGTCCCTCGTGCTGTCTGGCGACGAGGCGTATCTTCTCGAAGAACCTTCAACCGGCGATGCCCGCAGGTTATGGGCATATCCGTTATGCGGCAGGCTCCGATGAATCGCCCCTTCGGCCTGATCCTGGCAATCTCTTTGCTTATCGGATGCGCAGACGACCCAGAACTGGTCGACGACCGCCTCTATACCTCATTGACTTATCTCCTAACCCACCGGGAGAATTTCGCGCCTGGGCAGAAGCTGGCCGTGCACGGTCATCTCTACGGCCAGGGCAACAGCTATCTGTTCCTGAGCCGCGAATCCGCGATCGCCGACGATGTCCTTTCTGGGATTGTAGTACTCAACCCTGTCTCGGATCGTGGGCGCTTTCCCGGTCCCTGTGACGGCAAGTTCGTAGAGGTGTTCGGAACTCTGCATGTGCGCGGCGAGGAGTATTCAATCGCAGACGTGACGCGTGTCGAGATTCCACCCCGCAAGTACCCGAGAGTCGACCCTGAGGACTGGGAAGCTAGAGCGTGTTTCGACGCTGAGGCCGCGCCCGCCGCATAACAAGGCCCTGAACCAGACGGGGCGTCTGACAAATTCCGAGCCACCATACGGGCCTGTCGCGGAGGAACCGCGAGAGTCCCTTTTGCTGTCTGGCGGCGGGGCGGTATCTTCTCGAAGAACCCTTTGAGGCGGACCCCGCAGGTTATGGCCAGGTCCGTTATGCGGCAGAGCCCGACCTATGGATTCTGAACGAGAGTATGGACTCTCCGTCGCTGCATCATTTACCTACCCGTATGAAGCGGATCTTGCGAAGGCTTTGCTTTCTTCGAACGGGATCGACGCTCAGATACTTGACGAGCACCAGATCCGACAGCGATGGCACCTCTCGGGCGCTCTCGGCGGCGTCAAGGTCGCCGTTCCCCACGAAAAGCTCACAGAGGCAAAGTCTCTCTTGGCGAGAGATTTCTCAGCCGAGTTGACGGAAATTCCCGAAGCTGACCTGCCGCCCCATCCAGACGAAGTCTGTCCTTCATGTGGAACCGCGACAGTTCTGTCGCGTCGGGAAGTTTCACGCGTCTCGACTCGAACATGGCTCGGTGGGATCGTGTCGCTCGCGATGGGCCTCCTCTTTCCGATGCGAATGGTTCGAGAGGATCGAAGCTGCGGAACTTGCGGCGCGACCTGGCGTCAAGAACGACCAAGCTAAGGCTCCGCCGCATAACAAGGCCCTGAACCAGACGGGGCGTCTGGCGAGCTGAGAGCGACCCTCCGGGCCTGTCGCGGAGGAACCGCGAGAGTCCCTTTTGCTGTCTGGCGACGAGGCAGTATCTTCTCGAAGAACCCTTTGAGGCGGACCCCGCAGGTTATGGCCAGGTCCGTTATGCGGCACGAAAGTTACGCATGGAACGTGAAGGACCGATGACGTTCTGGACGGGCGCGCGGCAATACGCTGACGCGGCGACGCTGGTGCTGAGCAGAGTCCGGCCGTTTACCCTTCCCGAACACCCCTACTACTTTCTCGCCGGACACGCCTGCGAATTGGCGGTAAAGTCCTTTCTCCGTGCTCGTGGTGAATCCGTAAGAACACTACGAAGTCGTCGCTTTGGCCACGACCTTGACGCTCTCGTATCCGAAGCCCGCAGGCGGAAACTCGGCCGAGAGGTAAGTCTGACTGAGCGCGATCAAGCCGTGCTCTGCCTGCTGAACACACGATACAAAGAAAAGCTCTTTGAATATCGTCGCGTCGGTCCAGCTTCTGTTCCTGAGGCGGCCGCCATCCAATCGGTAATGATGAAGCTTGTTCGGGGGACGCGCCGCCTAGCCGTTCGCGCCGCATAACAATCCCCTGAACCAGACGAGATTCTGACGAGTTGGATTCGGCGTTCCGCCGCCGGCACTCTATGTGCCCTGCGGGTCGAGGATGCCGGCGGCTCGCGTGACCTGGCGACGAAGTCTGATATCTTGAACGAAACCCTTTGAGCGGATCTCGCAGGTTATGGGAGTAACCGTTATGCGGCATGACCAGGGACGAATGATGCTCGATCGTATACGTCTGTGCGCTGCAATGTTGGCCCTTGCTAGCTGCACGAGCCCGCCGCCACTCGTCTTGGCGCCACCAATCCAGGGAACGATCCTAGAGGCTGGGGCTCCCGCAGCCGGGGTGGTTGTGAAGCTCACGTTTTCGGGCGCTGACAACTGTTCCGATGAAGACGCGAAGACTGTCTCGGCCGAAGATGGCACTTTCGAAATTCAACGAGGCGCGGCCGGACAAATTCGCGACTCCCAAATGATCGGACCGGTGTGGAGAACGTGTTTCGAGTCCCCGTCGGGTAAGTCTCGGACGATGGACCTCCCGTGGATTGGATCTCCACGTTTTACCTACGCGTCTATGAGCTGTGATCTAGATTCCAAGGACAAGTTTCCATGTAGCGTGTTTTGGATTGACGAGTAGGTCCCGCCGCATAACAAGTCCCTGAACCAGACGGCCTTTTGGCGAGGTGAGCTCGGGAATCCGCCGCCGGCCTATTTCGATCCCTGCGGGCAAACGAAGCCGGCGGCTACGCGTGACCTGGCGACGATCGATGGTATCCTCGTCGAAACCCTTTGAGCGGAGTCCGCAGGTTATGGACGTATCCGTTATACGGACACGACGTGCTATTTGAGCGGGGCTGGCCGGCAGAAATCAAGAGCCTGGTACTCGTAGTCGCCGGCGCCCTGGGTTGGCTCGTCTTGTGGTTCGTCGACGAGACGTTCTACGTGTCCGCGACTGGGGAGCGCTTGCCCCAGCCAGCTGTCTTCGACGCGATATTGCCGATATTGCTGGGCGTGATTGCGATGTCTTGGTGGTACCTAATTCGCTCGTTCGCAAGCGGAGCGCAGAACCGGTTCGCTCAACGCACTAGCGTGATCGCGAATCTAGCAATCCTCGCGATCGCGGCGACGGCCATAACGATTCTCCGTAGAATCTAGTACGCGCCCAGACGCGCCTTCGCTAGCGAGCCGTATAACAAACCGCTGCAGACGGACAAATCCGGATATAGATGACTCGAAGTACGCCGCCCACATTCTTCTTGTCCTTCGGACCAAGGCGGTGGGCGGCTTGTGCCGACTGGCGACGACCTCTGATACCCTAACGACTTCCTTTAGCCGGATTTGCCGCTGATCGGCCTATCCGTTATGCGGCATGCGAGGCTCCTGCTTATGAGAACGAGAACTCACGCCATCCGGTCGGCAGTACAATCTGCGGCAAAGATCCTGCTAACAGTCGCAAGTATGGTCGCGCTTGGCGCGTCGAGTAATGCAGCCGCGATTACCATTGGTACCCCCGACACGGTCGGGAATTGCTTCCCATTCGGGTGCGTCGGTTTCGGCAGTGCACCCGGAACGCGTTATCAGCAGGTCTACGAAGCCGACCAGTTCCCCGATCCGATCGCCATAAATGAGATCCGCTTTCATCTCGACGATGTACGGGGACCGCTCGTCGCCGGGATTTTCCGAATTTCCCTAGCCACAACGCCTCTCGGCGTGAACGAGCTGACGCCTAATTTCGACGGCAACTATTCGCTCGACCGAGAGTTCTTCTCAACTACGGTCTTGAGTGGAGCCATTCCGGTAGAGCCACTTTCGTTCTCCGGCGCCCAGTTCGTGTACAACCCTGCAGATGGTAACCTCCTGCTCGATATCGAGATATCGGGAATTTCACACCCCGATGGGCTAGGGGAATCCGGAAACGGGGTCTTTTTCGAGTCTATGAGATTCAATACGGATACGTTCAGTCGCGTGTCGGATTTTTCGCCGGATCCGGCGAGTGAAGCCCTATCGGGCCGCGGCCTGGTAACAACCTTCGTGCCACAGCCAAATACAGGCATTCTTGTTGCTCTAGGCCTAATTCTCCTCTCTGGCTATAGTCGGCGAAGCGGAGCCTGTTCGCGCACGCCGCATAACAATCCCCTGAACCAGACGAGATTTTGACGTGCAGCTGACGGCTTCCGCCGCCAGCGCCTTGGGGAACCTTGAAATTATTGACGCTGGCGGCTCGTGCCATCTGGCGACGACCTCTGATATCCTTCGGCGAACCTTTTGGGCGGATCTCGCAGGTTATGGGAGTATCCGTTATGCGGCATCCTCATGTTTGTACGCCTTCGAAACGCAGTACGCAGTTGGCGGAACTGGCGGAAGGATCACGACGAAGCCTGGGCGCCCTACCTTAAAGCGGATCCCGACGGACTAAACCGTTTCCAGAAGGAAACTGAACGCCGGCTCGTCCAGGTACTGATGCTCCGCGGACTGAGTCTTCGCGGACGACGGCTTGAAGCACGACCCGACTACGAGCCAGATGTTGGAGGTGCCTCGTTCTGGATCCTTGCTGAGATTCCGGAGCTCGGCGCGGATGTATTGATCTACGAAGACCAAACCGAGGTTGCGTCAGACAGGAAGGAAATCCGGCTCGAACAATGGGACGCGAAGACCCCCGAGGAGCATATCCAGTTTGCCGAGGAACTCTTGTCTGAATGGATTGATTCGTCGGACGCCGCATAACAAGGCCCTGAACCAGACGGGGCGTCTGTCGAGCCGAGAGCGGCCAGCCGGGCCTGTCGCGGAGGAACCGCGAGAGTCCCTTTTGCTGTCTGGCGACGGGGCTGTATCTTCTCGAAGAACCCTTCGAGGCGGACCCCGCAGGTTATGGCCAGGTCCGTTATGCGGCATGCCGGTATGTCTCGACGAACCCGACGCAGATACGAGGGTCCGCGCCTCCACTCGGAGAGCGGGTTCAAGCGCGGCCGATTCCAGGGCTCGCAATATCTTCCGCAGCTGTTCCTACCGCCGATGGTCTTCTCGATTCTCGGCTACCTGACCGGCAGTCGGGAGGCTGCCTACGTCGCAGCCGCGATTGGAGCCGTGTTCGGTCTCGCCTGGGCCGAGACCTCAAGACGGCGAAGCGCACGCAAACAGGCTTCTTCCAAGTAGTCCATGGGACGAGTATCTCGAGCTTGCCCGCGGCACGCCGCATAACAAGACGCTGCAGACGGACGAATCCTGACGTGCGTGGCCAACTACGCCGGCCCCGTACTCGTTTCCTTCGGAGAATGGGCGTGGCCGGCTTTTGCCATCTGGCGTCGACCGACGTACCTTCGATAAGAACCCTAATGCGGAATCGCCGCTGAGCGTCGAATCCGTTAGACAGCATGCTCTGAGCGCGCAAGAACGGAGGCCGTCGTGAATTCTGCGAGAGCAGGCTTCCTTCTGGTACTGCTGCTATTCCCGTTTGGCTGCGTAAGCGACGAGCACGCAGCCGCCAAAGTGGCCAAGCAAGACTACGAGGAATGCGTCGCCGAGCATCCCGCTGATATCCAAGCATGCGAAGCTCTCCGAATGGAGCGAGATCGTCGGTACGCGGAATATGAACGCCGCGTCGCCGAGGAATGCCCTTCGAATTGCGACAAGACCTGGACGCCCTAGCCGTCGCACGCTGTCTAACAATCCCCTGAACCAGACGAGATTTTGACGAGTCGGTGGTCGACTGACGCCGCCCACCATCTCTACCTTGGAACTAAGGGCGTGGGCGGCTTGTGCCGCCTGGCGACAACCTCCTGTATCTTCGACGAAACCCTTGAGGCGGTCCCGCCGGTTATGGGCGGAACCGTTATACGGCATGCACGCAGTACTCTACTACCTCGGACTCGCCTGCCTGTTTACGCATGAGCTCGACGCGGTGACGCATTCGGAGTGGCGGCTTCTGCTCGGGCTTCGTGACCTGGACCAGCTTGTCGCGTCTGAAGTCTTTGTCGCTCTACACGTCCCGCTTTTCTTTGCGATTCTGTGGCTCAGCCACCACTCAATCGAACGAGTGAGAGCCATCACCCGAACCATTGTCGCGAGCTTCCTCGTCATACACGCGGTTCTTCATTTCGCCCTATCCGGACGACCCGAATACGATTTCCTGGGCGTTCTCTCGCAGCTGTTGGTCTTTTCTTCGGCTGGTTTTGGACTGGCGTATCTATGTGCTCATTACTTTCAGGTTGGTTCTTCTGACGCCCCTCAAGCCTGAGCACGCCGTATAACAGACCCCTGAATCAGGCAGGCCGTTTGTTGAGCCGCGAGCGACTTCCCGCGCCTGTCGCGGAGGAACCACGAGAGTCGCTCGTGCAGACTGGCGACGAGCGGTATCTTCTCGACTCACCTTTTCTGGCGATGCCTGCAGGTTATGGGTATCTCCGTTAGACGGCGAAAGCACACGACGTGGCTGACCGGTTGTTCCGCGGAACCAACTCCGAACTCTTCGCCAAGTTTGGGAAGCAATCACGGCCGAGGGCCGTCGGCCAACCCTTTCATTCGCTTGCCTGCGCAGGCGACGAGCACGCCCATTGTGGAAGTGGCATCGTGATGGGCGAATCGGTCGCGAACTCTGTCGTCACCCACCAATGGAAGCAGCGCGGTGCGTTTCCAACGTCCGGGATCTCGACGTCTCCGCTCTTCGAGCGTGCGAGGTACTACGCCCTGCACGATCGCCAATACGATTCAGGAAGGGTCCTAGAGTTCGACGTTTCGATTCTGACGTCGCTTGGCGTCTCAGCTTATCGAGTCGCCGACTATGTGCCCTTTCCGGCGGTACCGGAGGATGACGAGTTCATCCTCGTGGCTCCGGGCGGTGGCCTCATTCCAGAGTCGGCGGTCGTGGCGTGTCATGACGTGTCCGCCGCCTGACGAGCCGTTGCAGCGGACGTGGTAGCGCTCGAGCCACGGCGGCCATGGTAGAGTCTCGGCTTCCGAAGCTTCGGCCGGCGTTGCGCAAGGTTGTTCCACGCCGCCGAACGCCGATCCGTTGTGCGGCACTCGAACATCCAGCAGTCGCCGAGCGCAGTTTAGGAAAGGCGGGGTATGGCGACGTGGGGCAGGTAGTTCGAAAAGCCGAAGGAACCCATTTCGAGCTCGATGGGGATCACGGGAGAATCGTCGTGTCTGCGCGGGACACGAGCGGTCAATATTCCCTGATGGAGTTCACAGTCTCGCCCGAGGCTGCGGGACTCGCGAATGAGGGCTCGGGCTACGGAGCCCATCTGCACAGGGAATGCGAAGAGGTTTTTCTGATCACCTCGGGGTCGCTCGAGTTCCTCCTTGGTGCCGAGGTCACAACTTTGCGTGAGGGAGACTGCGTTCGAGTTCCTTCGGGCCGACCGCACGGATACAGAAACATTTCTGGCGAACCGGTCAGCATGCTGGTGAGTTTCGTTCCTGCGGGCCTCGAGGAACTGTTTGTGAAGTACCGATCGGATCAAGAAGACACTCCCGAGGAAGGTTTCATTGCAGAAGCGACTCGTCGTTTCGCTTCTGAGTTCGATCTTCCCGACTTAGCCGAATAGACTACGAGCATTCGGAACGACCAAACCCACGTGCACGGCGCCGTATTGCAGTCCCGTGCAGACGGGCGAATCAGCCTGCGCGTGCCCGACTCCGCCGCCCACGGACTCGCTTCCCGGGAAAGAGTAGGACGTGGCCGGACTTTGCTGTCTGGCGACGGCAGACGTATTCTCGACAAGACCCCGAAGACGGATTCGCACGTAGGCGGCGCATCCACCGATTGGAAAGGCGAGTACGCACAGATGTATGAGGTTCAAGGATACGTAGCCGGCCTGGGGACGGTCGCACTGATCAACGCCGGTCTTGCCCAGGGCAAGAACCGCAGCGGTCTCAACTGGTTTCTCCTGTCGCTGCTGCTGGGTCCCATCGCGACCTTCGTTCTGGTTGCCTTTTTCGAGAAGCAGCGCGGGGAATAGCTCGGAGGCGGGCGCCGACCGCCCCGCGGTCGTTACGCGTCGCAAGGGGAGCTTGCTGAGTGACGATTCGCGTCGTAGGAGCAGGGCTCTACCGTACGGGGACCAAGTCCTTGAAGGCGGCCCTGGAGCGCCTGCTCGGCCGCCCCTCGTATCATATGGCCGAGGTCTTCGTTCATCCCGAGCACATTCCGATCTGGCATGAGGCGGCGCTCGGGCGAATGCCCGACTGGCCGGATTTTCTTCAGGACTACTCCGCCACCCTCGACGCGCCCGCCGCGTATTTCTGGCCGGAGTTGAGCGCGGCGTTTCCCGATGCGCTGGTCCTCTTGTCGGTGCGAAGCGCTGAGTCATGGTGGGCGAGCGCGAGCCAGACGGTCTTGCGCACGGAAGGCCTGGTGTCTCCTGAATGGGACGCGATGAACGAGGCGATCAGTTCCTCGCGGTTCGCGACGACGACCGAGACGAAGGAGTCGGCGATCCGGGGCTTCGATCTCCACAACGATCGGGTCCGATCCGAGATCGAGCCGGGGCGACTTCTCGAGTGGACCGCCGGCGACGGCTGGGAGCCGATATGCTCCGCCCTGGGGCTCGCTGTGCCCGACGAGCCTTTTCCTCACACGAATTCGAGAGAGGAATGGGCCGCGCGGGAGCGAGCCAGGACGGCACCCGAATAGCGGGGCGTTCATCTCGGAGCCGAACGCCCGACTCGATTGCTGACGGGAGGACCATGGAACTCTACGACTCGATCGGCCATGGCTACGCGACGCGCCGCATGCCCGACTCGCGAATCGCCGCGCCGATCATCTCGGCCCTCGGTGCGTCCGAGAGCGTCGTCAACGTCGGCGCGGGTGCGGGCTCGTACGAACCGCGCGATCGAAGGGTCGTCGCCGTCGAGCCTTCGATGGTCATGATCCGGCAGCGCCCTTCCGAGGTGGCGCCGGCTGTGAGCGCGTCGGCGACCGCGCTGCCCTTTCGTGACGCGAGCTTCGACGCCTCACTTGCGATCCTCACCCTCCATCACTGGCCCGACTACGCGCGCGGCATCGCGGAGCTCAGGCGCGTCGCCCGGAGAACCGTCGTCATTCTGACCTTCGATCTGACTGTGGGCGGGTTCTGGCTGATGGACTACTTCCCCGAGATCCTGGAAGTCGACCGCCGGACGATGCCACCGCTTTCGGAGGTCGAGCGGCATCTCGGTGACGCGAGGGTCATCGATGTGCCCATTCCGTTCGACTGCATCGACGGTCTGCTCGGCGCGTTCTGGCGGCGTCCGCAAGCGTATCTGGATGCGGACGTTCGATCGGCGATGTCGAGCTTTCAACGGATCGAGAACACCGAAGCCGGCGTTGCGCGACTTCGCGCGGATCTCGATTCGGGGGCCTGGCAGCGTCGCTATGGCGAGGTCCTCGATCGTTCGGAACTCGATCTCGGATATCGACTCGTGGTTGGGCAGGAGAGAACTCCATTGCGTGGGAATGGCGGGACGAGATGACCGAACGCTCTCTGTTCGAAGGTGGGTGTCTCTGCGGCGCGGTGCGCTACCGCGCGACGGGGCATCCAGAGCACAGGATGGTCTGTCACTGCAATACCTGTCGGCGCGCCGCGGGATCGCCGGTCGTCGCCTGGGTCACGTTTGCCATCGACGGTTTCGACTTCGTCGAGGGTGATCCCAAGAGTTTTCGGTCTTCGCCTCGAGTGGCACGCACCTTCTGTCGTTCCTGCGGCACTCCTCTCACCTACCGGCGGGACGACATGGTCGACACGATCGACGTGACGACGGGCAGCCTCGATGAGCCGGATTCGCTGCCCCCGACGCATCATTCATGGCTGGAGGACTCGATCTCCTGGGTTAGATTCGGAGACGGGCTTCCGACCTATCGGAAGACCCGTAGCGAGGGGTAGTCGCGCCAGATGACGCTTCAGGAATGGGGTGCAGTCGGAGAATTCGTCGGTGGCGTCGCTGTGATCGCGACTCTCGTCTACCTCGCGGTCCAGACTCGCCAAGCGCGGCGCTCCGCCTGGGCGCAAGCGCCGCAATGGATCAGCGACGGATACCGGGACTGGATCAGCGCACCGCGGGCCGACGCCGAACTCGGCGCATTGATCATTCGCGCGACGCACGGCTGGAACGATCTCACCAAGATCGATCAGATGCGCTCGCACGCCTGGTGGGGCGAGAAGGTCGTGCATCTCGACGCCGTCCTGACCCTCTACGACCAGGGCTTGATCGACGAGATGCGGAAGCGCGCATGGGTCGACGATTGTCTGATGATGGTCGGCACGCCGGGCGGCGCCGAGTGGTGGTCGCAATCGAAGATTCTCTTCACGCCGCAGGTCCGAAACGAAATCGAGCGACGGCTGGAAGACCCCTCGACGCTTCCGCCGCCGTGGAGCGAAATACTTCCGTTCTTCCGGGACGATTCCTCGACCGCCTCATAGAACGACGGTCGAGGCAGGGACCACGGGCTACAGCAACCTTCGGAGCAATTCATCATGAAGCAGGGACGGATCAGCCAAACTGCCCTCAAGGTGGCGCTCACCTTCGTCACGCTGAACACGAAAGACGACTGGGCCGAGCGTCTTCCCGCTGGACTGGTGGATATGAGCGAGCGTCTCTTGGTCGCATCGGGATCGCCGGGCTACGGCCCACGCCTGATGAGCATGTCCAAGCGGCCGTGGATGATGCGCGCCTACAAGTTGCAGGATCTCATGTTGCCGGGTCAGTTCGAAGGCTTCGGCCATCGCAAGATCTACGTACAAGAACAGGTCGAGGCGGCAATCGAGAAGGGCGTACGGCAGGTTCTGATCGTCGGCGCTGGCTTCGACACCCTCTGTCTGCGACGCGCGTCGCAATACCCCGACGTGCAGTTCATCGAACTCGACCATCCCGCGACGTCCGCGGCGAAGGCCAAGGGCATCGCGCTCGAGGGCCAGCCGCCGAACATGGTCCAGATCGCAGCCGACCTCGGTGAGCGGCCGCTCTCGAAGGTGCTGTCTGAAGACGGCCGCTGGGACACGTCCGTGCCGTCCGTGCTCGTGGCCGAGGGCCTCTTCCAATACTTGACGGACGACCAGGTTCGCGGCCTCCTGGCGGAAGCGGCCGCATGCACGCCGCCCGGGAGCCGATTCATCTTCACGCATGCGATTCCGGGCTATGGCCGGTTGGTCACCATCCTGACGACTCTGATCTCGGAAGCGTGGAAGTCCTCGGTCCGGAGCGAAGACCTGCCCGAGTACGTCGAGGGGACCGGCTGGACGATCATCTCCGGTGTCGACAGCGACGCCGCGCATGGATCCGAACGTTATGCGGTGGCGGAGCGGTGCTGATCGATTCTTGAATCTCGATTACGGAGGTCGACTTGGACAGAGCCATCCTGGAGCGCCGACTGGCGCTGTTTTCGATCGTCGCGGCCATCCTTCATTTCATTGGAGAGACCTGGGTCCATCTCGCGATGGGCCAGTTCCTTCCGATGCTCATCGTCGACTACATCGCGATCGGGTTGCTCCTGTTCGGCGGCACGCGTTCGTTGCAGACCCGGCAAGGGGCAGGGCTTCTCTGCGGCGCCTGGGGATTCACGTTCTGTCTGAACTATCGTGCCTTGTTCTGGCGCGTCGGGGTGCTTCTCGAGGAGGGCGGGGATGCGGCGCTCGAGACCATGACGCAGGTTCTGGGAGGTCTGTTCCTCGTCTCGATGCTGGCCTTTCTGCTGTCGCTCTATCTCTGTCTTCCGCGCGAAGAAGAGACGTCGTGAATCGGGGCGCGACTGCAACCCAACCCATGTGAGGCGGCGAGTTCGTGATGACCTCCTCTCCTTTCGTGCAGAGTCTTCTCTGGGACTTCGGGAATACGCTCTGCGACGAGCTCTCCCTATGGCGTGTGAGCCCGGAATGGATGGCCGTCTATCGTTCGTTCGATGATGACGACGGGATCGGTGCGGCCTGGAGCCTGGGAGAGCTCGACCTCGGAGAGGTCGCCACGAAGCTCGCCGAACACATGACGCTCGCCGAGGCCGATATCCGAGCGCACCTGTCGCGCACCGATCTCTTCGAGTTCTTTTCCTTCACACACGACTTCTTCGAGGCCCGGCATCTGCCGCAGGCGATCGTCACCGTGAATCCCGCGTCCTTCCGAATGATGGCGCGGGAAATCGGATTCGAAGCGCTCACCGACGCCATCGTGATCTCCGGGGAAGAGAAGACGATCGACAAGGGGGCACTCTGCGAGATCGCCCTCCAACGCATGTCCTTCGACATCCCGCATGGCCGGGCGCTTTTGATCGACGACAAACAAGTCAACCTCGATGCCTGGGTAGAGCGCGGGGGTCTCGGGTATCTCTACACGACGGACTCGGCCTTTCGCCGGGACGTCGCGAATGGGATCGACGGCCTCGTCGATCGCCGGAGTTAGCGAGCGCGGGTCGGGTCCGTCGACGGTCTTTCCATCACGCTTCGACGCCTGACGGGCGATCCGGTCATGGCGACAAAGGCCCGACGTTCAATCCGTCGAACCTCGCGTCAGGGTGGCCTCGGACTTTTTGGCGACGTAGAGCCGCACGCTTCCCCATGCCCCGACCGAATCGTCCGTGTAGTCGAACCCGGCTTCGCGGAACGACTCGGGCATGTCGCGGAGGACGTCACCCGATCCCTCCCATAGCTTCGCGACGCGAGTCCCGAGCCAGTTCCCGTCCGACGGAAACGTCACGTCGATCAAGACGAGCCGCCCGTCGTTCCGCAGGACTCGCTTCATCTCCCCGAGCGCGCGAGCGCCATTCGGATAGCCGGTGAACGCCATCGTGTTCACGACACAATCGAAGCATGCGTCGGGGTAGGGCAGGGCTTCGACGTTGCCCTGTAAGAGATGTGCTTTCGCGCCAGCGCGGCGGCCATTCTTCCGCGCGATCGTCGCCATCTTCCGGTTGTAGTCGACGCCGTGGGTTTCGAATCTGCCTGAGTACTGGGACAGCAGGTAGCCCGTGCCGAAAGAGACTTCGAGCACTCTCGGCCCCCGGATATGCGGAAGGGCTCGCCGAAGCCAGGTCTTCCAGACCGGGAGCAGACGCACCGCGACGTCGTAGGTCTTCGCGAATCGGGTGTACGCCTCGTCCCATTGGCGCGTGAATCGGGCCGCGTCTTCGGGCTCGTTCGTGTGTCGCGAGGTGCCTGCCATGCTCGCACTCCCCAGCTATCGAGAATTCGCACGAAGGTACGCGGATCCGCGCCGGCGCGCAGCATGGGCTCGATCGCGTGCGTTATCTTTTGTCGAGTCGAGACCAGCGGCAGGGAGCGATCGACGATGGCCAGCGATGACGATACGAAGAACCACAAGAACGAATATTCGATGGTCCCGTTCAAGGACGACGGGTTCTTCTGGATCACCTTCTATGGTGACTTCTCGATCGGGAGTCTCGGGCGAGCCTACGAGGCGTTCAGGAGTCATCCCGACTACGTGCCGGGGACCGACGAGCTCGCGGATTTCAGCCAGGGATCGATCGAGAACTTGAGCCGCGACGATGTCGAGAGGATCCGCCAGTACATGGCGGGCACGTCGGAACAACATCATTGCAAGAGCGTGCTCGTCGTCGGGACGACGGTCGAGTACGGCGTGGGTCGCATGCTGACCCTGACATTGGAACGTGACGCCCCGGTCAATCGCTTCGTCGCCCGCACTATCCGCGAGGGGGTCGAATGGATGCGTCCGGGTCGGGCGGACGAGTTGATGGAAGCGCATAGCAAGGCTCTTCTCGAGCTCGAAGCGAATTCCGACGAATAGACCTGACAAGGAGAACGGTTCATGAAATTCCTGAAAATCGGCTCGGCCGGCATCGTGGCCTTGTTGCTCGTTCTCGCGCTCGTCGCACCCGTCGGCCCCTTGCCCGGGTTCTTCATCGGCGGCAGTTCCGCGGAGTTGCCCGAGCGGTGGAGCGACACGTCGGGTGTGCACGAGATCAAACTGAAGGTGCCGGGCACGCTGCCGCGTGTCGTGATCATCTGGGTCATCGAACACGAGGGCGAACTACACGTCGTCGGGGGTAACGACAGCGGGTGGGTCAAGATGATCGGCTCGGGATCTCCCGTCGAAATGCGTCTTGGTGACGAGACCTATGCCCTAGCGGCATCGCCCGTGACCGAGGGCTGGCAGCCGATTCTCGAGGCCTACGTCGCCAAGTACGAGCCGGACTATCCGGACATCGTTGCGGGCTTTCCGTCGCTCGACGAAGCGGAAGGACAAGTCGCCGTGTTTCGGCTGGATCGTTCGTAGGGATGCGCTCGCGTCTTCTCTCATCTGCGGGTCTGTCGGGTGATGCGCTCGTGAGCCCTCGGGCCGAGTGGTGAATTGGGATGAGTGAGTTCGGCGTTCGTGAGGCGAACGGCGAAGACTTGTCCTTCCTTCGCGCGATGCTCCTCGAGGCGGCCTATTGGCGGCCGGGCGACAGGCCGGCCGATCTCGATCTCGCGCTCTCCCGCCCGGATCTCGTCTACCTTCTGGCCGACTACGGTCGCTCGGGTGACGTCGGCGTCGTTGCGGAGCAGGGCGAGCGTCCCCTTGGTGCGGCGTGGTTCAGGACCTGGACGCCAGACCTTCATTCCTATGGATTCGTCGACGAGGCTACGCCCGAGCTCGCGATCGGCGTGCAGTCCGAGTGGCGCGGTCGCGGCGTCGGAGCCGCCTTGCTCTCGCGTCTCCTCGAACTCGCAAACCGACGCGGGATCGGTCGCGTGAGCCTGAGTGTCGAACTCGACAATCCCGCGCGCCGACTCTACGAGCGGGTCGGGTTCGAGCCCTACGAAGAGGCCGACGGCGCGATCACGATGGTGGCGGAGTGTGGGGAGGCAATGGCCGAGAGCGGGCGGCGGTCGGTCGACATCGAACAGATCGAGTGAGTCGCGGCGAGTCTGAAGGCGGTTGGGGTAACGCCGACGTTGCCCGTCCTGTTGTGTCCTCTCGCATCCGCGGCGTCGATTTTCGCCAGTCGTGGGTCCCATCATGTTAGGATGATCGAATCGCGCCCCAATCCGAAGTGGAGGGAATCCCCATGCGTCAGACCTTCTCGATCCCTTGTGTTCTGCTGCTCTTACTCATCCCCAGCCTGGCTTCGGCCGTCGTGCATAACGGGACGATCAACGGTGACGAAGCCCAGGCGACGACCTGCGCCGTCGGGAGCACGTCCCAGATCCTGGGAACCGTCTCCTACGACGACGTGAGCGGCCTCTTCAGCTGGAGCTACACGTTCGGGGACAACAGCCCGAGCTTCAACAACGGCAACCTGTTCAGCGGCGGCACTGAAACGGTCTCGCATTTCCATGGCCCCGCCGTTCCCGGCGTGGGCGCGGGTGTGCAGGTCGGAACGACCACGGGCAATCCGAACGTAGGGTCGGCGACGATCTCGGGCGCACAGGGCACGGACCTGTTGAACGAGCTCTGGTACCTGAACGTTCATTCGTCCAACTGCGGTGGAGGCGAGCTGCGCGGCCAGGTGCTCTTCCCGGCGGCGGCGCCGACGGGTTCCATGCCGATGATGACGCTGCTCGTGGTTGGGCTGATGGCCGCTTCGCTGTTGGCGATTCGGCCAGTCGTCGTTCGGCTGCGCGACTAGGAGCAAAGCGGCGGGCCCCGCAGTCCGACCCAAGGAGGCTCTCGTGTCATTCGACCGTGGCGTTCTTGGCTTCCTGGCTGTCTTCGTGCTCCTCGGCGGTGTTGGCTCGCTGGTTTCGCCGGAGTCCCTGGCAGAACAGGCCGGGTGGTCTGCGACGCCCGCTGGACTCACCGAGATTCGCGCCTTCTACGGCGGAGTACAGATCGGTCTCGGCTGCTTCCTCGCCTGGTGTGTGCGCACACGCAAGTGGACCTTGCCCGGTCTCTTCGTCGCGGGCTTCGCGGTCGGGGGGATAGGGCTGGCTCGCGCGATCGGGCTGCTCGTCGATCAGGAAGCGACGACGTATCACCTCGTCAATCTCGCAATCGAGTTCGCGACGGTCGTCCTCGTCGCGGTCGCTGTGTCTAGACATCGTCAGCACGGAGGCGAGTAGGCCTGCTCTGCGTGGTACCGTTGGGCGATGGATGATTGCTGCGAAGCCAAAGCAGACGAGCTCGATGCGATTCGAGCGAGTCACGCGCGCGTCCTCTGGGTGGTACTCGTGATCAATGCCCTGATGTTCTTCGTCGAATTCGGCGCGGGCGTGATCTCCGATTCGAGCGCGCTCCTCGCCGACTCTCTCGACATGCTCGGCGACTCGTTCGTCTACGGATTCAGCCTCTTCGTCATCCATCGAAGCCTCGCCTGGCACGCTCGCGCGGCTCTCTTCAAGGGCGCGATCATGGCCGTCTTCGGCGTCGGCGTCCTTTTCGAGGTTTTCCTCGAGCTGCGCGACCCGGTCGCGCCGACCGTTCCGACCATGGCCGCGATCGGCGTTCTCGCGCTCGCCGCGAACGGATTCTGCTTCGGACTCCTCTGGCGACATCGTGCGGACAACATCAATCTCCGTTCGACCTGGCTCTGCTCGCGAAATGATCTCATCGCGAATTCCGCCGTCCTCGCGGCGGCTGCGCTGGTCGCAGTGTCCGGATCGGCGTGGCCCGACATCATCGTCGGTCTCGGCATCGCCGTCCTCTTCCTGCGGACCGCGGCGACGGTCCTCCGCGAGGCGTTCGACGAACTCGGGCGGGCGCGGGCCGACGTTCCGCAGAGTGTCGGCTAGTCGATCCGAACACGAGGAAGCCTGTCCATGATCACCTGCCATGTTCGATACACGCTGAACCTCGATCAGCTGCCGGCCTTCGAAGAATACGCCCGACTCTGGATCCGACTCATCGATCGACTCGGGGGGACGCATCATGGCTACTTCCTGCCGAGCGACGACGAGAAGGCAAAGAACCACGGACGATTCAGCTTCCCCTGGATCGGGTCCGAAGGACCTTCCGACGTAGCGATTGCCGTCTTCAGCTTCCCGGACTGGGAGACCTACGAGTTCTACAGGGCCGAAGCTGGCAAGCACGAGGAGTGCGAGCGCGCCTCGAAGATCGTCGAAGACACGAACTGTTTCACGAGCTACGAGCGAATCTTCATGAGGCCGGTGTTCGGGTAGCGCCGTTGCCGCGCGTCGGATGCCAGCGTAGGCCGCGAGCCTCCCTCGTTGTGGCTGATCGCGGGAGTTATGCTTTTCGAGAACACTCTGCGCGAGCGCGTGAACTGTCTCACCCGGTCCGACGGGAGATCGCCCGATGCCTCAATTGTTCCGTGTGCTCATCCCGGTTCCCGACATCGAGGCCGCCGCCGTTTTCTACGAGCGGGTGCTCTCGGTTCGCGGAAAGCGGGTCTCGCCGGGTCGCCACTACTTCGACTGCGATGGGACGATCCTGGCCTGCTTCGATCCCGAAGCCGACGGGGAAGGGCGAATCGCGACGCCCAATCCGGAAGCGATCTACATCTCCGTCGCCGACATAGAGGAAACCTATCGACTCGCGAAGGAGGCGGGTGCGCGGCTCGGTGAGGGCAGTCCGCCGGGCGTCGGTCCCCTGGGCGAGATCCACGAACGGCCGTGGGGCGAGACGTCCTTCTACGTGATCGATCCGTTCGGAAACGAAGTTTGTTTCGTCGCGGAAGCGACCGTGTTTCGTGGCTAGCGAGACGCGAGCAGAGAGCAGGGCAGGCATGGCCAGCGAAGGAACGACGGCGGTCCGATTGACCTACTTCGACATGCGCGGGCGTGCGGAGGCGATCCGCCTCTTGCTGCACGCGACGCAGACCGATTTCGACGATCGTCGAGTCGTCGACAAGGACGATTGGGAGGGGCTGAAGCCGACGCTGCCCTTCGAGCGGCTCCCCGTCTACGAGGACTCAGGACGACTTCTCTGCGAGTGTCACGCCATTCTGCGTTATCTCGGAAGGGGTGGGCCGCCGGTCGCGAGGGATGACCTCCATCGCGCGGAACTCGATGCCGTCGCCGACGCCCTCGCCGAACTCCGGGAAGACCTATGGCGCTTCAACTGGCGCGAGAACTACTACGAGCATCTGGAGACCTACGCTCGGGACGTTCTTCTGCCTCGCCTGCGACAGCTCGAGGCCTGGCTCGCGCGGACCTCCGAGTCGGATGAATGGTTCGGCGTTGCGTTCTCTCATGTCGATTGTCTCGCGTATTGCTATCTCGACGAGATCGACGCCTTCTTTCCCGTGGTGCTGGCGCGGTTTCCGCGGTTGGCGGAGCTCCACGCCCGCGTCGCGTCATTGCCGGGAATCTCCGATTACCTCGCTTCAGCCGCCCGCCCGCCTGTCTTCGGAATGGGCATCGCGGGTCCGAAAGTCGACCCGCGCGTCACCCTCGCGCCGGATCGACCCTTCGCGAATCCGTGGACCCCGCCGCTCGATCTCGCGCCGTTCGAGCGCAATCAGCGGCGGTTGACGGAGATCGAAGGCTGACCTCGAAGTCGAGCCGAATTGCGCGCCCGTCAGACGAGGTTCCCGCCACGCCCCGGCCGAAGCGCCCCGGCCAGCGCTTCCGCGACCGCTTCCGCCTCCTCGGGCAACAAGGTCGCCGTCGTGATCCGCAATCCCGGCCCGCTCGTCAGCCGAAATCGTTCGCCCGCCGCGACCGCATAACCCGCATCGAGCATGGCCTGAATCGGACCCGCTTCCTCGCGAACGGGGACCCAGACGTTGAATCCCGAGACACCATGTGAGGCGATGCCCCGCTCGGCGAGCGCGGCGACCAGCGCACGGCGTCGCGCGGTATAGACGCGACCGGCCTCGCGGATCGACTTCTCGACCGACTTGTCCTTCCAGAGCATGACCGTGATGCGCTGGAGGATATGGCTGACCCATCGCATGCCGAGCAGCTGTCGCCCTTCGACGCGCGCGAGGGTTCCCGGATCCGTCGCCATGACGGCGAGCCGAAGGTCGGGGCCGAGGGTCTTCGAGACGGAGTGGATCGAGGCCCAGCGCGACAGCCGTTCGTCGAGGATGCTTCGAGCCGCGGCACCCGAGGCGGAGCCCGCATGGTCGTCCTCGATCACGAGCACGTCTCGATGCTTCAACAGGACTCTGCGAAGCGCCTTCGCGCGACTCTCCGACAGCGCGGCGCCGCTCGGATTCTGGGCGCGGGGCGTGCAGATGAAGGCGGTGCAGCCGCCGGCCAGGGCCTCGGCGAGCGAGTCGGGGAGGGGGCCTTCGTCGTCGATCGCCACGCCGATCGGTGCGAGTCCGAGCGCGGCGAGCAGGTCGAAGACGGCGGTGAAGCCGGGATCTTCGACGGCGACCCGGTCGCCGGCCCGAAGATGGGCGGAGAGCACACGCTCGATCCCGTCGAGGCAGCCCGCGACGACGCCGACGTCGCCGGCGGGCACGCCATGGGCGCGGAATCGTTTGCGCGCGAGTCGCAGGAGTTCGGGGTCGTCCTCGGCGTGTCCGTAGAGGACCTTGCCCGGCTTCAGTTCACGAAGGACGACCTCGAGATCGGGTAGGAGGGCGGGATCCGGGTTGCCGCTCGCGAGGTCGCGGGCGCCACGGGGGACGACGAGCGCGGGTCGGCTCGTGATCGGGGGGCGGGCGCTGATGGTCGTACCGCGGCGTCCGGCCGAGACGACGATGCCCCGTGTCTGCAGCGTCTTGTAGGCGGCAGCGACCGTCGAGGGCGAGACGCCGAGGGCCTCGGCCAGCAGCCGCACCGTGGGCAATGTATCGCCCCGATCGAATCGCCCGTCGCGGATGCCCGCCTCGATGCTCTCGCAGATCTGGACAGCCGAACTTCCTCGGATATTATGTGTGGGTACAGTCATTATATTGTACTAGCACAAAAAAGGCATCGCGAAAGCCTCCTGCCCTTCGCGAACACCGAAAACGAGAGTCCGAATGCCCTCGCCGGTCGAACGCCGGTCGAACGCCGGCTGAACGCGGGGCGCGGACGCACGGAGAAGAAGTTCATGAGCAAGTCGATACCCATAAGCCCACCGAGTCCGAGAGCGACTCTGAAGCGCGCGCCGGATCGCGGTCACTACGACCGCGAGACCGTCTACGCGATCCTCGACGAGGGCCTGGTCGCGCATCTCGGCGTCGTCGTCGACGGGGCACCGCGCGTCATCCCCTTCGTGTATGCGAGGATCGACGATGATCTCTATCTGCATGGATCGACCGGGAATCGCGTGCTGCGCGCTCTGCGCGATGGCGCGCCGGGTTGTTTGACCGTGACGCATATCGACGGCCTCGTCCTCGCGCGTTCGGCGTTCCATCACTCCGTGAACTATCGCTCGGTGGTCGCGCATGGCGCGGGCGTGGAAGTGACGGATCCCGAGGAACGGAAGAGGGCGCTCGACGCGACGGTCGATCAGGTCGCGAACGGACGGGCAAAGGACGTGCGGCCGCCCAACGACGAGGAACTGCGCCGGACGATGGTTGTTCGGATGTCGCTTGCGGAAGCGTCCGCCAAGATGCGGAGCGGCGAACCCATCGAGGATCCCGATGATCTCGGCCTCCCGCACTGGGCGGGGGTGCTTCCGATGAGACAGGCCTTCGGCGAGCCGACGGGCGACTCGCTCTTGCAGCACGACATCGACGTGCCCGGATATCTCGTCGATTACTCGCGGACGGAGGGCTGACGATGGTCGTCGCGATCTTTCGAGCGAGGGTTCGACCCGGGCAGCAGGAAGCCTACTACGCGCTGGCGGACGAGATGGCGGAGGTGGCGAGGGCGATGCCCGGTTTCGTTTCGTGGAAGGGCTATTTCGCGGAGGATGGCGAGCGGGTCTCGATTCACGAATGGGAGACGGCCGAGCATCTGCGTGCATGGCGAACACATCCCGAGCATCTCCGAGTCCAGGAGATCGGTCGAAGGGACTTCTACGACGAGTACACTCTCTATGTCTGCGACGAGCCGAGAGAGTCGAGGTTCAGTCGCGACTCGGCCTGGCCCGTCGGGCTTTCAGCAAGGAGCTCTTGATCGTGAAGCACTACTGCAATCCGATGAGCCGTGCGGTGAGTACGATCTGGATGTTCGAGGAGCTCGACGTTCCGCACGAACAGATCGTCCTCGACTTCGGTGCGGGTGAGAATCGGTCGCCCGAGTTCCTCGCGATCAATCCGATGGGAAAAGTGCCGACGCTCGTCGATGGCGCCGCGGTCGTGACCGAAGTCGCCGCCATCTGCGCCTATCTGGCGGACAAGTTTCCCGAGAAGGGCCTCGCGCCCGCGCCGGGCACACCTGAACGCGGCATCTACTACCGCTATCTCTTCGTTCCCGGAACGACACTCGAGCCGCTCTTTTCGCTGAGCAGTCTCGGGTTCGAACATCCCAACGCCGGATCGGCGGGCTGGGGGGACCTCGAACGCGTGATGACGACTGTGGAGTCGATGACGCCCGAGACGGGCTGGGCGATGGGCGAGCGCTTCACGGCGGCGGACGTCGTCTTTGGTGGGCTGCTCGACTTCTCGATTCGCTTCGATTGGGTGAAGCCCTCGCCGAAGGTCTCGGCTTATGTCGATCGGATCAGAGCACGACCGGCCTATCAGGCGTCCCACAAGGCCTTCGGCGGATGATTCGCTCCGAACGATGATGCGACACGTTTCGACGATCCTCTTCCTCGTGGCGGCGCTGATCAACTTCGGGCCGGTCGTAGGCGTCCTGTCGCCAGACCGAATGGTCGCCCTCTACGGAGTCTCGCTCGACGATCCGAACCTCGAGATCCTGATGCGACATCGCGCGGCGCTCTTCGGAATCGTCGGCGGATTCATGCTGACGGCGGCGTTTCATTGGCCTTTCCGCGCGGTCGCCTACGCGATGGGCTTCGTCAGCATGATCGTCTTCCTGTTCGTCGCGTGGCTCGTCGGCGACTACGGGGAACAGATTCGCGGCGTCGCACGGGTCGACATCCTGGGTCTCGTCGCGCTTTTCGGGGCGGGGGTCGCGCAGTACTTCGGTGGGCGGATTGGGTACGGTCCGGGGGCCCGCTGATCGGACTCGGGCGCAGGAGTGCAGGATGCCCATCGAAGTGACGGCCCTCGATCATCTCTACATCGCGGTCAGTGACCTCGCCGCCTCCGAGGCTTTCTACGATCCTGTCATGCGCCTTCTCGACTTCCGCAAGGGCACGGGATCGATCGCGGGCGAGTCACACGTTCACTACTACAACCGGGTGATGCACTACACGATCCGGCCAGCGCGTGGAGAAGTTCCTTTTGATCCCTATGCCGTGGGACTGCATCACGTTTGTCTTCGCGTCCCAACGAGAGAAGACGTCGATGCCGTTGCGCGCGACCTTGGCACGCTCGGCATCGAAGCCACGGAGCCAAGGGCATTCCCAGAGTATGATGCCGATTACTATGCGACCTTCTTCGAAGACCCGGATGGAATCCGGCTGGAGATCGTTGCCGAAGTCGCGCGGAGGCGAATCATCCGCGAGAAGTGGTCGCTGCTGACGGAGTGGGAGAATCCGCTCGCGAAAGCCGGCCTCTGGCCGTGATGATCCTGGGCGGCCAATGGGTAGGGCGATCGATTCGCGAGGGATGGGTTGGACCACTCTGGTCTCCTTCAGCCGTTGGCCGGATTCGCGTGACGGATCGGCTTGCTGGGTCGGAGGGCGAGACATGCAGTTCATGAAGAGTCTGCGTCCTCGCGTCCAGAGTGGCGAGGTCGAGTCCAGCGTGCGGATCTGGAAGCGGCCTCATGTGAAGGTCGGTGGCCGCTACTCGTTACCCCCAGGCGAGATCGAAGTGACGTCGATCGAGGCGATGCCTCGCGAGGCGCTCTCCGAGAAGATCGCCAGGGAGTCGGGCTTCGAGACCCTCGACGCGCTCCTCGAAGTCGCGCAGCACGGCGAGGGTGAGACGGTCTTCCTCGTGCGTTTCGTCTACCACGGATAGGCTTGGCTCGATCTCGCGCGAGTGGCGCTCGAGTCGATCGAACATGCGGTGCTCGAGCGCCAGAAGCAGGAGGTCTCCGATGAGTGACGTGATCCGAAAGGCCGGCTGTCTCTGCGGCGGCGTCGAGCTCGTGCTGACGGGCGAACCCTTTGTCATGACCTATTGCCATTGCGAATCCTGCCGACGCTGGATCGGGGGTCCGGTTCATGCCGGCTGTCTCTATCCCGCGAAGAACGTGCGGATCGCGAAGGGTGAGGCTCTCTTCACGGTCTTCGATCGCAGGGGCAAGGGCCAGAACCTTCGAACGTTCTGCAAGACCTGCGGGTCACCCATCTTCAACGATCACCCCGGAATCGAAATGATCGACATTCCGGCCGTCTCGATTCCGGATCTCGTCTTCGCGCCCAGGCTGCATTCCCACTACACGGAGCGCGTGCTCAGCATTCGCGACGGGCTTCCGAAGTACAAGGACTTCGATCCTGCCGTGGGCGGGACCGACGAGACGGTTCCCGAGTAGAAATTTGCGCTTTTTGTCCTCGGAGATCAGGACTGCTTCAGGGCATCGTCAATCCTTGCTGTCTGTTAGGCCATTGATCCGCACATCCGGTACTTGATGGAAGCATCGCTCGGACTGAATTCGTCAGTTCGTTCGAATCACCATCAAGGAGTGCCCGATGCGCCCGGCCCTCATCCGTCGTATCGCGCTCGTCGCGTCGATGCTCTCGATCGCGCTGGCCACGTCGGTTCGCGCGAAGGATGGAAGCGAGGCGAGCGACGCGAGAGACACGAATAGAACGAGCGCGGCGAAAGAAACGAGCGCGAGCGCCCCGAAGCCCATCAGCAAGCGCTGGATTCCTGGCATCTCCGCCGGCTTGATCGTCTCCGGCGATCACGTCGACGGCGCGATCGACAGCATGGCCGGCAGTACGATCGGCCTTGGCCTGTCGGGTGCCGGGTCCGTCGCGACGACGGTGCCGAGACTCCAGATTGGACTCGACCTCTCGAGCCCGTCGCTTCGGCGGCTGCCTCTCGGCCCTCGCGTGGTGGTCTTCGGCGGGCTGCAGGTGATGGGGCCGAACGAAGAGAACCAGCTCGCCGGAACCGACGGTGATGTCAATCTCGACACGATCGCAGGCGAGATCGCGAATGCGCGTCCGAATGCGGTCACGGGACTGTTTCCGCCCCCCGAGAGCTTCGCGGGTCAGGGCAGCAGCGCGACGAGCGAGTACAGGCCGCTGTCCTGGTACCTCGGCCTCGGCCTGGTCTTCGAGTTCCCCGATCGGAAGGACGAGGACCCCGCCCTCAAGCTACGTCCCTTCGCCAGCTATGTCGGCGAGCAGATCCACTTGAAGGGCAGCGTCGCCGAGGTCACGGGCCGACCTCCCGGCACCCCGTACCTGGTCAGTGAGGGACTCGCCGCCGAGCGGGACATCCTGCATTTCGTCGGGCCGGGTCTCGACGTCGAACTCGTCGTGGCCTCGTTTGCGAACACCACGTTCAGCCTCTTCGGCACGGTCAGCTTCCTCTGGAACGTCGGCGATAGTTCGTACTCGTTTTCGGACCCGAACGGGATCGCGCGCTACGACTTCGAGGTCGACGACTTCCAGATCCGGCCCGGCGGAGGGATCCGCATGGCCTGGCGCGGCGGGCTCTAGTTCGCCGTGACGGGCGGGCGAATCGGCACGAGCCGATCGGGGCGACTCAGCCGGGGCGTCGCTCGTTCAGTCCGAGGGTGTTCTCTCGGAGGATGCGCCTCTTCTTGTCATCATCGAATTTGGACAGCTCGGCGACATAGTCGAGGGGCTGGGGCATGCCCTCGATATGCGGCCAGTCCGAGCCGAAGATCACGCGGTCGGCGCCCATGCATTCCTCGACCTCGTAGACGTCGTCTTCCCAGAAGGGATTGATCCAGACATGCTCACGGAAGAGGAGCGTCGGGTCTTCCTTGTAGTAGTTCATGACCGCCAGGCGATCCCGCGACTGCGCGAGCTTGCGGAAGAGGTCCGGGAGGAACTCGGCCCCGTTCTCGATCGAGGCCACGCGCAGGTTCGGGAAGCGTTCGAAGAGGCGTTCATAGGTGATCGTGACGAGGAAGTCGTAGGCCGCGCGTTCGATGTTGAAATGCTTGATATTGGGCATCATCGGCGACCCGACGCCCGCGGCGCTGAAGCCGTCCCGGACATAACCATGCGTCGTATAGCCGGAGTCGCCGGCGTGGATCACGACCGTGATCCCGGCCTCGTTGACGCGCGCCCAGAACGGATCGAATTTCGCGTCGGAGGGGGAGAGGACGCCGTCGTCGGGTGTATGCACGGCCGACGGTCGCATGACGATGACGCGCGCATCGCGAGAGAGGGCCCACTCGAGTTCCGAGCAGGCGAAGTCGACGTCCGCGAGCGAGATGTAGGGCGCTGCGAAGATTCGATCCTGATAGTTGCAGCCCCAGTCCTCGTCGAGCCATCGATTGAAGCCATGGAAGAGCGTCTTGACGGCTTCGGTGTCGTGCTTGAGCAATTCTTCATACAGGACGCCGAGCGTCGGGAAGACCCAGGCTGCTTCGAGGCCCTGGTCGTCCAGGACCTTCAAGCGCGATTCGCTGCGCAGGTAATGATCGGGAAGGGGTTCGCGTTCCCGGAGTAGGGAGCTCGGCTCGATCTTGTCGGGGTTGCCTCGGAGGAACGACGCGATCGCGCCGGGTTTGGCGATCGGGTTCCAGGTCGGGTTGGCGACCGCGTGCGCGAGCTTCCCGCCGACGACGTGATGTCGTCGGCCGTTGATCTCCGCCCATTGCACGCAGCGAGGCTGCATCGCTTCGGGGACGTGGCGCGTGAACGCGTCCTCGCCCTCGTAGTAATGGTTGTCGGCGTCGAAGGGTTTGAAGGAAAGGGCGGTCATCGGGGCTCCTGCATAGGGACCGTCGAAGTCTAGCCTGGGATCGGGGTATTTCGAGTCGCGCCGTCTCGAATCTGAAGATGCGTATTCGAGCGATTCGAACTAGAGCGATTCGAGCGCGAGGATCGGGTCGACGTAGTCGTAGCCGAGGGCTTCGGCGACGGCGGGTTCGGTCACGGAACCCGCCGCGATATTGAGCCCGTTTCGAAGATGCGGATCCGCAGAGAGCACTTCGTACGCGCCACTCTTCGCGAGTCGGACGACGTAGGGCAGCGTCGCGTGGTTGAGGGCCGCGGTCGAAGTCCTGGGGACCGCCCCCGGCATGTTCGCGACGCAGTAGTGCACGACGTCATCGACGACGTAGGTCGGCTCGGCATGGGTCGTCGGCCTGGAGGTCTCGAAGCAGCCACCCTGATCGATCGCGACATCGACGACGACCGAACCACGACGCATCCTGCGGATCATGTCTGCGGTCACGAGATGGGGTGCGGCCGCACCCTTGACGAGGACCGCACCGATCACGAGATCGGCGTCGACGACGTTCTCCTCGAGGGCGTCGACCGTGGAGTAGACCGTTCGGAGTGCAGGGCCGAAGCGAGCGGCCAGTCGTTCGAGCACTTTCGTATTCCGGTCGAGAACGCTGACGTCCGCTCCGAGTCCGATCGCCATCTGGATCGCGTTCTCGCCGACCACGCCGCCACCGAGAACGACCACCCGAGCCGGCGCTACGCCTGGAACGCCACCTAATAGGATGCCCGCGCCGCCGCGCGCGGATTCGAGGCTCGCCGCGCCGGCCTGGATCGACATGCGACCCGCGACCTGGGACATCGGGGTGAGCAGCGGCAGTCCGCCCGCCGCGTCCGTCACGGTTTCGTAGGCGATGCAGGTCGCGCCGCTCGCCAACAGATCCTTCGCCTGCTCGGCGTCGGGGGCGAGATGGAGATAGGTGAAGAGTGTGTGATGCGGACGCAAGCGCTTTCGCTCGCTTGCCTGGGGTTCCTTGACCTTGACGATGAGCTCGGCGGACTCGAACACGTCGGCGGCCGTCGAGACGACGCACGCGCCCGCATTCGTGTAGTCGTCGTCCTTCGCGTCGACCCCGAGGCCGGCCTTCGATTCGACGAAGACTTCATGACCGGAGCGCGCGAGTTCGCGAACGCTCTCGGGCGTCAGGCCGACGCGTAGCTCGGCCTGCTTGATCTCCTTCGGAACTCCGATGCGCATGTGTTCTGCCTCACACGATGATCTCTCGCTTCATCGACTTCACCGACCTCTCGCTGAACGGGCGGCGAAGGGGCGCGCGCGTTCCGGACGAAACGTGCGTTTCGGTCGGGCAGTCTCGGAGCAGGAAAAGGGAGGTCGAGCGGCAGAGGATGTGCAGGCACGCAGACAAGCAGGCACAGGGGCAAGTAGGCAGGCATGCGGGGCGGGGTCGGGCCGGCGTCGGGCGGTCGCGAGAGCACGCGGGCGTCGGGCATCTTCCCGCCCGACGCCGCGTGCGGATCGGTCGCTAGAGCTTGCTCGCGAGGTAGTCGAGCGTGCGGTCGAAGGCGCCTTCTTCGGTCGCGACGATGGCGGCGTTGAAGTCGGTCACGCCGATGTCGACCAGTCGCTGAATCTGAGCGTCGAGGGTCTTCTCGTCACCGACGATGGCAACGTCGGCCGGACCTTCGGCGCCCTCCTTGTCGAGCATGGCGCGGTAGCTCGGAAGCTGTCCGTAGATGACGAGGCTCTCGGCGATCGTCTTCTTCGCACCCTCGACATCGTCAGTCAGGACGATCGGCAGGCCCGCGACGATGGCGGGTTCTGGACGGCCCGCGTCGCTCGCGGCGGCGCGGATCTTCGGGCCGACGTGCGACTCGATCGTCTCCGGGCCGGTCATCCAGAGAATCGTTCCGTCCGACGACTCGCCCGCGATGCGCAGCATGTGGTCGCCGAGCGCAGCGATCATGACAGGAACCGGCGACGCGCCGGGCACGTCGAGGGCCAGGTTCACGCGATACTCCTCGCCTTCGAACTTGGCCGGCTCGCCGCGCAGGAGCGGGCCGAGGACCGCCATGTACTCGCGCATGTGCTTCGCGCGTCGCGCGTACGAGAGGCCGAGCATGCTTTCGATCACGATCTGATGCGAGAGGCCGATGCCCAGCTTGAAGCGACCGGAGCTGGCGACCTGTGCGGTCACCGCCTGCTGCGCGATCGCGGTGGGGTGGCGCGGGTAGGTGGGGACGACCGCCGTGCCGAGTCCAATCTTCGCGGTTTCCCGGCCGACGATCGCGCAGGCCGTGATCGCGTCGATGCCAAAGATGTTCGCCAGCCACATCGTGTCGAAGCCGCGCGCTTCGTAATCCTTCGCGCTCCGGACGAGCCCATCGAGTCCGTCGTCGCCTCCCGTCGCACCGGCCATGATTCCAATTCGCATGATTCTTTCCTCTTCCTTCGCTTCGCGGGATACGACCTACGAGCATGGCCGGCATGCGGAGCGGATGACGGCGGTCGATCGAGTGTGCCGGGATGTCTCGCTTCGAGGACGCGTCGCCGGCGGGTCGAGGCGCATGGGCCTCGGATCGACTGGACTCTACGCGATGTGCCCTGCGGCCTCAATTCCCGTTCGGGGTCATGCAGCCGTCTGTCGAGCCCTTCCCAGGCGGGTTAAGATTCGCGCCACGCGACCCCGCTCATGCCCCTGTTCCATCCCTCTGGAGGCTCGATGCCGACGGCTCTTCGCATCATCATTCGCCACTCGACGAGTTGGCCGACGGATGATTCGGGCGAGGGCCGAGCTGGGATGCGCGCGTGAATCGCCCCCGGATCCCGAAGCCGTTTCTTTCCGCTCTCTTCCTGACGACGCTCTCGATCGTCGTCATGAACCCGGTACTGGCCTGGGCCGCGGAACCCGGCTCGGACACGGAAGCCGAAGCCCTGGCGAAGATCGGCGATTGGCCGTCTCTGCATATTGGCTGGACATCGGAGCCTCCGGAAATCGACGGCCGCTTCGAGCCCGGCGAGTGGTCGGAAGCGGTTCATGTCGACGGCCTCACCCAGGCGACACCCGATCCGGGCGAGAAGGCGACTCAACACACCGAAGTCTGGCTGATGACCGATGGCGAGAATCTCTTCATCGCCGCGCGGCTATGGGACACGAACCCGGAAGAGATGGTCGCCTACATCATGCGCCGCGATGGCGTCACGCGATTCGATGACCGATTCGGCTTCACCATCGATCCCTTCTTCGACCGCCAGAACGGGTACTTCTTTCAGGTGAACCCGAATGGAGCGCGCCGCGACGCCCTGCTCGAGGGCGGCGGATTCGAGGACAACTGGGACGGGCGCTGGTACGCGAAGACCACCGTCGACGAGAAGGGATGGACGGTCGAGATCGCGCTGCCCTTCACGACGATCAACTTCGACCCGAACGCGAACGTCTGGGGTTTCAACATGGCGCGGGGGATTCGCCGACGAAACGAAATCAATCGCTGGTCGGACCCCGTACAGGAACGCTTCCTGACTTCGATGGGCGTGGCTGGGTATCTCATCGGCATGAAGGGGATCGACCAGGGCTACGGCCTGAGCGTCGTTCCATCGGGAACCCTGCGTCGCGTGGACGACACGAACGATCCCGTCGGATCGGACGACCAGCGACATTACACGCGGGCCGATCCCAGCCTGGACGCCTTCTACAAGCCGATCCCCTCGATCACGACGGCGCTCACCGTCAATACGGATTTCGCCGAGTCCGACGTCGATGACCGCCAGGTCAACCTCTCGCGCTTCGAACTCTTCTTCCCCGAGAAGCGCGACTTCTTTCTGCAGGACACGCTGATCTTCGACTTCGCGGATCTCGAGGAGAACGGGCGCCCCTTCTTCTCACGTCGGATCGGTCTCGGCGCCGACGGGAGCGAAGAGGGGATCACAGCGGGCGGCAAGGTCACCGGGCGTGTCGGTCGCTTCAAGCTCGGCGCGCTGAACGTCGTGCTCGACGAACACGATCAAGTGGATCAACAGAACGTCCTCGTCACGCGCGTCGCGGCGAACTTTGGGGAGTCCTCCGTCGGCGGGATCCTCACGCATGGAAACCCGGAAGGCGATGGCGACAACACCCTCGTCGGCGCCGATTTCAACTATCGGAACTCGGATTTCCTGGACGGCAAGACGCTCAGGGGAACCGTCTGGGTACAGAACACCTTCAGCGATCCCGATACCGGCCCGAACGTCGATCCCGAAGCGATCGACGGAAGCGGCCTCGCGTATGGTGCTTCTCTCGAGTACCCGAACGACCGGGTCAATTGGGCAGTCTCGACGCGGGCCTTCGACGACGAATTCGACCCGGCGCTCGGATTCGCGAACCGGATCGGGATTCGAGATTCCGCGGGCGAGTTCCGTCGGAGATGGCGGCCGGCGGACAGCATCTTTCAGACGGTCGACACGAAGGTGGAAGGACGCCTGGTCACTGATCTCACGCTCGCGACCGTCGAGTCCGGCGAGTTCGTCTGGACGGCGCTCGAACTCTTCAACCCCGTCGGCGACGGCGTCCGTTTCCAGTATCGACATCGCTACGAGTTCGTCGATAGCGCCTTCGAGAACATCAACGTCGCACTCGGTCGCTACCACTTCGACGACGGCGAGATCAAGTTCACGGCGAGTCGCAACCGCTGGGTCGGCGGCGAGTTCGCCGTGACGCACGGGACCTTCTTCGACGGGGACCGGACGCGTGCCCAATCCGACATCACGTTCCGGCTCACGAAGCACATACAAACGTCCCTGCTTTACACCGTCGACGACATCCGGCTGCCGGGTGGCGACGAACTCATCCATCTCCTGAGCACGCGACTCAGCTTCTTCTTCACGCCGGACATCTCCTGGGTGACGCTCCTCCAGTTCGACAACGTCTCGGATTCGATGGGGATCAACAGTCGACTCCGCTGGATCATCGAAGACGGTCGCGAGATCTTCATCGTGCTCAACCAGGGCTTCGATACGCGAGACGACGTGAAGGCCACCCGGACGGAGCCGCTCGTGAAGCTCCAGTGGACGTTCAATTTCTGAATCGAGGCCCGAGCGCGTCTTCGCGAGGGAGAAACCGCGACCGCAGCCGAGGGCAGTCGCGAATCAGGCTTGATACGCTTGCCCGACTTCGCGCTTCGATGACGGTTGATGTCGGTCGATGATGACGCGCGACGACCTGGATCGTGAAGGAGCTTTCGATGCACTCGATTCCTTGCCCGGCCGGACGCGGAGCCGCCGAGAGGCAGGCCGCGCCGTTCGATGTCCGCGGGCTTCTCTTCCTTGTGTTGCTCCTGGCCGTCATGACGTTCGCGCCGTCCGCGTCCGCCGCGCCGACCGCGACCTCGGAGGAGGTCGCCGAGCGCCTCGCCGGGGCGATCCGGATCGAGACGATCAGCCATTCCGACCCGGCCGACTTCGACGACGAAGCCTTCGCCCGTCTGGCGGACTACCTGCGCACGACCTATCCGCGGACGCACGCGGGGCTCGAACTCGAACGGGTGAACGTTCACACGCTCGTGTTTCGATGGAAGGGGTTGGATGCCGCGCTGCAGCCGGCTCTCTTCATGTCGCATCTCGACGTCGTGCCGGTCGAGGAAGCCGCGGTCGCGGAGTGGAGTCATCCGCCCTTCGAAGGCGTGATCGATGAGGGCTTCGTCTGGGGGCGCGGGGCGCTCGACGTGAAGTCGGGTGTGATCCTCTGGCTCGAAGCGGTCGAAGCGCTCCTCGCCGAGGGGTTCGAGCCGACACGGACGATCTATCTCGCCTTTGGCCACGACGAGGAAGTCGGCGGATTCAACGGGGCTGCGGTGGTCGCGAAGCTGTTTCGTGAGCGGGGGATCCAGCCGGCCTTCCTCTTCGACGAGGGCGGCTTCATTATCGATGACTATCCGCTCCTACCGGACCTGACGACCGCACTCGTCGTGATCGCGGAGAAGCGGTATTTCACGGTGGACCTTACGACGCACGGGGTGAGCGGGCATTCGTCGATGCCGCCGAACAGTACGGCGATCGGGCGGCTCGCCCGAGCCATCACGCGCGTCGAAGAGAATCCGATGCCGACGCGGATCATTCCTCCGGTGCGCGAGATGTTCGAAGCCGTGAGTCCGCACATGTCGTTCGGGATGCGCTTTGCGCTGAACAATCTCTGGCTGACGAGCGGGCTGGTCGAGCGGCGCCTCATCAAGGACCGAACGAGCGCGCCCTTCGTTCGAACGACCTTCGCGGCGACGCTCATCTCGGGAGGAGTGAAGGACAACGTCATCCCCGAGCTCGCGCGCGCCACGATCAACGTACGGATCCTGCCCGGCGACACCCCAGAGAGCGTGCTCGCGCATATCGAGCGCGTGATCGACGACCCGGAAGTCGAGATCGAGGGCACGACGTGGGGCGATTCGGCTGAGCCGGCCTCCGTGACGGGACAGGCCTTTCCGCTCGCGAAGGAAGCGATCCTCGAAGTGCTGCCCGACGCGATCGTGGTCCCCGGCCTGGTCCCGGGTGCCACGGACTCGCGTCATTTCGGGGGCGTCGTCGACGAGATCCTGCGTTTCGTGCCGGCGCGGATCGCGATCGAGCAAGCGGGCGGCGCGCATGGGCGCGACGAACGTCTTGCGGTCGAACACCTGGCTGACTCGGTCGCGATCGCAATCGGCATGGTCCGACGGGCCGGGGAACCAACCCGCGAAGATTGAGCTCGGGAGGTCGAATGGATCCGAATTTCGTGCTCGACTTCTGGCTCGGTGGACGCGGTCCGGTTCCGCCATCACGCGAGCGCATAGGGCGTTGGTTCGCCGTCGATCCTGAGTTCGACGCATCCATCCGAAGTGGGTTCGATGCCGCCGTCGGACGCGCACTGGGCGGCGAGTTCGGAGAATGGGAAACCGATCCGCAGTCGCGCGTAGCGCTCGTCCTCCTCTTGGACCAGTTCCCGCGAAACCTGTATCGCGACGATCCGCGCAGCTTCGCTGGCGATCCCCGCGGTCTCGAGCTCACGCGTCGCACGAGTGAAACGGAACTCGATGCGCTGCATCCGCTCGAACGCTATTTCGCCCTCGTCCCCTGGATGCATGCGGAAGATCTGCAAGCGCAGGTCGCGGGCGAAGCGGCCTTCTCGACTTCGGTCGATGCCGTCCCCGCCGAATTTCGTTCGCTCTTCGAGAACGGTCTCGGCTACGCGACGCGGCATCGTCGGGTCATCGAACGCTTCGGGCGCTTCCCGCATAGGAACGCCGTGCTCGACCGCGAAGCGACCCCAGAAGAGCGGGCGTTCGTCGAGGAGTTCGGGACGGGTTTCTGAACGCGATCCCTCGAGATCCAGCCGGACGTGGCCGCCCAACCGCCTCACCCAAAGGGGCAGCGTTCGGGGGCCCTGCGAGGCGTGCAGGTGGGACGCAAGTTCCCGCCCTGCCAGAATTTTATGGATGAATCGAGGGACATTCCGCATATAATGAGGGTCGAGCACATCCTTGGAGGGATGTGATTCTGTCGTCCGCCTTGCACCACTGGAAGTCTCCCCATGAAGCTCACTCCCATTCTGCTCGCCCTTGCCCTATTCGCATTCTTCGTGCCGCTCAGCGCGAGCGCTGTCACCTTCGGCGGATCCAGCCTCCACGGCTCGACTGGCGAGCTGACGGCCGTCGACAACGGCAGCCACCACGTGGTGACCTGGTCGCTCGATACCGCGGGATTCGACGATGCCGGTGCGGTCGCGACCAATCATCGTTACTTGACGGATGTCGCCTTCAAGATCGCGGGCATGACGAGCGTGTCGCTCGCTTCCGGATACGAGTCCGCCGGCGATCTCTACTACTCGTCGAACGTGAACAACCATGGCTGTGACACGGGCGGAAGTCGCGCTGGCTTCGCCTGTCTCTCGCTCGCCAGCCCGGTCGACGCGACGGTCGACCAGGTCATCTCCTACTCGTTCCTCGTCGAGGGCGATCTCGACTTCGAGGACGAGCTGTCCTTCCGGGGCAAGTACGGAGAAGGAAACGGTTGGGTGATCTCCGAGAGCAGCCCGCCCGTTCCGGAGCCCTCGGCCGCTCTGCTCTTCGCGGTCGGCATGCTCGCCGTCGGCGGTCGCTCGATCCGACGCTAGTTCTTTCTTCGATCGACATTTCGATCGCGAATGATCCCCCGCTCGGCATGGCCAGGCGGGGGATCGTTGCGTCTGGGAGCTTCCGCGTCCGTTCGCGATCGGCCACGGGTGGTTCGCCGGTCGGTCACACGCTCAGGGCTCGAGCCCGCCGTGGATGGACTTCCGAAGCACCCGCTCGATCTCTTCCGCCGTGCACGGCTTCGGGTTCGTTGCGAGGGACGGATCGGCCAGCACCATCGGCACCAGGCGAGGGATCATCGACTCGTCGACCACGCCTTCGAGCGTATGTGGTAGGCCGAGATCCGACCTGAGCGCGAGCGTCCAGTCGAGCACGTCTTCGAACCGATCGCCGGGCAGATCGAGCGCCTGCGCGATGCGAGCGATGCGGGACTCGATCGCGGGCCGGTTGTGCACCATCACGTAGGGCTGGAAGATCGCGTTCGCGGTTCCATGATGCAGCCCGGTCATGCCGCCGACCGGATGGCTGAGCGCGTGAATCAGTCCGAGTCCCTTCTGGAAAGCCGTTGCGCCCATCGCCGCCGCCATCAGCAGATGGGTTCGAGCCACTTCGTCGTGTCCATCGGCGAAGGCCTTCGACAGGTTCCGCGCGATCAGCCGCATGCCCTCGAGTGCGATGCCGTCGGCCATCGGGTGATAGCCCGGGGCGCAATAGGCCTCGAAGCAATGGGCGAATGCGTCCATGCCCGTCGCGGCCGTCAGCCCAGGAGGCAGGCCGAAAGTGAGCGCGGGGTCCGCGAGCACGAGGTTCGGCTGCAGTCGCGGATGGAAGATGATCTTCTTGTTGTGCGTCTCGGGATCGAGGATGACCGCGGCGCGGCCGACTTCTGAGCCCGTGCCCGCCGTGGTCGGGACCGCGATCGTCGGCAGGATCTGGTCACCGTCCGCCCGCTTCCAGTTGTCGCCCTCGTCTTCGTAGTCGAGGATCCCGCCGGGATTGCGGGCAAGCAGGGCGATGCATTTGCCCGCATCCATCGCGGAACCGCCGCCGACGAGAATGCAACCGTCGGCCCCGTGCTCCTTCGCTGCGGCGAGGCCCGCCTCGATATGCGTCGTGGCGGGGTTCGCTTCGATCCCTGAGAAGACGCGCGTCGCGATGCCATGCGACTCGAGATCGGGAACGACGGGTGCAAACCAGTCGAGGCCGAGGATGCCCGGGTCGGTCACGAGGAGGGGGCGCTCGATGGCGAGTTCGACGCACGAGGCCGCCAACTCCGTTATGCGCCCCGAGCCGATCCGATAGGTCGTGGGATAGTTGAAGTTTCCGACGAGCACGGATTGGGCCAAGTTCGACTCCGTTTCGCGATTCGATCGACTGCTGGATGCACCGGGTCGCGTTCAGATGATCTCGAAATAGCGCTCGAGATCCCAGTCGGTGACGGTCTTGCGATGTTGCTGGTCTTCCCAGTCGCGCGTGCCCGCATAGTGGTCGACGAACGCGTCGCCGAAACAGCTGCGCGCCATCTCCGACGCTCGGAGGCGATCACTCGCTTCCTTCAGGGTCGAGGGCAGGGGGTTCGCGAGAGACGCGGCGTCCTCGTAGCCGTTGCCTTCGACCGCGTCAGGCAGTTCGAGACGCTCTTCGATGCCGCGCAGGCCGGAGGCGAGTGCGGCGGCTTCGGCGAGATACGGATTCGCATCTGCCGGCGCCACGCGGTACTCGCTGCGCTGGGCGGAGGCGCCACCGGGAATCACGCGTACCGCCGTCGTCCGATTCTCGACGCCCCAGTTCGCGGCTGTGGGCGCCCACATGCCCGGCACGAGGCGGCGATAGGCGTTCACGGTCGAGCACACCATCGCGAGTAGCTCCGGCATGTAGCGGACCTGGCCCGCGATGAAATGCCGCATCGTCTCGCTCATGCCATGCGGTTCGCCTTTGGCATAGAAGGCGTTGCGGCCGCTCTCGGTCTCGCAGAGGGAGATGTGGAGATGGCCGCTCTGGCCGGGGTAGTCGTTGCTCCATTTCGCCATGAAGGTCGCCATCATGTCGGCGCGCTGGGCGAAGACCTTGGTGAAGGTCTTGAAGATCGAAGCGCGGTCCGCCGCGTCGAGGCCGCGCGTATATCGGATCGCCGCTTCGACGACGCCGGGTCCGGTCTCGGTGTGCAGTGCTTCGAGCGCACAGTCGAAGTCCTGCATCACGTCGAGCAGGTCGTGATAGAACTCCGCGTGCACGGAGTTGCGCAGCACCGAGTATCCGAACATCCCAGGCGTGAAGGGCTGAAGATCCCGGTAGCCCTTCGCGCGGATGCTTTCGGGGGTCTCGTCGAATAGGAAGAACTCATACTCGAAGGCGGCGTCGACGCCGAAGCCCATCTCCGCCGCGCGGGCGAGGGTGCGTTCCAGAATCGTCCGGGGGCAGACGTCGGCGTAGCGCTCGTCGAAGCTGCCGATGAGAAGGAGCGTGTCGTCCTCGAGCGGGATGCGGCGCAGGGTCGAGAGGTCGAGTCGGACCGGCGCGTCGCGGTATCCGGTATGCCAGCCCGAGACAGCGATGCCGCGGTCGTAGAGTTCGTCGTGGCTGTCCCATCCGAGGACGACGTCACAGAAGCCGAAGCCCTTGTCGACGGCGGAGCGGAGCTTCTCGCGGTCGACGTACTTGCCTCGCAGGACGCCATCGATATCGAAGACGCCGATCTTGAAATATCGGATGCCCTCGCGTTCGATCCACTCGTCGAGTTCCTGAACGCTGGTGATCGGCTCGGTCGCGCCCGTCGTCATCGCCCCTCCCTCAAGCCGCCCGGAATTCGGTTCGGCGTCTCGCGACCGGCTCTGGTGCGCCAGCCCGCGTGGAGTATCGCGGGTCGAGCGGTCCGCGCCAGCCGTGCGCGCCCGCCGATCATGCCGCACGCAGATCGACGTCGATCGCGACGCCCGTCGAACCCGCTAGCATTCTGCGTCCAGCGCCGAGAACTGCGACGCCGCCGAAGAAGCGCCGCCGAAGAAGCGTCACCAAGAGAAGAGAGAGGGAACGAGCCGTGAAAGCGATCGTCTGCAAGGAATTTGGTCCGCCCGAGAAGCTCGTCTACGAAGACGTGGACGACCCGACGCCCGGGCCGGGAGAAATGGTCATCGACGTGCATGCCGCGACCGTGACCTTTCCCGACACGCTCATGATCGAGGACAAGTATCAGTTCAAGGCGCCCGTGCCTTTCATCCCGGGCGGCGAGGGCGCGGGCATCGTCGCCGAACTCGGCGAAGGTGTCGAAGGCTTTGCCGTCGGTGATCGCGTGATCGGCAGCACGATGCTGGTCGGAGGCTTCGCGGAGAAGATCCTGGCGAAGGCGGGCAGCACCCGGAAACTCGGCGACAACGTCGGCTTCGCCGAAGCGACGGGCATGCTCTATGCCTACGGCACGAGCTACTACGGCCTGAAGCATCGCGGCGCGCTCCAGCCCGGCGAGACGCTCCTCGTGCTGGGCGCGGCGGGCAACGTCGGCCTCTCGGCCGTCGAACTCGGGAAGCTGATGGGCGCGCGTGTCATTGCGGCGGCGTCGAGCGAAGAGAAGCTCGCCATCTGTCGCGAGCGCGGCGCGGACGACACGATCGACTATTCGAAGGAAGACCTGAAGAAGCGAGCGAAGGAGCTCACCGACGGACATGGTGTCGATGTCATCTACGACTGCATCGGTGGCGACTACGCCGAATCCGCGCTGCGTGCGATCGCCTGGAACGGCCGCTTCCTCGTGATCGGATTTACCGCCGGCATTCCTCTCTTGCCGCTCAACCTGACGCTCTTGAAGAGCTGCCAGGTGATCGGCGTCTTCTATGGCGCGATGGGCGCCCGCGAGCCGGAACTGTTGCGTGAGATCGTCGCCGAACTCGACGCGCTGCAGAACGAAGGGAAGCTCAATCCCTACGTCTCGGGTCGCTATTCGCTCGAAAAGGGAGCCGACGCGTTACGCGCGCTGATGGATCGCAAGGTGGCGGGCAAGGTCGTGATCGAACCCCACGCCTGAGAGCGCCCGCCGATCGTCGGCACGAGGCAGAGGCGAGCTCGAGTAGGAACGACCGGTTCGAGAGAACTCGGCGGGCTCGATCCGGGCGCTAGCGCAAGAGTGGTCGGAGAGAGGGCCAGAGGCGATCGGCGATCAGGGCGTGGCCCTCGGCCGTGGGGTGGATGCCGTCCGCCTGATTCAGTCGTCTCTTCGCGGCGACGTCCTCGAGCAGGAACGGAACCAGCTCCGCATCGAAATCCCTCGCCAACTCGGGATAGATGGCGTCGAACGCTTCGACGTAGTCGGGGCCGAGGTTCGGGGCTGCGCGCATGCCCGCGACGAGGAAGCGAGCGTCGGGATGGGCTTCGGCCGTGCGTTCGAGAATGGTCTCGAGATTCGAGCGAAGCTGGTCGAGGTCCTGCCCGCGAAGCATGTCGTTCGCGCCGAGTTCCAGCACGAGCACGGCGATCGGCAAGCGCAGCAGCCACCCGAGGCGTCGGAGCCCGCCCGCGGACGTATCGCCGCTCACCCCGGCATTGATGACGCGATAGCCGAGTCCCTCGGCCTCGATCCGCTCCTCGATCAGCGCAGGGAAGGCCTGGCTCTCCGGCAGTCCGTAGCCCGCCGTGAGGCTCGTCCCGAGAAAGACGACGGCAGGACCACTCGGCGTCTGGGAAACCGGCGCGCCCTCGGCCGCAGCGCGGTTCGCGGTCGAGTCGACGCGCATCGCCCCCGATGCATGCCCGGTCCCGGCCGCGGAAGTGCGAGTCTCGGCCTCGGAATCGCTGCTGTTACAACTCGCAATCGAGGACAGCAAGAGCGATGCGAAGGCGAGCGTCAGCGAGTACCGTATGCCGCGCGCCGCCCCGCGTCTTCTGGTCTTCGTCCAATCGGGTTCCCTCATCGCGCATGATCCTCGCTCGCAATCTGACCCAACGCTACTCCCGCGCCGGCGCGGCATCCGAAGCCGATTCGGTCCTCACCGTTCTCGACGGCGTCGATCTCGAAGTTTCCGAGGGCGAAGTCGTCGTCATCCTGGGACCCTCCGGGAGCGGCAAGACGACGCTGCTCGGATTGCTCGCTGGGCTCGATCGACCGAGTGAAGGGGAGGTCCATCTCGCGGGAGCCGACCTTGCGACGCTCGACGAGGACGGACGCGCTGCGCTCCGTGCCGAGCGCATCGGCTTCATCTTCCAGAGTTTCCATCTGATCCCGACGCTGACCGCGCTCGAGAACGTGCTCGTTCCGCTCGAGCTCTTGCCCCCCGACCGCGCGCCGAGTCCGGCGGCGGCGATGGAGACGGCGAAGTCGCTCCTCGATCGCGTCGGACTCTCCGGCCGCCTCGACCACTATCCGGCGCAGCTCTCGGGCGGTGAACAACAGCGTGTCGGGATCGCGCGTGCCTTCGCGAACGAACCGGCCGTGCTCTTCGCCGACGAACCGACCGGCAATCTCGACCGCGAGACCGGCGAAGAGATCGTCGAACTCCTCTTCGGCTTGAATCAGCAGCATCGCACGACGCTCGTGATCGTCACGCACGATCTCGCGCTCAGCCGCCGCGCGCATCGCATCGTGCACCTGTCGGGCGGCCGCGTCGATCGCATCGAAGTCGTGGGTGAGCCCGGGTGAAGTGGCGATTCGTCTCGGGCATGCTGCGGCGCGAGCTGCGCGCCGGGGCGCGTCGATTCGGATTCTACGGAAGCTGCATGGCGATCGGCATCGCGGTCGTCGTCGGTCTGCATTCGCTTCGCGAGGCCGTGAACGAAGCCGTCGACCTGCGATCGAAGGAGCTCCTCGGCGCCGACCTGCGACTCGAGAGTCGCGAGCCCCTGCGTGCGGAGATCATCGACGCGCTCGCGGCACTCGAGGGCCAGGCACTCGGAGGCCCGACGCATCTCACGCGGCTCGGGTCGATGGCGCTCGCCGAGCGATCGGGGCGCAGCCGGCTCGTCGATCTCCTGGCGATCGATGGAACCTACCCGCTCTATGGCGAAGTCTGGACCGAGCCCGCGTATCTCTGGAGTGGATTCGCCGACGCACCCGGACGCGTCTTCGTCGACTCGACGCTCCTCGTGCAGCTCGACCTCGAGATTGGCGATCGGCTGCGCATCGGGGGCGAGTCCTTCGAGATCGCAGCGGCGATCAAGAAGGCGCCCGGGAGTTTCGGTCTCCAGGCCGAGGTCGCACCGCGCGTCTTCCTCCAGAAGGTGGATCTCGATCGCACGGGCCTGGTCCAGGAAGGGAGTCTCGTTTCCTACCTGCGGTACCTGAAGCTGCCCGACGGTGTCGTCGATCCCTGGATCGAAGAACACAAGCTCCTGCTCGAGGACGCGCGCGTCCGCACGCAGACGGTCTCCGGGTATCAGGAGGACATGTCCGAGGCCTTCGGGAATCTCACCCGTTACCTCGGGCTCGTCGGTCTCGCCGCGTTGATGCTGGGCAGCATCGGTGTGGCTGCGGGCGTTCGGGTCTTCGTGCGCGAGAAACTCGACGCGGTGGCCATGCTGCGCTCGATCGGCGCTTCGCCCTCCGACGTCGTCGCGCTCTACATCGGCCTCGCCGTCTCGCTCGGACTGGCGGCGGGTCTTCTCGGACTGCTGCTGTGTTTCCCCATGATCTGGATCCTGCCGAGTCTGGTCGGCGAGCTGCTGCCGGTCGAGGTCCAGCTCGGCATCGGCCCCGCCGGCATCGCGACGGGTCTCGGTCTCAGCGTCTGGGCGACGTTGTTATGCGCCATGGGGCCCGTTTCCGACCTGGCGGCGGTGGCGCCGCTTCGTGCCCTGCGACAGGACTTTGGCCGGGACGAGTCGCGCTCGAACGCGGGGCGGGTCGTCGCGATCGGGATCACGATCGCGAGTCTCGTCGTCGCTTCGATCTGGCAGGCGGGCAATCTACGCGTCGGGCTCGGCTTCGCCGCAGGCCTGCTCGTGACGGTCGCGCTCCTCGCGGCGGCGGCGATGGGGCTGATCCGATTGCTCCGTGCGCATCCTCCGCGCGGGCTCGCGTATTGGGCGCGCCAGGGGATCGCCAACCTCTTTCGACCGCGAAACCACACCCTCCCCACTACGATCGCCATCGGCTTCGCACTCTTCATCGTGGCGACCGTGCATGCCGTTCAGTGGAACGTCCTCCAGCAGATGGCGATCGACACGAGCCGGGAGCGACCGAACTTCGTGCTCTTCGACGTCCAGCGAGACCAGCTCGAAGGGGTGCGCGCGCTACTCGCCGAACACGGCGCCGCGGTCATGGATCAGGCGCCGCTCATCTCCGCAAGACTGGCAGCGGTCGGTGGACAGCGCCGCGGTCAGGTCCTCGCGGACGACGAGATCGCCAGGGACCTGCGCTGGGCGTTGCAGCGTGAGTATCGCCTGACCTATGCGGACGAGCTTCGATCGAGCGAAGAACTCGTCGACGGGCGCTGGTGGGAAGCCGGCGAGGTCGAGACGGGAATGGAGCCTTATCCGGTCTCCGTCGAGCGGGACCTGGCCGCGTCCCTCGGCGTCGGGATCGGGGACTCGCTGCGCTGGCAGATCCAGGGTGTCGAGGTCGATACGACGGTCGCGAGTCTGCGCCAGGTCGACTGGGGACGCATGGCGACCAACTTCTTCGTCGTGTTCCCGACCGCGGCGCTCGAAGCGGCGCCGCAGAGCACGGTCCTGCTCGCCTATCTCGCCGAGGAGTCTGCGCGGGCGTCGATGCAGCGCGATCTCGTCGTTCGTTTCCCGAACGTGTCCGCGCTCGATGCCACCCTGATCCTGCGCTCCCTCGACTCCATGCTCGACCAGATCGGCATCGCCATCCGTCTGCTCTCGCTCTTCACTCTGGGGACGGGCATCGCGATCCTCGTGGCGGCGTCGGTTGCCGGTCGCAGCGAGCGCGCGCGCGAAGCGCTCCTGCTTCGAGTGCTCGGCGCCTCGCGAGCAGTCCTGCGGAAGATCGTCGCCATGGAAGCCGTCGTGCTCGCCGCATTGGCGTCCCTCGTCGGAGGACTCCTCGCGGCGATCGCCTCGTTCTGCGTGATCGTCTTCCTCTTCGAGCTGCCCTTCGCTCCGCCGATCCTCGATCTGCTCGGGCTGATGCTCGGGACCTTCTGTGTGACGGCGCTCTTCGCGGGCGTCGGGGGGGCGGGGGCCGCGAGCGGGCGCACGGAATCTGCGCAGGCCGCGCTGCGACGCGAGACCGCTTGAAATCGCGCGAGTGACTCGCCTCAGCGGGACTTGATAGACTTCGCGCGACCGGATGCAGACGCCAGCGAGGCGCTCGCGCATTCGGAGATCGCCGATCCAGGAGACCGCTCATTGTCGAAGGGGCTGAACGAGAGGGTCATGGCCCTTTTGGCCGAGGCGAAGCGGCGCCGGGTCTTCCGCACGGCGGGCGTCTATCTCGTGGCGGTCTGGGGCCTCTCGCAGGGCGCCGTCGAACTCGCCCCGCTCTTCGGTGCGCCCGATTGGATCGTGCGGGCGGGGGTGATCGCCGCCGTCGCGCTGCTCCCGGGCGTCGTCGTCCTCGCGTGGATGTTCGATATCGGGCGGAGCGGAATCGTGCGCGACCCGCATGACGCGGCGACCCTCGAGGACAGAGACGGTGACATCGCGAACATGTCGACCATCATCGGCGGCGAGACGGGGCAGGGCGCCGTGATCGTGCGGTGGAGGCATGGAGAAGAGCCGAAGTCGGTCATCTTTACCGAGGACTTCCTGATCGGGCGTGGCAGCGATTGTCGGGTGCGATTCTACGACCCACTCGTTTCGCGCAAACACGCTCGCATCTATCATGCAGAGGGTGAATGGCACGTCGAGGATCTCGGTAGTCGAAACGGTACACTCGTCGACGAGCATCCGATCGAACGGGTCGCCTTGCCGAGCGCATGCGAGATGCGCGTGAACGAGGCGGGTCCCGCGCTTCGGATCGAACGAGTGGCGCCGGGCGCTTCGATGCAAACGGCCATGTCGGAGTTTCCGCCGGGTCCGATGGTCGCGCACGTGAGAAATCATTCGTCCGGGGTCTCGAGAGATCCGCGGGCCGCTTCGAGATCCGGATCGAGGAGCAGATGAGGAGATCGTTTTGAGTCGCATCCTGATTACTGGAACAGGTCTCTTCACACCGCCCGACTCGGTCACGAACGCGGAGCTCGTCACGTCCCTCGGTGCGGCGAACGAGACCTGGAACGCCGAGCATCAAGAAGAGATCGAGCGGGGCGAAGTCGAGGAGCGCGACATGCCCTCCGAGAAATTCATTCAGCGCGCCTCGGGTATCGGTCATCGATACGTGATGGACAAGGAGGGCGTGCTCGATCCGAAGCGCTTGCGTCCACGACTTCCGCTGCGCAAGGAAGACGAACTCTCGATCCAGGCGGAGATCTGTCTCGAGGCCGCAAGCGAGGCGCTCGCCCAGGCGGGACGCACGGGAGACGAGATCGACTGCGTGATCGTCGGCTGCTCGAACCTCCAGCGCGCCTATCCGGCGATCGCGATCGAGGTCCAGAACGCGCTCGGCGCGGGCGGCTTCGCGTACGACATGAACGTGGCTTGTTCGACGGCGACGTTCGCCATCCAGAACGGCGTCGACGCGCTACGGGCCGGCAATGCGCGACGTGTCCTCGTCCTGAATCCCGAGATCACTTCGGGACACAACAACTTCGCGCTCCGCGAGTTCCATTTCATCTTCGGCGACGCGTGCACCGCGGTCGTCCTCGAGACGGACGAGACGGCCGACGAGACGGCTGGCGACGGTGAAACCTGGGAGGTCCTGGGGACGCGCCTCGCCACACAATTCTCGAACAACATCCGAAACGACGGCGGCTACCTGAACTGGTGCGAGGACGGTGAGCGTGATCGGTTCGAGCTCCTCTTCCGCCAGAACGGACGACAGGTCTTCAAGGACGTGTGTCCGATGGTGGCCGAACACATCGGCCAGCATCTCGGGGACATCGGTGTCGAAGTCGGAGATCTGAAGCGGCTCTGGCTGCACCAGGCGAATCTCGGAATGAACACGACGATTGCGAAGACGCTGCTCGGGCGCGACCCCGAGCCGGAAGAGTCCCCGGTCATCCTGGACGAGTACGCGAACACGAGTTCGGCGGGTTCCGTGATCGCTTTTCACAAGCATCGCGACGGCCTCGCCGTCGGTGACCATGCGGTTCTCTGTTCCTTCGGCGCCGGCTATTCGGTCGGAAGCGTGATCCTGCGCAAGAGCGCCGACTGAGCGCGCCCTTCGCCGGGTCTGGCAATCTTGTATCGTCTTCGAAGCATGTATGTCGATTGGACGCGAGCGTGGTTCCCGCTTCGTAACGCGCTCGCACTGCCCGGACCGGGCAGGCTGGCATCCGCTATCGCATGGCCTGTTGCATGGTCGGTTGCATTCGTGCTCGGACTCGCTGCGCAGAGCGCCCATGCGGACGACCCGGTACTTCGCTTCGTCGATCGCGCGCACGAAACCCGGTCGCTCTCGCTCTCCCAGCTCCGCGCAGCCTGTCCCGAGGAGCGCGTCGAGGTCACCGATCCCTATCACCATCAGCCGATGACCTATCTCGCGCTGCCCCTGCGATGTGTCCTCGACGCAGGCTTCGAGAAGACCGGCGGTGCGGCGGGTCAAGCGTCGCGGGGAATGTTGCTGCGTGCGCTCGATGGCTACACGCGACCGGTCTCTGGCCGAGACCTTCTAGAAGAGGGGGCCTTCATCGCATTTGGCGAGCCCGACCTGATGCAGGGCGGGGACGGCGCACAGCGGTTCGCGAAGATCGACCGGCGCGGCATCGATCCCGGTCCGTTCTACATGGTCTGGGCCGGAGGGACGCAGAACGACCCCCACGTGCATCCATGGCCCTATCAGCTGGCGACGATCGAGGTCGCGCCCTTCGCCGAAGCGTTTCCGCATACCGTGCCCAAGGGCCTCGCCGAGTCCGATCCGGGATGGGCAGGCTACGCGATCTTCCAGCGCGCTTGCGCTTCCTGCCATGCGATCAATGGCGAAGGCGGCAAGGTCGGACCCGAACTGAACGTACCGCGCAGCATCGTCGAGTACCGACCCATCGAACAGATCAGGGCCTACGTCCGGAACCCGCAGGCCACTCGATATACGAGCATGCCGCCTCATCCCGATTTCAGTGAGGCCGATCTCGACGCGCTGATCGCCTATTTTTCGGCGATGAGCGAGCGGAAGTCAGATCCCGGGCGGCGCGAAGAGAAATGATGGCGTCACCCCGGTCATCGCGTCGCGAGTTGGGATTTCGCCGCTCGACCCTGCATCTCGGCCGACGACGCCTCGAGCTTCCGCATGGCGAGTTCGAAGTCCATTTCTTCCGCGATCTCGCGCGCAACGAGAGCGCGATGGCGATCGTTTGCGGTGATCTCGCGGGGTCCGATCCGATCCGCGCGCGCGTGCATTCGTCCTGCCTGACGAGCGAATGCCTGATGGGGTGTGACTGCGACTGCGCGGAACAGCTCGACGGCGCACTGGCGACGATGGCGCGGGCGGGGCGCGGGGTGCTCTTCTATCTGATGCAGGAGGGTCGCGGGGCCGGCCTGACCGCGAAGGCGCGCGACCGCATGATCGTGCAGGCGAGTGGGAATCGGGTGACGACCTTCGAGGCGTATGCGGAGATGGGACTGCCACCCGACCTTCGCCGCTACGACGTCGTCGCCCCGATGAGTCGGCTGCTCGAGATCCGTGCGCCGATCTCGCTCCTCACCAACAATCCCGAGAAGGCCGCAGGCGTTTCGAAGATCCTCGCCGAAGAGGGTCTCGAAGTCTGCCGTACGGAACCGATCCAGGGTCCGACGTCGATCTTCAACCGCGATTACCTGAGCGCGAAGCACGATTCGGGGCACGCCCTCGATCGGCCCGACCGACGCGTCGGAGCGCGTCCGCCGCGACCCGTCTCGTTCGTGCCCCCCGTCGTGCTGCCCGGCGATCGCAATTGGATCCTCGCCGCCTCCTACTTCCTGCCCGTCGAACTCGGAGGGTTCGCGACGGCCGGAGCCATCGATGAGATGGGAGGCGAAGCCGCGATCGAATGGTTCCGGCTGAGTGTCCTCTTCGATTGCGAGACGGCTCGGGAATCGATCGTCCTCGCTCATCCCGGGACGCCGGAACCCCATCGCTTGCGCGCGACGCTCGAAGCGCTCGAGTCGAGTCGCCGAGTCGACATGTCGCTGCTCGATCGTCTACCGATGACGAGCGCCCCCGGTCGCGAGGCGCTCCTCGCCAGCCTCGTCGAGATTCGGGA
>Ga0315338_1000873_pt1 | contig 49794 bp, 58 predicted proteins | sample ASW8metaG_FD_204518 | JGI IMG/M metagenome (GOLD analysis project Ga0315338, IMG submission 204518) | Ammonia-oxidizing marine archaeal communities from Monterey Bay, California, United States - ASW #8 | ecosystem: Environmental > Aquatic > Marine > Coastal | place: USA: California | collected... | reverse complement strand
ATTTACCCTCATAAGGTAAATCGGTAGAATAATTACTTTCATTAAAAGTTCCACTTACATTTTGTGTAAAATTTATAATTAAACTATTACTAGAATTATAAACTAAAAGTGTAGAATTTTTCAAACAAGTCAAATCAGTAAAATTAGCTGTAAAGTTTTGAGTTAAGCTAGTTTGAGTAGAGCCATTTTCAGGACTTATTAATGTAACATTAGGTGCAGTTAAATCTACATAGAGGGTATAATTAGTATTATTACTTCCACAGTTATCACTATCATCACAGGCCTGATAATTCCAATAAAAAGTTCCTTCATAAGGAAATATTATACTCATATTAGAACTATTAGAAGTTCCAGAAATAGTGTCATTTTCAGTATTATTAATCAAATTATAGCTCGAATTATATACAAATAATGTAGAATTTTTTAAAGCATTATTTGTAAAATTAGCTGCAAGATAAACAGTCATATTATCCGAACAGCTAGCATTAGCCGGACTTACTAGTGTGACATTAGGAGTTGTAGTATCTGAACTTACAGTAAATGTAACACTATCATTACATACATGCCCTGCACTATCATTTGCATGTATAGTGATATTATGTTCCCCTCCCCCCCAAGTCTTACTTGTTAAATTATTACAACTTGCTAAAGTAGTATTTGTAATACCCCCATTACCAGTATACCAACAATCACTAATATTAGTAATAGTATCACTCACTGTATAGTTTATATTTTGGCCACTATTTACTGAGGAGTCATTTGAAGGCAATGCTATACTCAAATTACAACCACTACCATCTACATAAAAAGTTCTTAAAGGAGTTGAAGTAGGACCATAATAAATATTATAGTCATCATCGTCATCATGACAACTAAGAGTACATTTCCAAGTATATTTTCCATTAGCATAGCTACCTGCATCAGTTAGCTCATCAAATACCCCTCCTGAACTCCCCTCAATAAGAGCTATCTGCTGTCCAGTACTATTATAAACAGTAAGGTTAGACTGATTAATAAGTTTGTTAGGGGGGCTTAGATCTGGGGGACCACAATGTGCCTCGCAAGTTTCAGTAAATACTGAGGGTTGCATAGTAGATATAAATCCATCATCAGGATTAATTTGAGTTATAGAAGACTCATGATCATCGGTACTAACTAATCCAGTTATCCCTTCAATAATTAATTCATCAAAATCCATAAAAAATAGCAATCCCAAAAATAAAAAAATTCCAAAAAGCAAAAACAAAGAAATTATTTTATTATTATTCTTAATTCTATCTCTTATTTTTGGACCAGAAATAAATCTTGTCTTTACCTTTCCATCATCCCTATAACTTTCATAATAATAAGGCCCATACTTTTTACCATTCCTTGTTATATACTTCTTATACACCATCTTTTTTGCTTATTTTGCGTAGGGTAAACATAAAATATCCTTTAAAAAAGTAAAAAATCATTTATATACATTTCCATATTCAAAAAAAATGTAGGTTAATTAAGAAAATTTACCTACAAAAACAAAAATTAAAATAATTTAAAAGATATTTTTATAAAAATATTTTAAATTCTTTTCAAACCAAAGATTTTTAAACATATTTTTTCAATATTAATTAATAAGTTAAAATGTCAAAAGTAAGAATAAAACTTAAAAGTATGAAAATAGAAGATTTGAATAAAATCTGTAATGAAATTAGAGAAATCGCTGGAAAATTAGGCATACCTATAAGTGGTCCCATTCCACTTCCCACTAAAAAATTAAAAATAACTACAAGAAAATCTCCTTGCGGGGATGGAACTGCTACTTTTGATAATTTTGAAATGAGGATTCATTCTAGAGTTATTGATCTTCCAGCTGATGATAGGGTTCTTCATGCAATAATGAAACTTTACATTCCTAGAAATATTACAATAAAAATTGAAATGAAAAATTAATTCATCAAATAATTCATATTAAACCCTAATTTTTTTAATAATTCTAAATCTCTGCAAATTTCAAATTCAAGCTTCTCAAAATTATCCTTAGATTCAAAATAAAATGGATTTGAAATATGTTCAGAACCTTCATAAAAACTATATATAACATAATTAGAATTACTCATTTCTAATAATCTAGATAAAAGTAGATTCTTTTTTAATACATTAGTTTTATTTAAACCAATATTAACTTCCTCTTGAAAGTCATTTACTACCTCATCTAAAGAATCATAATCATCACTATGCTTATAATAAATCTCAGAAAATGTTAAAATATACTTTCCCAAAAAATTAAGATCCCCTAATTCAAAAAGATCTTTTATTTTTTCATAACTAACCATCTTTTATTCCATACGGATTTCCAGTACTTAACAGATTATTTATAGCATTTACTACAGAGGGTATTTTTTTATTCTGTAATACTAGAAGTTGTCTAGCCTTTAAAAAAGCTTCAGATAACCTTATTTCACCAAAATCTGAAGATTTTGACAAATTACAATTATAAACAACCCCTGTATACTTTCCTTCCTGAAGCATTCTCGCCATGCCTAATGGAGAATATTGGGATTCCCTAGCAATTCTAAATACTGCAGAATTTTTACCTGAAATACCTACCTCTAAGGCCCTATCAACAATTTCCTTAATCTCTTCTTTTAAATTATGCTCTTCAACTTCCATTTTTATTATCCCTTTTATCAGATCCAACTCCAAACTTACTCATTATATCTTTAATATTTTCATCTTTATCTTTTTTAACAGGCTCTTTTTTTATTTCAAGGTTATCCTTAATAATTGCCCCCCCAATATTTTTCTTTCGAGGAATATTTTCAACAACTTTCGTTTTTATAATATTTTTATTCATATTTTTAATAAATTTCTTCCCAACATTTTTTTTATCAATCATCTTCCTTTCATTAAATTCTTTCGGATTAGTTTTATTTTCAAAAGTATCAATTAATTTTCCCGGGTTCATTTTAATAAACGGATCATGTCGAAGTTTTATTCTATGGATTATTTTTTTTTGAAGATTATCTATTTTATTTTTTCTTTTAATTCCATAGCCATACTCCCCAGGAATTCCATCCATTCTTTGTATCATCCTATTAACATCTTCTTTTTTCAAGTCTTCTTTAAGAAAATAAGGAAAAACTATACCTAAATGTAAATCAGAAACATAGGGTACTTTTAATCTATCTAAATAACTAGTAAAATCTTTAATTTTTTCAAATATAAGTTTAGGATCTTCACTATCTAAAAAACCATTCCTACCTAAATACAATCTTTCATTATCAATTTTATTCATTAATTTAGAATAATGATTATTTTTTATTTTTCCCCTATCTGAATTGAAACCTACAATCAAATTATACTTTTTAGGAAATCCCATAAATTTAGACATTATTGGAGAATACAACCTCAACATTATAACTTCATTATCTAATTTCAATCTCTTAGCAATTAAAAAAATTTCTTCAATTTCATCAGTTTGTAATATTGAAATGCTTTTTTCCTTAAATTTTATAACTTTTAAATCTGCATTTAAGATCACCCCAGTAATTCCCTCCATTCCACAAACTTCTGCCAAATCTGCCCTCCCAATATTCAATCTCTCTCCTCTCCCATTTATATAATCAATTTTTCCAATCCAATCTTTTATCTTACCATATTTTCCAAAATATCCACTAGAATTCATAGCTATCATTCCTCCGATAGTACTTTCTTCTTCAGAGTTAATTGGGAATTCATAACCCACAGATTTCAATTTTTCATTTAATTCCTTTATAGTTATTCCCGATTCTGCATTTACAATTTCATTTTTAATATCAAATTTAATTCTTGTAAACTTTTTCATATCAATGACAATAGACTTATTGGGTATGCAAGCTCCAACTAAATTTTTTCCATTACCCCTTGGAACAATATTATTAGATCTCAAAATTATATCTTTTATTCTTCCCGGATTTTTTGGAAATAATACTTTTTTAAAATTCCCTTTTTTTCCAAGACCATCAAAATTATAAGAAATAAGTTCATCCCTATTCTTCATATTTTTCCTTAATCTTTTCTTTTTCATATTAATTTTCTAAATCTAACAAAACTTCTTCTCCCTCAATTTTCTCCTCAATTTCTAAAAATTTAATTCCTAATGAATTAGCCAATATTTGGGAGAGTTCAATTATTTCTATATTTGTATCTCCAATATTTTTCTTCATTAAATCATAATTATCCATACTAGAAACAATTATTTTCTTAACTCCAATTCTTTTTGCCTGCAATATTCTTTCTCTTGCAATTTTATTTGCTAAAGATAAATTACTAAACATTAAACCACCACAACTACCGCAACAAAAACTATTTTCTCTAAAATTATCCATCTCTTTTATTTGATATCCCAATAACTTTAATATTTCTCTAGGTTCATCATAAATTCCAGAATATCTCCCCATATAACAACAATCATGATATGTAATAATTTCATCTGCGGGATTTTTAATTAATCCTGGTTTCTTTCTTAATCTTTCAAGAATCATCTCCCAGATATTTAAAGTTTTAATGTCCCATCTCGGAAGAATTTCAGAATATCTTTGGGAAAAAAACATATAGTCTCCTGGAGAGGTTGTTATTATTTTTTTAATTCCTGCCTTTGAAAAAGAATCTAAATTTTTTTTAACAAAATCTCTTGCAACAGCTTGATAACCCAATTCCCAAGATTCTAATCCACTTGAAATATTTTTATCAAATAAAATAAAATCAATTCCCAACTTTGAAAAAATCTTCTTATAAAGTTCAAAATTTTCTTTATATCTAAAATAAGTAATAGATCCGGGAAAATAAAGAATACTCTCCTTATTGAAAATTGAAAAAAACCCCATTTTATAAAATTAAGTAACTAATTTTACTTTTAAACATATATCATCTACAAAATATTTTTTATAAGATATAATTTAACTTATTTTAAATTCATAATATATTCCCTTAATCTTTTATCAAAACTAGTAGTAAAATAATCTTGAATTTCTTCAGGTTTCACCCATTTTAATTCAGTTAAATCCTTTGAAGGATTTTCTTTACCTCCAACTACCTCACATAAATAATACATCAACAAAAACTGTTTATTTTCCTTAAATATTCTTGAAAAAACACATCCTAAATTTTTAACTCTTAAACCAGTTTTATTTTTAATATTTTTTTCAAGACTTTTTTCCAAATCCTTCCTATAAGAAGGTATTGCTCCTGGAAAACACCATGTTAGATTTTTAATATAAGAATCATCAATTCTTTTAGCAATTAAAATTCTTTTTTTAGAAGGATCATAGATAATTCCCAAAGTATTTACTAAAAAAACACCTTTATTCAATTTATTCCAGTTAATTTTTTTCCCTATCATAATATCCTCCTAAGTTCTCTAGAATCACTATATATATTCTGAAATATAATACTATAATTAGAAATAAACCTTATTTAAAGATTACTATAATATAATTATAACCCCCAATATAAAACTTAATAAACTTCAAAAATTTATATGATTATGGAAAAAGATTTAGGAAAAATAAAAAAGAACGATCAAACAGATATTATTGTCAGACTTGATGACTTTGGTGGAAAAGTAGGACTTACAATTAGAGAATTTACAACTTCTGAACGTTATACTGGGTTTACAAAATCCGGAACAAGAATCCCTTTAGAATCATTAGAAGAATTTAAACAAATGATTAACTCATTAGACGAAAATGAGGCAAAATCAATGCAAGAAAATGTTCAAACCAATGAAACTGAAAATTCTGAAAAAAATCAAAACACTGAAAAAACCCCTGAAACAAATACAGATGAATCTGAGTCAAAAATAGAAGAAGAAGTATTCTAAAAAAAAATAAAAATAAAAATAAAAAATTAATTACCTGAAGTAGTCAATACCCAAATAATTATTCCTATAACTATTACTGCTACAATTCCAATTGTCCACCATAACCACTTTCTAGATTTCTTTTCTGGTTGTGCCATTCCTGCATTAGCAGCCATAGAACCATTTCTCTTAGCAGAACCATTCCTAGGAACTTGAGTTTGTTGAGAGCCGTTTGCCATAATTAACCTCCTTTAGATTATTAAAAGAAAAATTCAATCTTAATAAATCTTATGTTAATGATATAAATAAATTTAAATGGGCTAATTACTTAAAAAAAATATGAAACCCATATCATCATCTCAAAAAAAGAAAATTGTAAAACAACTAAATGATAAATTTGGTATTTCCAAAATACCTCATCTACTTTTACAATTTGGAAAAGAAAAAATAAGATTTTATTCAGGTAGCCTATCTAAAGATGAATTAATCAGATTAGACAAAAATATTAGGATAGAAAATATTGGACTTTATGCATTAAAAAATGAAAAAGAAATTACAAGATTAACTCTTGATGGAACTCAACTATTAAAAAATCAAATTTCAAAGAATATATTAGAAATTAATGAAAGTCAGGCAAAAGATTGGATGCAAGGAAATGACCTTTCATTTAAACTTGATAGAGAATTAAAAATAATAAGGTATGATAACGAATTTTTAGGATCCGGAAAATCTACGGGAGAAAGAATAACAAACTTTGTTCCAAAAAAAAGAAGAATTAGGAATTAGCCTCTATCAATAATTGAATTTCAGATTTTTCCCTTCTCAATAAATTATAAACCTCCTTAAATTCACTTTCTACTTTTTTTAAAGTATGATTAAATTTTCTAGCAAATTTTAATCTAGGAATTGCTGATTTAGCAAACCCTTTCTGATACATTGAAACTCCTGCACCAAAAGTTTTATTATTATAATCATAAAAATTTATAGCCATTTTCAAATCTTTTGAATTAGAGGTGACTACATTATAATTTCTCAACTTCTTTTTATGCCTAAGAGAATCAATTATCCCATCCCAATTTTCTTTATTAATATAGCTTAACATATTTCTAAGAGAAAGTTTATCTGGCCTTTCTTGAACTTCTAAAAGTTCATAAGCAGCATCTGTTGCAATTACATTTTGATTATTCATATCATAATAAATAAAAGGGACTCTTTGCATGTTTTTATTTGAATCTAATAATGCACTAATAGCCACACTAAATGCAGCACTTTTAACTGCATCAAATTTATTATTAAGTATTTTCAAATGTCCCTCTTTCCATTTTTCCAAACTTTTATTTGCTGAATAATTCTTCCTAGAATTCTCATACATTTCCCCTTTTGTAACCCGAAATTTATTAATCTCTTCAGAAAGAATTTCTAATCTCTCTTTTAACCCTGGGTATCTTTCAGCAAATTCTAATTTTTTTTCTAGGTCTCCATGTTTCATTTTTAATTCCTTATGAGTTTCTAGATCCTTAACAAAATCATTTCCATAATTCTCAATTAATTTATTATAATCTTTATGATTTTCATAAATTTTAAATGGAAATTTAAAATATTCAAATAAATTCATAAAACTATTATTCTTTTTTAATATTAAAACTTTATCATAAACTTAAAAAAGCAAGAATATCTTAATTAATAATGAATATTGAAGAAATTAACGGATTTATTAAAGTAGGAAAGATCGCTCAAGAAATGAGAAAGTTTGTTAGGGGGTATATTAAACCAGGTATGCCTATTGTAGAAATAGCAAAAACTATCCAAGAAGAAATTGAAAAAAGAGGTGCAGTTTGTGCATTTCCAGTAAATCTATCTATTGACGATCTTGCAGCACATTATCATCCAGCTCCTAACGAAAAAACATTGGCCTCAGGACTACTTAAAGTGGATATGGGTGTTAGCATTGATGGATACATAGCAGATACTGCATTAACATTAGATCTCACAGAAGATAATAGGCATAAAGAACTAATCAATGCATCTGATGAAGCATTAAAAAGCGCAATAGAATTACTATCCTCAAATCCAACAATAAATGAAATTGGAGAAACTATCCAAAATACAATAACTAAAAAGGGGTTCTCACCAATTGTGAATCTCTCTGGACATTCAATAAGTAGATATAATGTTCATGCAGGAATTACTATCCCAAATTATGCAAACGGAAATAAAAATAAACTAGATTTAGGAGTTTATGCAATTGAACCATTTGCCACAACTGGAGAAGGAAGAATATATGAAGGGGAATCCGGGAATATATATTCAATAATAAACCAAAAAAATCCTCGAAGCCCTAAAGCTAGAGAAATTTATAAATTTGTAATGGAAAAATATAAAACATTACCATTTTCCTCAAGAGAAATTCAAGAAAAATTTGGACCCATATCAAAGCTTGCATTAACAGAATTAGAAAATCAAGATATAATAAAAAGTTATGGAAAATTAATTGAAAAAGCAAAAGGGCCTGTAACCCAATCAGAGCATACGGTTATTATAACTGAAGAAAATGGAAAAAGAAAAATTATAGTAACAACAAGAGAGGAATAATGAAAAAACAAAATCTAAAAAAGCAGCTCCAAAAATTAGAAAGAAAAAAAATTATTACAAAAAAGCCAAAACCAATCTATCCATTTTTACTTACAATTATTGCATTTTTAATTTGGTATTTTTCTCCAAATCCATTATTAAAAGAATTTACTTTTTTACTTGCAACCTTTACATTTATTTTTGCAATACTTCATTGGGTTGTAGTTTTAATTCTTGAAAACTAATTTTTTTTTCATTTTAAATAAAAGTTCCTTTGCAACAAGAATATATTTTTTTATAATTATTAAATCTAAAACCTCTGTACTCAACCCATCAGACATTATAACTAATTTTTCTCTTTTAATAAATTCCATTGCACTTTCTTTTCTTTTCTTTTGAATTAATATTATATCTCTCAATCCATTTATTTGTTCATTTAACAGCCCATAATTTTTAGCAATTTTAGAAAATTCTCTAAAAGATACATTACTTCTCCCAATTTCATATTTTAAAATTGCATTTATAGAGTTTACAACAGACTTATAAGTCTCATCAAATATTTTTATCATTAGCCTTTTTTCATTAACTAATGGAAATGTAACATAAGCCATATGATCTGCAATCTGTAAATGTCTTATAGCATCTTCAAAATTTTTGTGAAAATTCATATAAATTAGAATTAAATATTATTAATAAAATTATATTAACTCAAGCTTAACAATGCCTCAGTTAAATCTCCCTCAGATTTTTCTAAAGCCATTCTTGCTTCTTGCTCTAAACAGCCAACCTTTTCCATTATTGTTCTAACATCTTCTTCAGTTTTGTCTTCCTCAGCTTCCTCACTACCAGTTCCATTAACATTCTCACTAACGTCTCCAGAAATCTGAAAATTTTCCTGACCTTGCATTTTAACACTTACAACACTAGGATTTTCAATAACAATATTTTTATCATCACATTCAATAATAACCCTATTTGCAGATATATCTTCTTGAGCAATTCCTAATTGTTTCATCATTGCTTGCATTTTTTTTGGATCCATTCCGGGTAACATCTTAAATTTATCCACCTATAGGGAAAAATGATTTTAATACTGCGACAAACCCTACAACAAATACTAAAAAAACTATAATCTGAGTAGGACTAAACATAAATTTACTTTTATATTCTTCTCCATATCTCATTAATCCTCCAAAACTTGAAGGCATTTGCATTTGTTGTTGAGCCATGAAAAGGTTAAAAAATAAAGATATTTAAACTTTGCTAATAAATTAGAAACCTTTAAAATAATATTTAATGTGATATAATATGGCTAAATACAATATAAAAGAATCAGAAGAAAAAATTAAAAAATTCTGGGAAAAAGATAAAATATACAAATTTAATCCTAAATCAAAAAAATCTATCTACTCAATAGATACTCCTCCTCCTTACTTATCTGGAAAAATGCATATAGGCCACGCATTTTCATATTCTCAACAAGATTTCATTGCAAGATATCAACGAATGAAAAATAATGTATTCTATCCTTTTGGAACAGATGACAATGGACTTCCTACTGAACGATATGTTGAAAAAATAAATAAAATAAAAAGTAAAAGCATGAGTAGATCTGAATTCATTAAATTGTGTTTAAAAACCTTGAAAGATATGACTCCTGACTTTATTCAAAGCTATAAAGATCTAGGAATATCTTGCGATTATGAAATATACTATTCTACTATTGATAAGAATTCTCAAAAGGTTTCCCAAAAATCATTCATAGATTTATACAATCAAAAAGAGATCTATAAAAATAAATTCCCCACACTTTGGTGTCCTGAATGTCAAACAACAATAGCTCAGGCAGAACTGGAAGATAAAGAGCAAGAAAGTTTATTTACCACAATAAAATTTAATGTAGAAAATAAAAATCTATTAATTGCAACAACAAGGCCAGAAATGCTTGGAGCATGTATAGCAATATTTGTAAATCCAAAAGATAAAAGATATAAAAAACTTATTGGAAAAAAAGCAAAAGTTCCCTTATTTAATCATGAAGTCCCCATAATTGAAGATGAATCAGCAGATATAGAAAAAGGAACTGGAGTTTTAATGATTTGTTCATACGGAGACAAATATGATGTAGAATCAATAACTCGGCATAAATTAAATCCTAAATTAATTATTGACAAATCTGGAAGATTGACAATAGGTAGCTATAAGGGATTAAAAATCAAAGAAGCAAGAAAGCAAATTCTTGAAGATTTAGAAAATATGAATTTAATTGAAAATCAAAAACCAATTTCACATATTGTTAATACTCATGATAAATGTGGGATTGAAATTGAGTTTATCACAACAGAACAATGGTTTATAAGAATATTAGACAAAAAAAAGGAATTAATAAAAAAAGGAAAAGAAATTAATTGGAATCCTCAATATATGTTTAAAAGATATGAAAATTGGGTTAAGGGATTAGATTGGGATTGGAGTATATCAAGAGAAAGACATTTTGGGGTACCAATTCCCATTTGGAAATGTGAAAGTTGTCAAGAAATAGTTTTACCTCAAGAAAAAGAACTTCCGATAGATCCATTAGAAACAAAAAAGAATTGTCCAAAATGTAAAAAACCTGCTAAAGGTGAAGAAAGAGTTTTAGATACCTGGGCAACTTCCTCATTAAGCCCTCAAATAACCTCTAGCCTAATTAATAATAAAATTAAAATTCCATATTCATTAAGGCCCCAAGCTCATGATATAATCAGAACTTGGGCATTCTATACCATAGCAAAATCACATATGCATGAAAATAAAAAACCTTGGGAAAATATAATGATTTCAGGATATGTAACATTAGGTGGAGAAAAAATGAGTAAAAGTAAAGGTACTGGAATCGATCCAAAAAAATTATTAGAAGAATATGGTGCAGATTCTTTACGATTTTGGGCAGCAGGTTCAAATCTTGGAAATGATCTGAACTACCAAGAAAAAGATTTAATAACTGGGAAAAAATTCATAACAAAATTATGGAATGCCGCAAGATTTGTATTCATGAATTTAGAAGATTATAAACAAACAAAGCCAAAACTAAAACCAATAGATAAACAATTCTTAAAAAAACTTAATAAATTAATTGAAAATGCAACAAATCATTTTGAAAATTATAATTACTCTAAGGCAAAATCAGAAACAGAAAGATTCTTTTGGAATACTTTTTGTGATAATTATCTAGAAATTGTTAAAAAAAGAATTTATAACAATAAATCTGGAAAAGAATCTGCCCAATATACCCTATACCAATCACTCCTAACAATTTTAAAATTAATTGCTCCAATAATGCCATTTATTACTGAAGAAGTTTATCAAGCTTATTTTAAAAAAATAGAAAAACAAAAAAGCATACATTTAGAAAATTGGCCAGAATCATCAAAGATAGAAGATAAGACTGAAGAACTTGATTTATTCATAGAACTATTAAGTAAAATAAGGCAAGAGAAATCAACTAATCAAAAACCAATGAATTCTGAAATTAATCTAACAATCTCTAAAAAACATTATAAAAAACTTTCAAATATGTTAGAAGATTTAAAAGATGTTTCTAATGCTCAGGAAATAAAAGAGGGTAAATTTAATATAGAGTTTATCTAACAAAAACATTAAAAACGCATTTCCACTATCTTTTCTATAATAAAATTTGATTAATAAAATGGCATTAACATATAAAGAAAAAATAAAGCTTGAAGATTTCATTGAAAGAATGAAAAATTATCGTGCTAGACATACTGAGCTAGTTACAGTTCTAGTACCTGCAGGATTTGATGTTAATATTATAACTAAACAATTAGAATCTGAAAAATCCACCTCAACAAATATAAAATCAACAAAAACAAGAAAAAATGTCCGAGAAGCATTAGAATCATTAATTAGAACAACAAAAGGTATGAGAAAAGCTCCAGAAAATGGGGTAGCACTATTTGCAGGTAATGTTTCATCAACAGAAGGTCAAGATGAATTCATAACTGAAGCTTTTGAGCCTCCTGAAGAACTGAACATAAGATTATATAGATGTGATCAAGTTTTTGTTCTGGACCCATTAGAAGAAATGCTTCAAGAAAAAGAACTATATGGATTAATAACTATTGAAATAAATGAAGCAACTATTGGAATGTTAGTTGGCAAAAAAATAAAAGTTCTACATAATTTTGAAAGTTTTATACCTGGAAAAACTCATAAAGGGGGGCAATCTGCCGCAAGATATGCAAGAATAAGATCAGGAATGGCAAAAGAATTTTTTAGAAAAATTGCAGAAGTTGCAAAAGAAGAATTCTTTGATTTAAAAGAACTTAAGGGAATTCTAGTTGGAGGTCCGGGGCCTACAAAAGAAGATTTTCTAAAAGAAGGAAATCTCCCTACAAAATTACAAGAAAAAGTTATTGCAATAAAGGATATAGGATATGCAGATGAGCACGGTTTAGATTTATTAGTTGAAACCTCTCAAGAAGAATTAGGAAGTCAAGAAATTATTAAAGAAAAAAAATTAATGGAAAATTTCTTTAATAAACTAGGCAAGGATAGAGAAAAAACAAGTTATGGTGAAGAAAATGTTAAAAAAGCATTAGCAGTAGGAGCTGTAGAAGATTTATTTTTATCAAAAAAACTTACAAAAGCTAAATTAATAGAACATGAAAAAAAAGCTGAAGAAACTTCCGCAAAAGTTCATATTATATCAAATGAAACTGAAGAGGGAATTCAATTCTATAATCTTGGAGGAATCGGAGCAATATTAAGATTTAAAATTCAATAGTGAATTAGAAATTTCTATCTGCCTTCTTCTTAATATAATTTGCAACCCCTCCTACAATCCCTATTTCCTCAATATTTGTTTTCAAAATTTCTGGTTTCTTTAAATAATTTTTTCCGATAAGTCCTATTTCTGAATACATCTCTATAGCCGGTTCAAATAGTTCTTCCCATGCATTTGTTAATCCTCCTTTTAAGATAATAAGATCTAGAGGATTATAATTAACCGTTATCCTATTCAAGGAATTAGCGATTCCTTTAACCTGAGAATCTCTTATAAATTTTTGAGGTATTCCATCTTTATTAGCCTTATAAGCATCATAAACATTTTTTCCAGAAATATTAGACAATATTTTTTCTTCAAAATCTTTATTATTTAAATCTTCAAAATTAAACAAAGAATTATTTTTATTATTATAATCTCTTAAGGATAAATCCATTATTTTCCAATTAGGATCCCTACTATCTGTTTCCGATAAAGGTTTTCTATAGATTGTAACTACTGGTTTATGCTGATGAATTAACTCAAATTGGTTTGAAATGTGGAAATTCCAAGATTTCCGAAATAAACTTTCTGCAATTTTTGCAGCCCCTTTCCCGCTACAATAGGTTTCTAAACATCCTTTAATTCCACATCCACAAATAATTTCATGTACATTACCTCTATAATCTTGATGCCCAAATTCTGGATTAAAATCTATAAATCCATCATTAACTCTAACACAATTATGCCCAGAAGAATAGGTTGCTAAAACAAAATTTAATGCTTTCTTCCCATGACCAAACATAGATGAAGCAAAACCTTCTGAAACAACATCATTTTCTAGAGTAACATCATAACCCTTATCTCTTAAATCCTTTCCTAAAGTTATTTTTTCTCCTAAACTAGAATTAACTGATTTAACAATTAAATTATCCTTATCTAAAACCCCTGGAGCACTAATTCCAACCCTACTGGAACTTGGAATATTATTTTCCACAAAGCTTAACAAATCCCTTGGAGAGTTAAAATTTTCAAAAAACTCAGAATAAACTTCACCATCTAAATTACCATTTTCTGGATTAACTTTTGCTAAATTAATCTTACTACAGTGTAAATCAATTCCATAATATTTATCCATAAAACAAAATTAACCACAAATTACTTATAAATATTTATATAGTTTTTTAAAATTTAAAAATTCTTAAACTAAACTAAATTAATTAATTCTTTTGCAATTTTTTGAGGATTATGTCTTAACAAATCTTTTTTTTCCCATAATATTTTTTTTTCATTAACATCATCAAGAAAATTTTTTGAGATTAAACTAACTCCTAATTTATCAATTTCAAAAATATCATTTTCAACAATCTGTGCATTTTCTTTTTTATAAGAGTCTAATAAATCTTTAGGAGGCATTTTATTATTTGATATAACATAATCTAATTTTCCATCAAGATATTTAATTATCTTTTTTACATGATCACTCAATTTATAATTATAAGTTTGAGAAACTTGAGTCATTATATTGGATACATAAACTTTTTTTGCTTTTGATTCATTTATAGCCTCTGCCATACCATCAACAAGAAGGTTAGTAATAACACTAGTATACAAACTTCCAGGACATAAAACTATTAAATCTGCATTTTTAATTTCTATAAGTGCTTTTTCATTAGCCTTTGCACTTGGTTTTAAAAATATTCTTTTAATTGGACTTCTCAAATGAACCTCAAGGTTATTTCTATCAATAATATTATTTTCTTGTTCAATTATTTCACCATTTTCAAGCTCCGCACAAACATGAATATTGTCAAACGTACTTGGTAAAACCTTCCCTTTTAATTTTAAAATTTTTCCAGCTTCAATTATGGCTCTTTCAAAACTTCCAGTAATCTTAGTTAAAGCAGCGATAAACAAATTTCCAAAATTATGTCCATTCAAACTTCCATTATCAAACCTATATTGAAAAAGTTCTTTCATTAATTTATCGGAATTAGATAAAGAAATTAAACAATTTCTTAAATCTCCGGGAGGCAATACATTCAAATCATCCCTCAACATTCCAGAACTTCTTCCTGAATCTGTAACAGTTACAATCATGGTCAAGTTATCCGTATACTCTCTTAGTCCCTCCATAATTGTGGGCAATCCCGTTCCACCACCTATGGCAACTATTTTAGGCTTCCTTTTTTTCTGAAGGTTCAATAAATCAAAAAGTTCTCTTAAATTTTTTATTTCAAAATCAGGTTTTTCATTTTCAGTTCTTGGTTCTAAAAACCTATACTTCCCCCTAAGCAATCTAACAGACTTCATTCCAAGCTCATTTCCAATTTTAATTTCATTATCTATTCTATCTCCTACAACAATTATCTCTTGGGGATTAATTTCTAAGCTGTTTAAAACTTCTTCAAAAGAATCTTTTTTCTCACCAATTTTGGGAATAATAATGTGATCAAAATAATCTCTAATTCCTAAGGAATCAATTTTTTTATTTTGCTGCATAAAAGTTCCCTGAGTTATTAATACAGATTTAAAATTACTTTTTATAGAATCTAACAATTCCAAAGCTTCAGGATAAGCAGCTAATTGATTAAATTCAGAATTCCAATAAGTTTTCTTGCCTATTTCAACAATATCTTCGTTCAAGGGTCCAAAAAATATTGCTAATTCTGTAAATTTTTCCTTTAATGGATTTTCTTTTATAATAGAATTAATCTTTTTCATGCCCTCTTCTAAAGTGCAATTTAATCCCCTCTCAATCATAGCATTAACTGCTTGATTCAAACCAATTTGAGTTAATTCATCACCATCAAATAAAGTTTCATCCAAATCAAATATTACAGCTTTAACTTTCATTTTTGTAAAACCTTTAGAAACTTTATAAAGATTATTGGGCAAAAGTTAATTTCTATTAAAAAATCTTAAATTAATCATTATATAATTTGTAAAATAAACCATAATAAATAATACAATGAACCACACTAAAGGATAATAATGAAAATAGGGTAAATTCATACAAGGTTTAAAAACACAATTTATATTCTCATCAAAATTACTAAATAATCTAGAAAAAAGGAATATTAATGTTACTTCTATAAAACTTACAATATGCGCCTTTCTAGTTTTTATTTTTAATAAATATAATGTATAAAGAATCAAAGGTATTGTGAATAAATGTTGTGAGCTAATAATCTTTCCAATTAAAGGCCCTTCTATAAAAAAATAATCCGTTATCCCCAATAAAGAATTTCCAAAAAAATAAATATAAAAAAAATCTATAACCCATATTAATAAAGGAATTGCCAAAATGTTAAATTGACTTAATATCAACAAATCATTTCTTGTTAAAATTCCTATACCCATTAATAAAACCCCTACATAACATAACCATAAAATTGGAGCTAATCCCAAATCTGCCCTAAGAATTGTATTCAATATTGATGCAAACCCCAATATAACATAAAATATACCAATAATGTTCAAAATTAAATTTTTAAAATTATTATTTAACATATGTTAATTAAATAATATAGATTATTAAATCTTTTTTATTATAAAAACCTTTAAATTCCCTACATTATTAATCTTTATATGGCTATATCCTCTGAGACAATAAAAGAGCTTGATGAAAATAAAGAAATTGAAAATTTAAAAAAAATAGAAGCTGCATTATTTCTTTCTGCAAGATACTTGACTCTAAAAGATCTAGTATTATTAACAGACATTAATCCCTTAATGTTAAAAGAATCTATGGAGAAATTGATTATAAAATATAATCAAGAAGAATCTGCAATAGAAATAATTTCTAAAGACAACATGTGGAAAATGGATGTTCGTCAAGAATATGTTTCTATGGTTAATAAATTGGCAACAGGGAGTTCAGAATTTACAAAAGCAGAACAAGAAACGCTTGCAGTAATTGCCTACAAACAACCAGTAAAACAATCAGTAATAATCAAAATAAGGGGAAATAAGGCATATGAACATATAAAGCATTTTTCAGATATTGGACTCGTTCAATCTAAAAAAATGGGGCATACAAAAGAATTAAAATTAAGTGATGATTTTTTTGACTACTTTCATCTTCAAAAGAACGATAAAGGTACAATGGAACTTGAATCAAATAAAAAAGAGGGAGATGAAATATATAATGAGGAAAAAGATTAATGGAAATACTACCCTATGTTTTTTTATCTTACATGTTTATATCCCTTTACATGCTTAGTTTTTTTCTAATACTTTATTTTAAAAACAAATCTAAATTTTTTGAATATCCTATTCCTAAAAAAAATTATACTGTTAGTTTTATAGTACCAGCATATAACGAAGAAAAAACAATAAAAGAAACTATAGAACATATCTTTGCAATTGAATATAAAAATATAATTGAAATAATTGTTATAAATGATTGTTCAAAAGATAATACTAAAATAATTGTTGAGAATTTAATAAAAAAATATCCGCGTTTAAAATTAATCAATAATAAAAACAATCTGGGTAAGGCAGGAAGTCTAAATAGGGCCTGGAAAATTGCAAATGGAGAGTTAGTTACAGTCGTTGATGCAGATTCATTTCCAAAACAAGATTCTTTAAAAAAAATGGTAGGTTATTTTGATAATGAAAAAGTTGGAGCAGTAACTTGTCCAGTTTTAGCAAGAAATAAAACTAAATTTTGGGAAAAACTTCAATCAATAGAATACATAGCAATATCTTTTGGAAGAAAACTTTTAGAATATGTTGATGCAATTTATGTTACTCCAGGACCCTTGGCAGTTTATAGAAAAAAAGCCCTAGAAGATATAGGGGGTTTTGATGAAAATAATTTAACAGAAGATATAGAAGCCACATGGAACTTGGCATATCATGGATGGGATAGGAAAATGAGTCTCAATACAGGAGTAACTAGCGAAGTTCCAAATAAAATTAAACCTTGGTTTGTTCAAAGAAGAAGATGGAATCTTGGAGGATTACAATGCATACAAAAATATAGAAAAAGTATAGGGAAAAAAGGAATGCTAGGAGCGTTCATAATCCCATTCTTTATAATTAATATGTTTTTAGGACTAGTGGGATTAAGTATATTTTTTTACTTAACTATAAAAAAAATCTATTCTAAATTTCTTTTAACAAAATATTCAATAATTGCAGACACTCCACTATTAACTTTAGAAGAATTCTTTATAACCCCCAGTATTTTAAATTATCTTGGGATAATTATTTTTTTATTAGGATTATTATATATCTTGCTAATAATGGTTGTATTAAAAGAAAAAATTTTGAAAAGAGAAAATATTTTAAATATACCCTTCTACCTGATATTCTACCTAATACTCTACCCATTTATAATGTTAAACGCAATTTGGCATTTTGCAAGAAATAAAAAAATATGGAGATAATATGAAATCACAAAAAAATGTATTTTGGCAAGCTTTAATTATTACAATAATAATCTTTGGAATAGGAATTTATTTTGGAATATATATAGAGGATATTAGAACAAATAAAATAAATCAATTATATCAAAATTCTGAAATAGACATATTAGATGTAAGATTGCAGTCTGAAATTTATTCATCAGGAGAATTTAATTGTGAACTTGCAATAAGTGAAAATATAAAATTTGCAGATAGAGTTTATGAAGAGGCAAAAAAACTTAATAAGTTTGAAAAAGCAAGTAGACTTACTGAATCAATCAAATTGCAACATAAAAAATATGACTTACTTAGATTTATTATTTTATTAAATTCAATAAAAATTAAAGAAAAATGTATTAATTCTTATTATGAGGTAGTTTATCTTTATGATTATCATGAAACTAGCCTTGAAATAAAAGCAAAACAAGAAGTATTTTCCGAATTATTAAAACAACTTAAAAATAAAAAGAAAAATGAAATATTATTAATACCTATTTCAGGTGATGAAGAAATAGGGGCATTAAAACTATTTTTAGAAAGATACAAAATAACTGAAGAAGAGCTTCCAATAATTCTAATAAACAGGAGAATAAAAACAAATAAAGTACAAAATATTGAAGATCTCTTAAAATATTTCAAATAAATTATTTTAAAATTATATATTTCAGAAAACAAATAAGAATAAAAAGAGATTTTTGGTTATCATATTGAAAAATGGGAAGATGTGAAAGATGTGGAATCACTAAAGAAGAAGTAAAAATTTATGATGCAATAAATCATGGAAGAATGATTAATATTTGTCAAAGATGTTCTATACTTGAAAATATAACTACTATTGTAAAACCTAATTCCGAACAATTAAAGGATTCTGAAAGACCAGTAGGAGTATTCAAAAGAATGAAAAGAATTGCAGGCATTACTAATGAAGAAAAAGACACATTATTTGTGGAGGACAAATTAAAAGAACTTGAAGAAAACCCCATATTAGAATTACCTGAAAAAGAAAGTCTTAAGCTTGTAGACCATTTTCATTGGATAATTTTAAAACAAAGAAGAAGAAAGGGATTTACACATGAAAAACTTGCAGAAACAATTGGAGAATCTATAGTGAGCTTGCAAATGATTGAAAAAGGAAAATTACCAACAAATCCTGAAATTCTTCTTTCAAAACTTGAGCAATTCTTTCAAATAAAATTAAGAAATCTTCCTGAAAAACAGTCCTTAGAACCCATGCTTTTTGATGAAAGTGGAAATGAAATAGATATAATTCCTGAAGATGAAGAGATGATATTCACAGAAGAAGAAGAGGAATATTTCTTTGAAGATGAAACAAAAGATGTAGATCTTAAAGATGTAGATCAAACAAGAGTAAAAATTTCCGACTTACAAAGAATACATAGAAAAAAATCTGAAGCTACAAGAAGAGAACAAATTGAAGAACAAAAAAAAATTGAAGAAAGAAAAAGAATACTGGAGGCATTGAGAGAAAAAGATAGGATAAAACAAGAGGAAAAAAAGAAACAAGAAGGGTTAGAAAAACAAAAAACACATCAAGAAATGCAAAAAAATATTATAGAAAAAGAAAAAGAATTAGAAAAAATAAAACAAGAGGAAAATAAAGATATAGACAAATATTTTGGGGGGATGGAATTATTATCCGAACCTTCAAAAAATGAACCAGAAATTTCCAAAAATAAAAAATTTGATGATGAATTATTTTAAATACTTAATTTAAAGTAATCCATAAGTTTATTCTTCTTCCAATCATGACCTTTAATCTTTGTTAAATTTCCAAATTGAGATGAATAATTCATAAATTCCTTAATTGAGTTAGTAATTGTGGATCTAACATTCATCTCCCCTTCAAACATCCTATCTAAACTGCCCCAATGCAATCTTCCATGATCAGTATACATGCCCTTAGAACTATTATCATTAATATTTACAAATTTTTTACCTGATTTTTCACTATAGGATACATTAAATAAATTAAATTTTTCATTTTCTTTGTCCCCTCTTGAAAAAACATAATTTTTCTGAGCAATAATTTTTCCATTAAAATTTTTAAGAGAATTATTAATTCTATTCATATCGTCTAATCTTTTTCTAGTCAAAACTCCAGTTTTACCAAATAAATAAGATTTAAACCCAAAATTACTTTCCTTTGACAAATATTCTTCCAGGTGTAACAATATAGTTTTTGTACTTTCAATAAGTTGTAATGTATTTTGATCTATATTTGACTTACTCAATTTATCAAAATAATTTATAATTTTTCCCATTTTATGAGAATCCTGATAATAACAATCCTCGCTACTAAAAACAACATTTCTCATAAAATCTTCAATTTTTTCTTCAATATTTTTTTTATTTATATTTTTAAATCTAGATTTTGCCTCATCAAATATACTTTTTTTTGGAATAGAGATTATTATGGTATCATCTGCATAAATTTTAGTATCTTCTAAATTTCTTTCTAAGTTATAATTATCTAATGAAACTCCAGAATCACTAATCTTATCTAATAAAATTCCAGAATCCTGACTATCTCCAAGAACATGGGTACCACTATCCCATATTTCCGAATCTTTATTTTTAGATTTCCTACTTGTAAAAATATTTAATAGCATAAAATTGAGGATAAAATATTATTTTTAAACTTATCTATTAATCAATAGTTTTAAAAACCCTTTTTTTCTATTTTTCCTATGGAAATAAAAATCTTAAAAGATGAAAAAAATGATTTAGAAGTATCTATAGACAATCAAACAATTACTGAATTAGTTAGATCTTATTTAAATCAAGATAATAAAGTTACTCTTGGCGCTTGGAAAAAAGAACACTATTCTAAACCTTTAAAATTAAGAATAAAGACTGATGGAAAAACTGCTAAAAAAGCACTTTCAGATGCTATATCTAATATCCAAAAAGATTTGAAAAAATACAAAGAAGAATTCAAAAAAGCAAAATAATTCTATTTTTTTAAAGCATACTTAGTTATATTTGAATTACAGTTCTTATGATTCTTGCACCATTTTTCACATTTTTCAGCTAAATTTTTTTCATTATAATAAAGATTGCATTCTCCACATGCATAAACCTTCTCCTTGCCTTTATACAATTCATTAACCATTAAATCTTACAAACACTATCTTTACTTAAAATAAAAACACTTAAAAATAATAATCCTACAGAGAAAATTTGAATTTCAAACCCATTAAAGGGCAAAATTCCTAAACCAGCACTTATCCCAAATAATCCTAAAAAAGCCGGGAAAATGCCTGCAATGCAGCCAGGACACCCTCCACCAAGAAATCCTAAAAAAATTCCCAAACTACTCAATCCACTACCTTTTTTATTCAAATTTTTAGATTCATTATACTTAAAAAAAAATAAATTAATATTCAGTCCAATTAAAGTCCCTATAGCTAGATTCAAAAAAATAAAAGGAATCCCATAACTCAAATTAAATAAGATCTCATAAGTTACATAAAGATCATTAAAATAAATATTTAATCCTAAAAATAATAAAAATAATAATAAAAAACTTACAAGATATTTTCCCCTCAATACTTTTTTTATATTATCTATCCTAGCCATAAATAAATTAAAATAAAACAATTATAAAAACCTTCTCAATAATTACAATTCTGCTTCAATAGCTTGTTGGAATACACTAAATGGTTGTGCACCACTTATTAATTTTCCATTAACAAAAAATGCAGGTGTTCCTTGAACTCCATAGCTCTGACCCTGCGCCATATCTTTCTTAACTTCATTAGCCATCTCTCCAGAGTCTAGACAATTATCAAAATCCCCTTGATTTAAGCCAATCTGAGAGGCATATTGCTTAAAACTTGCAATTCCCCCAGTAACTCCATTTTCAAATAATTTATCATGCATATCATAATATTTGTCCTGCTCTCCTGCACATTCTGCTGCCTCAGCAGCTTTCTGAGCATTCTGATGAAACCCTAATGGAAAGTCTCTAAAAACTAATTTTACCTTTCCAGCATCAATATAATTTTTTATAATATCTTGATACGCTTGTGAATAGAATCTAGCACAAAAAGGACATTCATAATCACTAAACTCTACAATTGTAACTGGCGCATCTTTATCTCCTTTTACTGCATCATCATCAATACTAACCTCTACCTTACTTGGAGTTGGAGTTGGAGTTGGTACATCACCATTATCTACAACAGCTCCAGTGCCACTTCCATCAAAATTAAAAAAAGCACCAACAAGAACTACCGCTATTAAAATAAATGTAGAATATTTCCAAAGCTTTTCCTTAGAAACAGTTATATTATCTCCGCTACTCCCTCCAGAATATTTTATATTCTCTTCACTTGGAGTTGATTGAACAGAAATACTTTCAGAGCTATCAATCGAACTTTGTTCAACAGTATCATCATTTTCAGACCTAACAGGTTCAACATTCTCAGCCTCATTAATCTCATTATTAGAATTATCACTTAAATCTGAAGAATCAGTTTCATTCACTTCATCTCTTTTAATATCTTCATCCATGAATAACAAATAGTATTTTTCTTTATAAATATATTGGTAATTAATTATACCAAAATAAAAATATAATAATAATTATAATATCTTAAAAATTTTATTAAATATGGAATACAATTATGAAAAAATAATGACTGGGAGTCAGGACATTAACAGGTGGTTAGAAGGAGGATACGAACCAGGAATAATAACTTTATTTTATGGACCTTCAGCCTCAGGAAAATCAAACTTTGTAACCTTAGCAGCATGCCATCAGGCAAAAAAAGAAAAAAAAATTATTTTTATAGATACTGAAGGAAGTTTTTCAATAGATAGGATAAAACAAATTTCAAAAGAAATTTCAGATAAAGTTCTAAAAAATATTATAATATTAAAACCAACCAACTTTGAAGAACAAAAACTATCTTTTGAAAAAATGTACAAAGAACTAAGAGATTCAAAAAATATTGGATTGATTATTGTAGATAGCATAACTATGTTATATAGGTTAAAACTTGCAGAAGCTAGAAAAAAAGGTTTTGATGAGATTCAGAAAGTTAATTCAGATCTTGCATTTCAAATGAGAAATCTCAATGAAATTGCTAGGAAAAAAAATATACCCATATTAATTACTGGACAAGTTTATAATGAATTCCTTAGTGAAGAGGACTGGCTCTCAGGAAAAGAAGCAGATGTTAAAGTGGTAGGGGGAGATTTGTTAAAATATTGGAGTAAATGTATAATTGAACTTCAAAATAATAAGGGCAAGAAAAAAGCAATAATAAAAAAACATCGTTCAATTCCTAACAAAGAATTCAATTTTGAAATCATAAACGAAGGCATTAGAAAAAGAGGTTGGTTATAAAAATTAATCAAAAAAGAAACTATAAACTTCCCCAATTACATTTTTATTTTTATTTTCTAAAAAATTTTGAATAAGTACTTCATGCAAATTATAAACATTGTTCAAGCTAAATGAAATTGCGCCTCCTCCCAAAAATGCATTATAATTTAATCCGTCTTTAGAAATATAGGGATAAATAAGTGTAGGAATATTGCTATCTTTTAGAAAAAAACAATGTGAAATTTCTTCATAATCATATCTAATTCCAACCCCTTTATTTAATTTTTCTAAAGATTTTAAAGTATTTTTCTCTAAATTGAATTTATTATCAAAAAAAATTTCTTTCCAAGTTTTTGAATAAGGAATTTCATTATCTTCTTGAAATAAATATATATTTAATTGTGAAAAAAATTCATTTTGATACTCTTTATCTAAGGCTATCTGCCGATAATCATCCCCCTCAACTTCTAGATAATCCTCATTCCAGTTATATTCCATAATTTCATGATACAAATATTTAACTTAAAAATCTTTCTTTTGGATTTTTAACTACATTTCCATCAATATCAATTGGTTTTTTTCCATCGCAGTTAGGATTAAAACAAAATTGCCAAGGCCTTTTTCCTTTTTGAATTCTTAACAATAGCGGCCATTCACAATCTTCACATTTCTTTTTTACCTCATTTTTAATCAATCCCCTAGGTAATGAAAAAGTTTGTCTACAATTTGGATAGCCAGTACATGCAACAAAATAACTCTTAAATCTTGGAGTAAATTTTATAGTCAATTCATCTTTATTACATCCAGGACATTTTATCCCTAATTTATTACCCTCATTTTCAGCATCAATATAAGATTGATTAGCTCCAATTAATTCCTTTCCAATTTTAGTTTCATTTTTCTTAAAATCTCCTGAAATTCCTATTAATACTTTTTCTGCTTTTTCTAAAATATTTTTTTCTTTTTTATTTAAATCTTTTTTAGAATCCCTAATAATATCCATATCTTTTTCTATTTCCCTAGTAAGTTTTTCATCAATTATAACGGGAGAATATTTATCTAAACAGTCAATTAACTGCATTCCTAATTCCGTTGCCTTTATCTGCTTATCCTTAATATAATTTCTATTATACAAAGTATCAAGTATATTTGCTCTTGTTGCCTTTGTCCCTAAATTTTTCTTTTCTAATTCCGATAAAATACTTGCAGGAGAAAATCTTTTAGGAGGTTTTGTTTCCTTTTCTTCAATTTTAACCTTATCTATACTAACCTTGCCTTCCATAGTCTGAACTTCTCTTTCATCCATCTTTACAGGATAAACATTCATCCAACCTTTCTTTAAAACTTCCATCCCTTTTGCAACAAATTTTAATTTATCAACTATAACTTCCACCTTTTTATTTTCTAAATCAGCATTATCACAAAAACAACTAATAAATCTCTTCAAAATTAAATCATAAATTTTCTTATCACTTCCATCTAATTTTTGATAATTTCCAGTAGGCATAATGGAAGGGTGTGCAGGATCAGATTTATTTCCTTCAACTGGCTTTTTTCTTGTAGTATTTTTAATTAAATCTGAAAAATTTCTTTTTAATTTTTTCAAAATATCTAATGGTTGCATTGCTTCAGGAATTTTCTGACTAGAAGTTCTTGGATAACTAATTAACCCTGCAAGATATAATTTTTGAGCACTAGCCAAAGTATCCTTAGGCGTTATATAATGAAATTTATATGCCTCTCTTTGTAATGAAGTCAAATCAAAAGGAGCAGGAGGAGTAATAGTTTGTTTTTTCTTATTAGTATTTGCAATACCTTCCTTGCCTTTTAATTTTTCAAATTTTTTTAAATCCTCTTTCTTAACAATATCTTTATTATGTTTAACAATAAGTTTATTTTTTCCATCGTTAGCCTCTAAAAAAATCTGCCAATAAGGACTTGACTTAAATGACTTTATCAATTTCTCTTTTTTAACAATCAAATTTAATGCAGGACCCTGAACTCTTCCAATACTCATTATCTTAAATTTTCCTGTACTTTTTATTGATTGCATTAATGCTCTTGATAAATTTATTCCATATAGCCAATCAAGAAAATGTCTTGTTTCTCCGGCAATAGCCTGCCCCCATTCAATAGTGGGTTGCCTATTATCATAAGAATTTTCAATTTCTTTTGCAGTTAAAGAACTAAATTTCATCCTTTTAGCATCTTCCTGCTTCGCAATATATTTGATAATATTATAACCAATAACCTCTCCCTCTATATCAAAATCTGTTGCTACAACAATCTCTCCAGCCCCTTTAACCAACCTACTAATTACAGCATAATACTTCTTTGTAAAATCCTTTTTTCTAACCTCAAAATTAGGATGCCATGAAATATCAAATATGGGATAATGCGCCCCTTTAATATTCTGACTCACACTAAACAAATGTCCGACTGCACAAGCAACAACAATTTTCTTTCCATCTCTTTCTAATTCATAATATGAGACCTTACTAGTATTAGATATTTTTTTATCCTTTCCCCCAGATAAAGCTGCAGCAATCTTTCCAGCCGCCTGTGGCTTTTCAGTTATTACAAGAATATATCCATTTTTCTTTAATTTAATTTCTTTTTCTTCTTTCTTCTTTGTAACTTTTTTTCTTATTTTTCTAGGTTTCTTTCCAACTTTTTCAACAGTTTCTAAATCTTCTAATTTGGGCTTCTCTTTTACTGCTACCTCTACAGTTTTTCTTACATTCTCAGGATCAAAAACCCTATATGCCTTAGTTTCAACAGATAATTTACTTGAAGTTTTCTTTGCCATTATAAGTCCATACAGAATTTATATAAAAATATTAGGGTTATCAAATTAAAATACTTTTTCATTCAACAAAACTTTTTAAACCTCTATGATTTATCAAAAAATCATGGAAAATCTATATACTCAAGAAAATAGTAAATTAGCAGCATACGTACAAGGAGACCCAAATGAAATGCATATTAATAACAGATTTGGAAAAATTATTGCCCCTGGACTAATGCAACTTTCAGGATTTATAACAAAAACTGGATGGAGGCCACGAAATAAAATAGAATTAGGTTTAATAAAACCAATAATTGTTCCCTCAAATGCAAAATATATAAAAGAAGATAAAATAAATCACTTTCTTGTAGATAATCAAAATCTATACTCTAATGCGAGAATATCCTTATCAAAGCCCCCAAAAATACCATTATCAACTGATAAAAGATACAGCTATTCAATAAATTACTCCACTAATCTAGAAGAAATAAAAGATTGGAAAAATTATAATAATGTGTCTCCAAATCTCGTTTCAAAAATAATTCCTGAAACAGACAATTATACTTTAGAAAGAATTGCAGCCATGGGGGTTTCAGTTAATGCCCTAGTTAAATCATTAAGAGATAATCCCAAAACATTGCCAGAATTATTTTTTCCAAAAGTTAGAGAAAATGGAAATCAGGCAATTTTAGAAAAAAAATTAGAACTTTATATGGGTTTTTCTAAAGAAGTAGATCTAGATAAATTTGAACTTGCAGTTCATGAACCAATTTACGAAGAAAAAAATAAAAAAAGTTTCTCTATATGGATTACTGAAACTTCGGGATTATATGGGTTAAGGTTTGAATTAAGAAAAGTTCATAAAGAAGTTTTAAAAAAAATGTTAGAAAATTAAATATTAAGAACTATTCTAAATTTCTATAATTTTACCTTTTTTGCCCAAATTAAATACTCTTGTATTACCTATATTCTCCTTCAACCCCTCTGCCTCATGAATATGGCCAGATAAAAATATATCTGGTTGAAATTTTTCTATTGCTTTTCTTAATACCTCTTGCCCTTCAATTCCTGAAAATTCTGCCTTGGTGTCTGCAGCATGTAAATGACTTACCATAATTTTCTTTTCTAAATCCTTAATTTTATCAAAATCCTCTTCCAATTTTTTCATAGTCCTTTTTTCATTTAAATCCATTTGCCAATCCGGACTTCCAATTCCAAAAACCCCAACATCATCATATTTAACATAATGTTTTCCAACATCCTTAACCCCATATAGTTTAGAAAAAAATTCTGCAGATTCAGAACTATCCCAATTTCCCGGAACAAAAACAACTCTCTGTTTTCGATCTATAAACGGTTTAATAATATTTTCAGTTTCAATAGCTCCTGTTAAATCTCCTGCTAAAATTACCAAATCTACTTTTTCCTTTTTAGCCTTTTCCGCTAATTTTTTACTAGCATCAGAATCTCCATGAATATCACTTGCAGCCAATATCTTAAATTTCTTTTTTTCCATTATTTTCCAAAATTTCTTTTTCTTTGTTTAAAATCCTCAATACAATCCATTAAATCTTCTTTCTCAAATTCTGGCCACATTTTATCTAAGAAAAACCATTCAGAATATGCAGATTGCCACGGAAGAAAATTACTTGTTCTTCTCTCACCACCAGTTCTTATAATCATATCTGGTTGACTTGTTAAATAAAGATTTTCCTCTATATTCTTTTCATTAAGTTCTTCAGGATCAACTTTATTTTCTAAAATCTTTTTAATGGCATTAATAAGTTCTTCTCTCCCCCCATAAGCAATAGCAAAATTGACTATGAACTTTTTATTATCTTTTGTTTTTTTCTCTAAATTCAAACATTGATCTTTCAAATCTTCAGGTAATAAATCTAAATTTCCTATAAATTTAATTTTAATCTTATTCTCATCTAATTCTTCACTATTCATATCTCTAAATGCCTCTCTAAATATTTTATATAAAAAAGTTAACTCCCTTTCTGGCCTACTTCTAATATTTTCTGTAGACAGTGCATAAAAGGTCATCTCATTAACTCCTAAATCCTTAACATAATTTAATAAGTTTTGTAACTTATCTTTCCCATATTCATGCCCTTTCCAAGGTTCTAACATTAATCTCTTAGCAAACCTTCTATTTCCATCTAAAATAATTGCTATATGATTTGGAGTTTTATTATCTAATTCCATTTTAAAATTTAAAATATTCAATAAAATAAGTTATTTTGGGGATTTTTAAGGTTTTTTATTTGCTTTAATCTCTTTAAAGCCAGTATATTTCCACAAAATCTTTGGAATACTTACAGAACCATCCTTCTGCTGGAAATTTTCAAGAATAGCAACAAGAATTCTACTAGTTGCAAGAGCAGTATTATTTAGAGTATGAAGGACTCTTCTATTTCCTTTTTTATCAATAACCTTTATATTAAGCTTTCTTGCCTGATAATCAGTACAATTACTTAAAGAAACAATCTCCCCATAAGATTTAGTTGTAGGCCTATAAACTTCTATATCTGCACTTCTATATTTCCAATCTGCTAAATCTCCAGAACATAGTTCTAAAACCCTATAGGGAAGTTCTAACTCCTCTAAAATTCCTTTTGTATTTTTTAATAACTCTTCATATAGTTTTTTAGAATCTTCGGGCTTACAAAAGACAAACTGCTCAACTTTATTAAATTGATGAGTTCTCCATAATCCTTTTTCATTTATTCCATGACTCCCTATTTCTTTTCTAAAACACATTGAATAAGAAAAATATTTTTTTGGAAGATTCTCTTCTTTTATAACTTCCTCAGTATGCATTGCCAATAGGGCTTGCTCAGCAGTTCCAATCATTGCTAAATCCTCCCCTTCAATCTTATAAACAGATTCTGCAATTGCATCTTTATCCATTGATGCAAATATAGACTTTCCATTTAACATCAAAGGAGTTTCAATATATTCATATCCTTTTTTCTTCATATAATCTAATGCAAATCTTATTAATGCTTGATTTAACAATCCAAGTTCATTTTTCAAATAATAAAATCCCTTCCCAGCAGCATTTCCTGAACTTTCAAAATCTCCAATTCCTAAACTTTCAATTAATTCAACATGATTTTTAACAGGAAAGCTAAATTTCTTTATTTTTCCTTTTTTACTTATTTCTTTATTATTAGATTCATCCTTACCTATAGGAGTTTCTTCTGAAATAATATTTGGAATTTGTAACATCATTTCATCAATTTCTTGAGCTAACTTTTTATTCTTAATTTCAATTTTGTTTATTTTTTCAGGAATCTCTTTAGCTTTCTTGATAAACTCCCTGGCAGCTTTTTCATCTTTAGACTTTTTAGATTCATTAATTTTTTTAGAAACAATATTTCTCTCTTTTCTCAAATCATCAGCCTTAAACTTACTTTTTCTCCAAGTTTCATCCTTCTTCAAAATTTCATCAACTAAACTTATTTTATCCTCTTGAAATTTTTTTTTCAAATTCCCTTTTACTAAATCAGGATCCTCTCTAATTAACCTAATATCTAACATAACAAGTAAAACTAAAAAAGATATTTAAACCTTGTTGTAGAAATAATATAATCTAAAAAACCCTCAAAAAACCCTCAAAAAAATTTGTCACTCGAAAATAAAGTAACTTTAATTTGTTACTAAGGGGTTATTTTTTCAAACAGAAAAGTTTATAAGCAAATATATGAAACTAAATATATAGTTTTGAAAGATAGTTTCAAAAAAATTACTTTCAAGATTAAATTAAACCCTTTTGGAGAAAAATGAAAGATAACTTTGATATATTTTTTAGAAGAAAACCAGCTTTAATGTTGGTTGCTTTGAAAAAGATTTCTAAAGCGAGATATGGTTCACTTTTAGCTAAAGAAGTTGATTGTACGTATTCACATGCAGTTAAGATTCTTCAGACTCTTGAAACACTAGGTTTAGTTTTATTTGAAAAGAAGGGAAGAATAAAATTGATAAAACTTACCAAGAAAGGTGAAGAGATAGCTGATTACATAGACTCAATTAGAAGACAATTAGCATAATAATTATTAATTTTTAAGAGGTGATTTATTTTTATTTTTTAGTTCTATTTTTAAACAATATTTTTCTACGCAACAATTATCACATTTTGGATTTATAGGAATACAAGTTTCTCTCCCATGAATCATACATAATCCATTAATTTCTTTCCAATATTTTTGAGGTAAAACTTCTAAAAGCATTTTCTCACTCTCATCAGGGGTTTTTGTTTCAACAATTCCTAATCTATTTGAAATTCTATGAACATTTGAGTCAACAGGAATAACATTCTTATCAAAAGCAAAATTTAATACTATATTTGCAGTCTTGCCTCCAATTCCTTTAATACTCAACAAATCCTCCTTCCTGTCTGGAACCTGTCCATCAAACCTCTCTAAAATCTCCCTACTTACTTCCTTGAGTCTATTAGCCTTAATCCTCCTAAATCTCGCATTATATAAGATTCTTTCTAGCTTCTTATCCTCAATCTCAAGCAATTCCTCAAAACTGCCAGCCTTTACAAAAAGCTCATCTAATATCCCCTCACAAACCTCATCCCTAATCCCTATGCTAACTAAACACCCAATCAAAATCTTGAAAGAATCCCCTTCAGTCCTCATTCTATTCAAACTTGTTCTCCTAACTCCATTATACTCTTCTTTCAACAAGCTCATTATTTTAGAAACATCTTCTCTAATCATAATCCAAGAGAATATTCAAACTATTTAAAAATTAATGAAATTATATATAAAACTTTTTTATTGAATTAATTAAAATGGCCTGTGGGGGATTTGAACCCCCGACACCCTGATTAAGAGTCAGGTGCTCTAACCAGACTGAGCTAACAAGCCATTTAAATTTACTATGAAAGTTTGCTTTAAAAAATTACCTGTTACCAGTAGTAACCATTATATAATGACACAATACAAAACATTTATATATCCTCTATTTCTAAAAAAACTATTAAATAAAACCAAATAAAAATGAGTTTAGAACAAAGCATAAAAAAAGCATTTCAAAGCGTTAAAGGTGATATTTCTGAGATGAGAGCTCAATTGCAGATATTAGCTGATAGACAAGAAAAACTTGAAGCTGCAATGAATACGCAAGTAGTTCAAATTAGAGAAACAAAACCTGCTAAAAAAACAGCAAAAAAAAGCGCTAAGAAAACAGCAAAAAAGAAATAATTTTTAATTTTTTAATTTTTTATAATTAATTAAAATATAGGTTTGCCTTTATTTAAATAATCACCTATACTCTCGCCAAGTATATTTACACTTAGTACATCTATAAAACTTAGTTTCTGCCTCATCCCCAGCTCTTGTTTGGGAAGTCCAAAAATAAGCCTCTTTATTATTACATTTATTACAAGTAGCATTAGTTATTGGAAATACATCTGTATCTTTATCAGTAATAACTCCTATTTCCATAGGCTTTTCAATCTTTTCAGAACTTTCAAGCTTTAATTTTGATTTAGATTTATAATTACAATTAACACAACCAACTTTTTTATTTTTTTCGGCTAATAAAGATCCACATTTAGGACAAAATTCCATTATAATATTTACTCCTTTCAAAGTTATAATAATTTTATTTAAAAAGGTTTCTCTTTAAAGTTATGATTAAATAGTAATTACTATCCTAATATAAACTTAATAAATTCTACAAGCCATATTTTTGGCCAACCTAAATAAGGGATTCTCAATATAGCCTTGCCCATTATCCTTTCATCAGTTATATTTGTCTCATCAGTTCTATAAAGGTTGTTTGATTGAGTCAATTGTTCTGCATTATGATCTCCCTTCGTACCAATAATTCCATCTTCAATACTAACAATTCGATGTATTATTGGCCTTGGGGCCCTTGATTCAAGATTTGGTTTAAAAATAATTATATCTCCAATTTTAGGAATAAATCTTCCCCACACTAAAATTATATCTCCCTTGCTAAATCCATTTTTTAAAGAAAACTGCTCAAATTCACTTTTAGTTAACCCTCTTTCTTCATACCAATCCTCACATTCATCCCAATAACCATCAAAATCCAAACTCTCAACATCATTCTCCTGATAGGTATTTCCGCACAACCCAAAAACCCCAAATTCATTTTTAATTATCTGATGGTCCATACTTGAACTTTCAACCCCTGCCAGAGGTAATGAAGTTCCAAATAACAATGCTAAAACTGGGAAAAAAATAAATTTCACAAAAACAAAAATCACTAATAATGCAGCAATCCAACTCCATATCGAATCATCTTTCCATATCCATCTCCATATTTTTTTTATCTTATCTAAATTATTCATAAGAATTTTAGTCCAAATAACTTTTTAAAATGTTTGAATAAAAAACAATACTTCTCAAAAATAGTAAATTACTCACCATAACCTTTAAATAATATATATCTGATGTATACACAGAAAGTATATACTACTTTCTATACACCTCTTTTCCCCTGGACGAGCTAAGACGTGCATTCGTATGACACTGGCTTTTCTAGGGTTTATATAACATGGCGGACATTTTCGAAAACAAAATTTTATGTAAAAACTGCAATAGTGAAATGAATTCATCCAAAATTACTAAAAGTGGATTCATCCTTAGGACTGTTGAATGCCCGAAATGTGATTCTATTATTATCCATCCAAAAGATGAACAAGAATATGAAAATTTTATAAATATAAAAAATAAACAATTCAATGTTAAAATGAGATTTGTAGGAAATTCATATGCAATCTCTATTCCAAAAGAAATTGTTGATTTTATGAAAGAACAAGAACAAATAATGGATGACATGGTTCAACTATGTTTTGAAGAATTTGGAAGAATAAGACTTGACTTTGGATATAAAAATAATGGATAATTACAATAAATTTATAAAACAATAAATACAAAGTTTAACCAATTCAAATAAAATGAAAAACAAAGGACTAAAACTAAGAGTTGCAGAATCATTGCAAGATGATGCTTACAAAGGTATAGCTAGAATTGACTTTGAAGTTATGAAAGAGCTAGGAGTTAGAAGAGGAGATATAATAGCTATAAAAGGTGAAAGAGAAACAGTAGCTATTGCAGATAAAGCATATCCTGCAGACGTTGGAGAAGGAATAATAAGGGTTGATGGTATAATCAGAAAAAATGCCCGTACAGGTGTAAGTGAAAATGTTACAATAACTAAGGCAAATATTAGAGAAGCTAAAAAAATTATAATTGCCCCCGCACAAAGGGGAATTAAAATTCAAGGAGATTTAAAACCAGGATTATTAGGACGTGCAATAGTTAAAGGAGATATTATAGTATTGGGAGGAGTTCAAAGAAGAAAAGATTTGATGAATGAAGACTTTGGAATGGAAGATATATTTGAAAACCTCAATGATATTTTTGGGGGTGGAAATACCGGATTTAGAAATTTTGGAGGAATTCAACAAATAAAATTTGTTGTAGTTAATAACAATCCCAATTCACCATGTATAATAACAGAGAATACAGAAGTTGTTCTAAGCAATAAACCTGTAGAAATTTCAGAAGATATAATTCCAGAAGTTACATATGAGGATATAGGTGGTCTAACTGAGGAGGTTAAGAAAATAAGGGAGATGGTAGAAGTTCCCCTAAAACATCCTGAAATTTTTGAAAAATTAGGAGTAGACCCCCCTAAGGGAGTTTTATTGCATGGTCATCCTGGAACTGGAAAAACATTATTAGCAAAAGCTGTTGCAAGCGAATCAGAAGCTAATTTTATTTTATTAAATGGTCCCGAAATTATGAGTAAATTTTATGGAGAATCTGAGAAAAAAATAAGAGACATTTTTGAAGATGCTGAAAAAAATTCTCCTTCAATCATTTTTATAGATGAAATAGATTCTATAGCTCCTCAAAGAGAAGATGTTGGCGGCGAAGTTGAAAGAAGAGTTGTCAGTCAATTGTTAACAATGATGGATGGACTTCAGTCAAGAGGAAAAGTAATAGTTATTGCTGCAACCAATAGACTTAATTCTATAGACCCTGCATTAAGAAGACCAGGAAGATTTGATAGAGAAATTGAATTAAGGGCTCCTGATAAAGGTGGAAGATTGCAAATTTTAAAAATACACACAAGAGGTATGCCTCTTACAAAAAATGTTAATCTTGATTTTTTAGCTTCAAAAACTCACGGATTTGTAGGTGCAGATTTATCTGCATTAGCAAAAGAAGCTGCAATGATAATATTAAGAAGAATATTGCCCAAAATAGAATTAAAAGAAAATGAAGATCTTCCTGAAGAAGTCTTAAAAGAGCTAAAAGTAGAAAAAAAAGACTTTGAAGAAGCATTAAAAGTGGTAAGACCTAGCGCAATGAGAGAAGTTCTTGTCGAAACTCCAAATACTAATTGGAAAGATATTGGAGGTTTAGAAAAAATTAAACAAGAATTAAAAGAAGTTGTAGAATGGCCCCTCAAATATCCAGAGTCTTTTAGTAGGCTCGGGATTAAAGCTCCAAAAGGAATTTTGCTATACGGCCCCCCTGGAACTGGAAAAACATTATTAGCAAAAGCAGTTGCACAAGAATCAGAAGCAAATTTTATACAAGTAAAAGGCCCAAGTTTATTATCTATGTGGGTAGGAAAATCTGAAGAAGGAGTCAGAAAAATATTTGATAGGGCAAGACAAGTTAGTCCTTGTATAATTTTCTTTGATGAGATAGATTCTTTAGCTGGAAAAAGAGGAATGGAATCAGGAACAAAAGTTACTGAGCGAGTATTAAATCAATTACTATCTGAAATGGATGGAATTGAAGATTTATCAAATGTAGTAGTTATCGCCGCAACCAATAGACCAGATATGTTAGACTCTGCATTGTTAAGGCCAGGAAGATTTGATAGAATACTATTAGTTGGAAGTCCAGATAAAAAAGGAAGAGAAAATATATTAAAAATACATACAAAGAATATGCCTTTAGAAAAAGATGTAGATATTGAAAAAATTATAGAACAAACTGAAGGGTATGTTGGAGCAGACATAGAATCTTTAGTAAGGGAAGCCGCAATGCTTGCGTTAAGAGATAATATAGATGCAAAAAAAGTTAGTATGAAATATTTTGAAGAAGCTATAAAGAAAGTAGGAGCTAGCGTGACAAAATCTGATATGGATAGATATAGAAAAATAGAGACAGAATACTTAAAATCTGCAAAAGCAGCACTAGAATCAAGTCCTAAAAGCTATCTAGGCTAAAATTAAAAAAACATATAGTTCTACAAACCTTTATATATAAGTTAATCTTTTAATCTTAATCCCTTATTAGATTTTTAGAGTGTTTTCCTAAATCTAGCAGATTATTGAAGGGGAATAGAAATGTCAGAAAGTCTTGAAAAAATAATTAAGGAAAAAATTAGCGCGGATCACTTACTTTATGTAAGTATGAAATATACAAAAACTTGCGATGTTATGATCAACCTACTGAAAAGATGGAAGATAATGATGGATTGTGTATTTGATGCGTTACTTGAAAAAGCTAAGAAAAAAAAGCTTATAAAAAGTATACCAGATGCGCCCAAATTAAAACTGGATTTAATTAGAGAAACATTTAAAGATAGTCCAGAAATAATTGATTCATTAAATGAATATATGCTTTTTAAATTGATAGATATTCTTAAAAAAACTAAAGAAGGAGAATTTAGAAAAGGAGTTTGTTTAACAGTTATTTATAAAAAAGAAGAGATTAAAATCAATATGGATAAATTAAAAGAATATGCAGAAATACAGGAAAAATTTATAAATTACACGAAACTTTTTCTGACAAGCAAATAAAAAAAATATTTTAAAATGGGAAAAGTTTATGCAATTATTTCAGGTAAGGGAGGAGTTGGAAAAACTACAAGTACTGTTAATTTAGGGGCTTGCCTAAATCAATTGGGGGAAGATATTATCATAATTGATGCAAATTTAACCACTCCTAATGTAGGCATACACCTTGGAGCACCCATAGTCCCAATAACCTTAAATCATGCCCTAAACAATCAAGCAAAATTTGAAGATGCAATTTATGAACATGAGACTGGAACAAAGATAATGCCTGCAAGTTTATCTTTAAGGGAAACTGAAAAGATTAATTATAAAAAATTTCCGGAATTAATAAATAAAATAAAAAAAATTACAAATATTATCTTAATTGATTGTGCTGCAGGACTTGGAGAGGAAGCTAGAGCTGCAATTGATTCTTGTGATGAAATAATTATTGTAACAAATCCTGAAATGTCTGCAGTTACTGATGCTCTAAAAACAATAAAGCTTGCTGAAGAAAAAAACAAACCAATTGCAGGAGTTCTACTTACTAGATATCGTGGAAAACCTGGAAGTGAAATGTCAATCCCAAGTATTAGGGAGATGCTTGAAATTCCTATAATGGGAATAATTCCTGAAGATGAAGCAGTTAAACAATCTCAAATATTAAAAAATGTACTTATAAAAACTCACCCAAGAAGTAAGGCTGCAAAAACCTATCTTAATGCATCCAGGAGACTTATTGGAGAAGAAGTTGAATTTCTAAATTCTCAAAAATTAGGAATTTTTGGAAAACTTCTTAGAAGTTTAGGTGTAAAATAAAATGACAGATATAAGTTTTGATGAATGGAATAAATTAGATATTCGAACTGCAGAAATTGTAAAGGCAGAACCAATTGAAAGCTCAAATAAATTATATAAACTTAAAGTAGACTTAGGAACTGAAACAAGAACAATCGTTTCTGGTTTAAAACAATTCTACACTAAAGATGAACTTGAAGGGAAAAAATGTATTGTTCTTTTAAACTTAGAACCCAAAAAACTAATGGGTATTGAAAGTCAAGGGATGATTCTTGCAGCATCTAATGAAGATTTTAGTGAAGTAAAACTTCTAAATGCTGAAGGCGCTTTAGAACTCGGAAGTAAAATTAGTTGATAAAGAATTAGATAATTATTTATTTTTAAAAAAATTTCCCCTCTTTTTAATCCAAAATCTTAGTAAATAAAATATCTCCTTTCTTGAAGTCCTGAACTCTTAATGGTTTTTTAATTTCTTTATAGTCAATTTCAAATCCAAATTGACTTCCAATCTTCTCACTTGTTTCTGGAATAAATGGCCATAATAATATTGCTATAACTTTTATTGAATCCACCAATTCATAAAGGACCTTCTTATCTTTAGTTTCCCAAGGTTTCTTATTCTGGACATATTCATTACAAATATCAATAAATGCAAATATCTCACTTAATGCCTTATCTAACTCAAAATTATCAATTAACTTTTCAATTTGTTTTAATTTAAGTTTTTTCAATAATTTATTTTCAGTTTTTTCAACTCCATTTTTCTCAGCTAAACCGCCCACCCTACTAACTAAATTTCCTAACTTATTAGCAAGTTCATTATTATGTCTTGTGATTAATATTTCCTCTCCATAGTCTGAATCCTCAAAAATAGAGCATCTCAATAAACTATATCTAACGCTATCGCCCCCATATTTTTCAACCAATTCCAAAGGATCTAATACATTCCCAGTTGATTTTGACATTTTCTCTCCCTTTAAATTTAAAAATCCATGAACCAATAATTTCCCTGGTATTTTTCTCTTTGTAGAAAATAAAATTCCAGGCCAAATTACTGAATGGAACCAATTTATATCTTTTCCAACAACATGGACATCTGCAGGCCAATATTCTTCATTTTTTCCAGCTCCAGTCAAATAATTAATCAATGCATCAAACCAAACATAAATCTTATAGTTTTTATCTATTGGACTATCAATCCCCCAATCAAGATTTGTTCTTGAAACACATAAATCTCTTAATTCATCTCCCTTCAATCTAGTTAAAATTTCCTTCTTTCTAGAATCTGGAACAATATACCCTTCAACAAATTTAATTATTTTATTTTTATATTTACTAAGTTTAAAAAAATAAGCATCTTCTGATATCCAATCAGGAGTAAGGCCATGTTCTGGACAAACTCCTTTAACTAATTCCCTTTCCATAATAAATCTTTCACAACCAGTACAATAACTTCCTTCATACTTTCCCTTATAAATTTCCCCATTATCAAAAACTTTTTGAAATATATCTCTAGCTTTCTCTTTATGATCCTTATCAGTAGTTCTAATAAATCTATCATAAACAAAATTTAATTTTTCACACAATTCTATGAACACTGCTGAATTTTTATCAACAAATTTTTGAGTATCTTCGCCAGCCTCTTTAGCTGCCTTCGCATTCTTAGAAGCATTTTCATCAGTTCCAGTTAAAAACCAAACTTTTTCACTTTTTAATCTGTGCCATCTTGCAAGAGCATCCGCTATAGTTTTTTCAAAAGCATGACCTATATGGGGCCTTCCATTGACATAATCTATTGCAGTAGTGATATAAAATTTCTTTGTCATAATTAAATCACCAAAAAATAATTAATAAACTTAACTAAAATTAGTTTAACTAACTTTTATATCAAAAACATAATGATCAATCTTTGGGCCATAACTTTTTATCTTTTTAGGCAATATTAACTCAAAATTTTCAAAACCCTCTTCATTCCCTGCTTTTCTAACTTCATTCATAATTCTTTCATATTCCTCATCTTCCTTACCTTTCATAACTAAATCTTCATAATGCAATATTCCACCTTTCTTTATTATTTTGAAAGCCCAGGGTAAAAATTCTTTGGGAGGGGGTAAATAGCCCATCAAAACTCTATCTGCCTTAATACCTTCTGCCAAAAGCCTTTCAATTACTTCCCTATTATCTCCATTAATAGCTTCTACATTTTTTATTTTATTAATTTCAAAATTCTCTCTTAAAAATTTATAAGAAACTGGATTTAATTCAATAGAATATAATTTCCCTGGTTTACTTAATTTTCCAATAGGAACACTAAAATAACCTAAACCTGCAAACATATCAACAATTATCTCTCCATCCTTAACTTGTTTAGGAATCCTTACTCTCTCACTTAAATTCCCCTTTGCAAACATTAACTTCCTTATATCAAATCTATATTTACACCCATGCTCTATATGGGTTACAATAGTATCCTCATCCCCTTCTAATAATTCTATTTGAGGTTCTCTAAACTTACCTTTAATCTCCCCATACTTATTACAAACACTTCTAACTTTTGGAAAAATTTCTAAAACTGCCTGGCCAATTTCTTTCTTATAGTCATTAAAACTTTCATCTAAATTTAAAACAATAATATCTCCTATTTTCTGGTATCCTTTTGGAAGTTTATCTAGGTCTACATCTAAATTTTTCTCTTTAAGTTTTTCTTTTAATAAATCTCTAAAACTCATAAAAAACTCAGAAAAAACTCATTTATTAATCTATTTATTCAAACTTTTTTGCTAAATCTAACAATTGATTGTCATTTCCCCTTTTAGACATCAGTTGTAAACCAATAGGGATGTTATTTATCTTCCCACAAGGAACACTTATTGCAGGAATTTCGGCAATATTTGCTAGACTAGTAAGGGCATCATAATTATACATATCTTCTACACTAACTTTTTCTCCAATTTTATGAGGTAATCTTGGTACTGTAGGCATTATAATAATATCATATTTCTTAAAAGCTTTTTCAAATTCTCTCTCAATTACCTTCTTCGCACCTAATGCCTTTCTATAATATTTTCCAGCAAACTCTTCTTTACTTATCTCTTGGCCACCTAAAATTCTTCTTAAAACTTCTTCACCACAACTATCTTCAATCTTCTTACCATATTTTCTTCCATCAAACTTTCTAGTTCCTGAAAAAAATTCAGTATAAACAATTGGATAATATGTTTGAATTCCTAAATCTACATAATTTAACATAAATTCATCAACTTTCCAACCTTTTTTCTCAGAAACACTTTCAACTTTCTCCATTACTTTATCCCAAATTTCCTTATCCGCATTTAAATTTAAAATTCCTATTTTTAAATTTTCAAAATTTTTTAATTTTAAACTTTTATTATCAAAATTTCTAGAAATAGAATCATGCTCATCCTTACCCTTAATAATATCAAATACCAATCTACAATCCTCAACCTTATTTCCTAAAGGCCCAATCTGATCTAAACTCATTGATAAATCTACTAATCCATATCTACTAACCGCTCCATAACTGGGTTTAAAACCAACAACCCCACAATGACTGGCTGGATTTCTTATACTTCCTCCAGTGTCACTTCCTAAAGAAAAATCACAAAAATCAGCAGCAACACTTGCCGCACTTCCGCTGCTACTCCCTCCAGGAATTCTCTCTAATGCAGCAGGATTTTTGCAAACTCCAAAAGCGCTACTCTCCCCACTTGCCCCTGATGCAAATTCATCCATATTGGCAATTCCAATAATTATTGCATCTTCTTTTAATAATTTATCAATAACTGTTGCATTATAAATAGACTCATAATCTTCCAAAGTTTTTGAAGCACAACTACACTTTAAACCTTTAACATTAATATTAGCCTTAACAATAAATCCCAAACCAGCTAACTTTCCAAACTTACCAGATTTAATTTTTCTATCAACTTCCTTTGCCTGAGATAATGCATTTTTATTAATTTCTAAAACTATATTTAAATCTTTATTTTCTTTTCTTATTTTCTCTAAAAAATTCTTTATATTTTTCTCTACACTTAACTTTCCATCCTTAATCAAATTCAACTTTTCTTTCATTCTAAATCCCAATTAATTTTATCTAAATCTTTTTTACACATTTACTTTTAAATTATCTTTATTCATATCCTAGTTTCCGTGAAGAATTAATATCAGGAGCCCTTATTGTTGGAACAACATACGGTTCATTAGATAATCCCCCCATCCTGATTAAATCCTCTTCAGATCTCCCTTCAATGATTTTATTACATTCTTCCCTTATATAGCCTTCACAAGACCTATCAATAATCTCCACAATTCTCTTATGTCTTAGTTTATAATTATTAGAGATCCTAAGACTTTTAGGTAAATGATCATTCAATAAATTTGCTGCATTCATTGAACGATTATAATTTCCTTCTAATTGACCATATTTAGAATAATTATTCTTGTAAAAAATATTCCCATCAATTTCTATTATAAATTTTTCTAATTCAGAAAAAGTTTTTTTAATACTTTCTTCAACTAATTCCCTTTTTTTAAGAAGTTGTGTATAATCCATTTCTGGAATTTTTATATTTTTATTGGTCTTTTTTGCCATTTCCATCCCCCATATATTCAACCATTGAAGGAACATTTCCACCATGAGTTTTAACAACTGGAGGGAACCAAGGCTCATATTTAAAATTTAATCTTCTAGCAGCTCTTATTTCATCATCTTCACTCCTTATTTCCTCACACATTCTTTTTATATAATCTTGATTTCTTTCATCAATAGCCTCTTCAATATTCTCTCTTTTTTTATTATATTTATCTAAAGACAATCTCATTCTTTTAGGCAAATATAAATTAATTTGATCTGCCCTGTTTAAAGATCTATAAAATTGAGATTGTAATCTTGTAATTGTCCTATAAATTTCTTCATTTGAAATAAAATCTCCAGAAGTATTATCAATATAATTCTCTAAATTTTGAAAAGTAGTATTTAATCTTTTTTCAATATTTTCTCTTTTAAGAAGAAGCTCTGTGAGTGGATAATCTTTCAAAGACTTATTCTTAGCATAAATTCTCATTATTTCCAGCTCCTTTTTTCAGCTATAATAAAATCCTTATTTTTATTTGGAGCATTTTTTAAAATATCTTCTTTCAACCCCTCGCAAGGTTTATTCATGCCATCCTTACGTTCAAACTCTTCCCTATCAACATGAAAATCTTCTTCAGTTTTAACCTTCCCCAACGCATCCGCAAATTTATCTAGAATTTCTTTAGCTTCTTTTTGTATTAATTCCCTATTCATATTACTATAAAAAATAACATCTTTTTAAAATTAATGAATCGAAAATGGGTATGAAATTTAATCATATCAAATGAGCAGTAGCAAAAGGGTTTATCCTACTAACGCCAATTTCATTAAGGCCTTCATTGAGTATAATTTCTAAATGAACTTTTGAATCTTTCCAACTCTCAACATTATCTGAGGCGCTATCTGCCATACTAATAATTTCGTAATATAGTTTTGAATATTTTTTACTATGTTTAAATTTATTATTCTTTTTCATAGTATATGTCCAATCATTAGCAGAAGCAACTAATGTAGGATTTAATGTTAATGGAGTTCTACCATTATTCTCCCTAATCTCATTTATTTTATCAAATATTTTTCTTTCCTCTGAAGTTAAAATATCTGATTTTCCTTTATTCCATTCATCTCTACCATCTCCGTCATTTCCCCCATCACCCTGGCCAGTACCTGACATTCCTGGAGAAAATCCAATATTCATTTCGCTATTAAAATACCAAAAAACCCCTAACACCAAAAGAATTACAATAATTCCTACAACTAAATCACTATAATCATTACCTTTCTTTTTAGAAACTTTCTTTCCTACCATCTTTTTCTTTTTCATAATAAATTATCTTTGATTAATTTTTTATCAAAACTATTTCTTACCCTTCTTTTTCTTACCTTTTGTCTCTATATGAGTCTCTTTCAATTGCTTCTTGTCAATTTCACTAGGACTTCCATCCATTGGGTTTTGGGCAGATTTATTTTTTGGAAATGCAATTACCTCTCTAATATCATTATATCCTAACATTAATGCAACCATTCTATCAAATCCTAATCCCATTCCCCCATGAACCGGTCCTCCAAATTTATAAGCATCAAGTAAAAATCCAAATTTAGTTTCTGCTTCCATTTTATTCATACCAATAACTTTCATTATCCTTTCTTGCAGTTCAGGGTTATTTACCCTTATACTTCCACTACCTAACTCAATTCCATTTAATACCAAATCAAATAAATCTCCCTTAACTTTTCCAGGTTCACTTTCTAAATATTTTAAATGTTCCTTCTTTGGAGAACTAAACATATGATGTTCAGGAGTCCAAGATTTTTCTTCTTTATTATATGCAAACAAAGGATAATCATAAATCCAGCAAAAAGCAAATTCGTTAGGATCTTCCTTATTTTTTCTCAAATCAGGTTTATCCGTCCCATACTTTTTCATTGCCTCATCATAAGTAATTCTTTCAAATTTCTTTAATTTAATTCCCAAAGTTTTTTCAAAAATATATTTATATAATTTCTCAACAAAAACCATTATATCCTCTGAATCAACAAAGCTCATTTCAAAATCAATTTGAGTATGTTCTGGCTGCCTATCTTGACGAAGATCTTCATCTCTCAAACATTTTGCCATACTAAAATATTTATCAAATCCTGAAATCATCAATATTTGCTTATACAATTGAGGACTTTGAGGCAATGCATAAAACTTTCCAGGATTAACTCTACTCGGAACAATATAATCTCTAGCACCCTCTGGAGTTGCCTTAACTAATAATGGAGTTTCAATTTCAATAAATTCATTTTCTAAAAAATACTCTCTAACTGCTTGAGAAACCTTAGATCTAAAAATTAAATTCTTCTGCATTCTATCACTTCTTAAATCTAAAAATCTATATTTCATTCTAACTTCATCATCCACAACCTCATCAAGTTCAAAAGGAATTTGTTTACTTTGACTTAATACCTCAACATTATCAATAAAAACTTCAACCTTTCCACTATTAATTCCCTTATTCTCATTTCCCTTGGGTCTCAAATTAACCTTACCTTCAATAGAGATACAACTTTCTTTAGTTAATTTTTTTACTTTTTCGAAATCAGAATTTTTTGAAACTATAACACATTGTGCCTTACCATACCTATCTCTTAAATCAATAAAAATAACCTTTCCATGCTCCCTAATGGTATCTGCCCACCCACATAAATTAACCTTCTTTCCAACTAATTTTTCATTAATTTCTCCTAAATTATGACTTCTTAACATCCTATTAATTATTATTCTAAATTTATAAACTTATTGAGAAAAAATCAAGAAATTTATATATCTATTTATTCTTAAAAAAGTATGAAGAGAAGAAATATTTTGACCCTATTAACATTTTTATTATTAATAATTGGATTTTTTTTACTAAATAATACAATCACTGGAAAAGTTATAGGAAATATTGATAATAATTATTCTTACACTAAAGCAATATGTAATGAAAGTAAATACTGTCAAGATCATGAAATAAAATGCCAAGGTAAAAATGTTATATCTATAGTTCCATTAACAGGAGCTGTAGCTCAATTCTCAGAAGATTGGGAAGATCCAAGAGCCAATAATGAAATAACTAAATTTTGTGATTAACCAAAAATTTTCTTTAAAGTTTCATCAACATCTTCATTAACAGGCCTATATCTTTCTAATTCAAAATATAGTGCATTAGCAGGTATTTTATTCCAAGAATTCTCTCTATCATCCCAATAAATTAAATCTACTTGCATCATTGATTTTAATGTTCTTCCAAAAATAATTATAGGACCAGCTATTTTAACATAATGTTTTTCAGGATAAAGATTATCTACTAAATCTTCCTTACTCAGATAAGTTTTCTTAGGTTCATAATAATTTCCCACAAAATTCTCAATATTATCTCGAGATATACTCATTAATAGATCTATAAAAACTAGTTTTTAAATTATCCCAATTATCAAGCAAAAAGTGCTTGAGCCTTTTTTCTAATTTCCTGTTCAATAATAATTTTCTTTTGCTCAAGTTCTGCTTCTTTTTTCTTTATTTCTAAATTAGCTTTCTCCTTATATTCTTTACTTAAAACAGCTTTCATCTCCATAGTCTTTTTCTTTAATATTTCATGAATTTCTTTTTCCTTTTCATTATCTAAAACTCTTTTCAATTCATCTCTTTCCATTTCAATATTTTGATGATTAATTTTTCTTTCATTTTCTAATTTAGCCATTTCTTGATTCATCTTATTCTTTAAGCTTTTCTCCTCTTCTAAAAGATTATTTCTAGTTTCTCTAACTTTTAATTTTTCTTTCAACAAATCATTTTTCAATTGATTATGATCTTTAGTCAATTCATTAACTCTTTCTCTAAACTCATTCTCATGTTTATTCTTAAGTTGGGTTAATAAAATTCTATTATCCTCTAACAACTTTCTTCTTAAATTATCTAAATTATTTAATTTTCTTTTCTCTTCATTTTTATCTTTCTTTAAATCATTAGCCTTATTTTTTAATTCATCAACTTTCTTTTTTAATTCCTTCTCTTTTTCTTCTTTTATTTTATCTAACAAAATTTTCTTATCTTCTAATAATTTTTCTCTAGCTTTTTTCAAACCCTCAATCTTTTTCTTTTCCACATCTTTCATTTGATTAAGAATTTTTTCCGCAACAATTTTCTTTTTTAATAATTCATCTTTAATCTTTTTTTCTTCATCCCTAAATATACTTATTTTTTTATTCAAAAATACATGATTCTTCATTTTTCCTTTAGCTAATTTTTCATTTAATTCCCTAGATTTTTTATTATATTTCTTTTTTAATAAATCAACTTCTTCTATAATCTTCTGTTCAAATTTTAAATGAAGATCATGTTTTTTTATAATCAGTTCTTCTTCAAAATGTTGTTTCAAACTTTCTTTTTCCTTTAATAAATCTCTCATTAATTCTTTTTTGAATCTAAATTTTTCTTTAACAAGATCTTTTTGAAACTTTACTTTTAATGCACTTTTTTCTTTATTAGTAAGAACTGTTTTTCTTTTTTTCAGCTCTTGATTTAATAAGCTATTAAACCTATTTTTTACATCTTTTTTTAATTTTGTATTCAACATATTTTCATACATGTCATGATATTTGTCCTCTATAGCCTTATACTTTATTTTATATTCTCCCTCTTTTAAAGATAAATCCTCATGAAATTGTTTTTCAATTTCAGATTCCTTATTTTTCAATTTTTTAGAAAGTTCTAACTTAATCTCATTTAATGATAAATTAAATGCATCTGATGCAACCATATCGACTGTAGGATCAATTCTTTTTAGCAATTCTTTTTTCCTTAATTCTTCCTTTTTTTGATTTTCAAAATCTTTTTTTAAACTTTCTAATTTCTTACTTAAATTTGGAATTTCTTTTACATATTTAGAATTAGTTCTACAAATTTTAGTCTTTTTTTCAATATCTTTTTTTAATTCATTAATTTTTCTATTAGAATTATTTATAACTTTTTTAGGAGGATTAACATAGCTTCCATTAATTTTACTTTCTAAAATTTTTATTTCGTTTTCTATTGTGGGAATTTCTGAAACATTTTTTAATTTACTTCTAATAGAAATAGCCTCTGATTCATAACCCCTCAAATCTAGATTATTTAATCTCTTTTTTAATTCTTCCAACCTTTCAACACCCTTACTAAAAATTTCAAAATCTTCCCTTAATTTAGAACTAGATTTTTTTAAACTAACTTTTTTTACAGTTACCTTTCTTTTAGTAGGCTTTTTTGCATTAACTTTAGTTTTTTTCACCATTTTACCTCTTTCAATTTAATAAAATAAAGTTTATTTTTATACCTTTCTGTTTAATCATTTCTCTAAAACATCAGTTTTATATCCCTTTTTCTTCCAAATTTTTATTTGATTTTGAATATCATTTAAATTTGGAATTTTTGTATCTTTCTCTAATACCGAAACATCATATCCTTTGCTTTTCCATTTTTCAATTTGTTTTTTAATTACGGGTTTTTTCTTTTTTTCTTTTCTTAATTTTTTTAATTCACTTTCTCTTTTCTTTTCAATTTTAGCTAAAACGGCCCTTCTATTTACTCTAACTTTTTTAAACAACTCCTTACTAATTTCTCTTTCTCTTTTAGTTTTCAATTTTTTTGATAACAATCTTTCCTTATCCTTAATATAAGAATCCTGTTTTTTTAATTCAGCCCTATATAAATTTCTCAATTCATGCAAATATTTATCCTTTGTATAAGCCATATAAAAAATAAATATTAATAAAATAAAAATAATCAATGCAAAGATTAAAAAGACTAAAATATTATCAAATTCTAAAGAAGATTTCATCAATTTTTTCTCACTAACTGTAAAAAAAGAACTTGTAGTTCCCACAGAATCTCTATAGTTAATTATTACTCCAAAGAGATGATCACCCAATTTTATAGATTTAGGAATGGTAAATGATTTAGATATAGAAACTTGATTATCAACCACAATTGTCTCACTTTCTAAAATAATAGTATCTCCATAAAAATTCTTAACAAAATAAGTTAAATCTACAGTTGAAGTTCCAATCTGAGCTAAATCAAAAATCTTTATATTTGAATTAATTTTTGAACCCAAATAGGCACTACTAGACGGAAATAATTCAAGATTTGCATCAAAAAGAGTAGTATCAGATTCTATTTCTAGAATTATGGGAATTGTTTTTATATTATTTTTAGAATAAACTTCTATGCCTCCAAAATAAATATCTTCATTTAAATTATCTAAATTCAAAAAATTTACATTTATTTCTTTTATTTCACCAGCAACTAAATTAAAACTAGATTTTTCAAGAAAAGCAACACCTTCCAAATCAATAACTTTTAAATTAATATCTAAGGGGTAATTCTCTAAATTTGAAATTTTTATTTTGCCATTAAAATTTCCACCTTTTTTTATAGATGCTTTTAATAAAATAGTATCTAATCTAAACTCATCCTTATCCTCTTCTAAAAAATTATTATTATAAACAAAATAACTACTGAGAATAATCACAAAAACTAATATCACTAACCCTAACTTATTATTCATTTAAACCACCTTTTTTTTGTTGATATTAAATGATTTTTGTGCTTTTTATATCTTATTGTAATTATAAAAATTAATATCACAATGGCTATCATTAATAAAATTAATATTAACTCTAACCCTTTTGAAATTTTAGAGGTGCCATCTACAATTTCAAAATGTGATGAAGTTGTAGCAACCCCATTTGGATAAACTACTTCTAATCCTACAACATATTTTCCAGAAGGTAATTTGTTTGTAAAAAATTCTTTCTTAAAATTTTTCTGTTCTTCAACAAGAATTGTTTCACTCTCTACCAAATAAATTTTACCATCAAAATCTTTTATAACATAATTTAGAGTTACATCTACTCTCGGATCCTCTCCCATAGGAATTAGTGTAACTTGAGATTCTAATTTTTCGCCGATATTCATTATTTTATATTCATCAGGAACTACTATCATAGTATCAAATAATAATGGATTTGATCTTACATTAATTGAAACTGGAATTTCATGACCTCCAATAAATATCTTTCCAGTAAATATCCCTAATTGATTTCCTGAATAAAAATTAATCTCAATTTCTTTTGTTTCGCCAGGACCTAAGCTAATAAATCTTTCTTTAAATAAAACCATATTACTCAATCCCTCTTTTCCTAAATCTATGTTTAAATTATTATTTCCTAAATTAATTATTTTAGCAATCCTTTTATTTTGATCATTAGTTAACATATCCATATTTATTTTTCTTAAATCTATATTAAAATTAGATATTGGCTTTTTAGATATAGATCCTGCTCCACCACCTCCACCACCTCCACCCCCACTAGAAGGTGCTGTTGTTGGAGCCGAGGTAACTTCAATGCTTCTTTGAGTACTATTCCCGATATTATTACTATCATCTGTACAATTTACACTCCAATTATGACTAGCTACAGATAATGAACTTACATAAATTCCATTCTGAGATGTCTTGCTAACTGTAGATAATGTGTTTACAATAGTTCCATCTAAAATCAAACTACAATTATTAACATCATTATCTTCTGAAACATTAAATGTAAAGTTATGAGATGTCGTAGTAGTTGATAATGCATTCGCCGGACTAATTAATGTTACTGTTGGAGCCGTTGTATCTGCGGCAGTTACAGTTAAAGTCCAATTAGTTTTATTAAATGCACAATTGCCAGCTTGATCACATGCTTGATAATTCCAAAAGAAAGTACCATCATAAGGTAAGATTATTGAGACATTACTGCTATTTCCAGTTCCAGTAATTGTTTGAGCCTCAGTACTATTAATCAAATCATCACTACTATTCCATATATGTGGAGTTGCATT
>Ga0315338_1000872_pt1 | contig 49871 bp, 33 predicted proteins | sample ASW8metaG_FD_204518 | JGI IMG/M metagenome (GOLD analysis project Ga0315338, IMG submission 204518) | Ammonia-oxidizing marine archaeal communities from Monterey Bay, California, United States - ASW #8 | ecosystem: Environmental > Aquatic > Marine > Coastal | place: USA: California | collected... | reverse complement strand
GCGTGGCATCGACCACGACAAGGAGAACGAGAAATGATCGCCCGAAACGCCGCTCTATTATTGATGTTACTTACTCTCGCATGCGGGACCGAGGCGCCGGACACGACGGACACCGATCCACCCAAGACATCCCCGTCGGTCGAGGCGGCATGCGAGCCGGGCAATGGAGGCATCGTCCTTCCCGACGGGTTCTGTGCAACAGTGTTCGCCGATGAGATCGGCCGCGCGCGTCACATCGCGGTCACCGCTGACGGCATCGTCTACGTCTCGCTTCGCTCCGCCGAGGAGGACGCCGGGGGCGTCGTGGCCCTGCGCGACAATGATGGCGACGGACGCGCCGACGAGCGTGCGCAGTTCGGAGACCACTACGGCACGGGCATGGAGGTCCATGAAGGACACCTCTATTTCGGGACGAACGACTCGATCCTGCGCTACGAGCTCACTGCCGGACAGCTCGAGCCCGAGGGAGCCTATGAGACGTGGATCGAAGGTTTCCCCAAACAGAGACAACACGCCGTCAAGCCCATGACCTTCGACGATCAAGGCAACATCTACGTCAACGTCGGTGCGCCTTCGAACGCCTGCATGGAAACGATGCGTGAAGAGGAGTCGCCTGGACTCAACCCGTGCCCGCAAAGAGAACGGCAGGCGTCCGTCTGGCGCTTCGAGAATGGCCGTCCCGGGCAAACCCAATCGGTCGACGGCCACCGCTATGCATCCGGCATCCGAAACTCCGTCGCCCTCGCGTGGGACCCGGGCTCGAAGAACGTGTTCGTCGCCCAACACGGACGAGACTCCCTCGACACATTGTGGCCGAAGCTGTTCGAGCCCGAGTTCAGCCGCGACAACCCGGCCGAAGAGTTTCTGAAGCTCGAGGATGGCGCGGATTTCATGTGGCCGTTTTGCTACTGGGACACCTCGCTCGACAAGAAGGTACGCGCACCCGAATATGGCGGCAATGGAACCGACGTCGGCGATTGCGACATGGCCCCTGAGCCTCTCGTCGCCTTCCCCGCGCACTGGGGACCGAACGATCTTCTCTTCTACCAAGGCGATCAGTTCCCGGCGGCTTACCAGGGCGGCGCCTTTATCGCCTTCCACGGCTCGTGGAACCGTGCACCGTTCCCGCAGGGCGGCTACAACGTCGTCTTCGTGCCGATGAGTGGCGGCGAGGTCGACGGCGACTGGGAAGTGTTCGCGGACGGGTTCAACGGTAGTGACGAGCTCATGAGCCCGAGGGACGCCGTCTACCGTCCGACGGGCCTCGCCGAAGCGCCCGACGGGTCGATCTACGTCTCGGACTCGATGAAGGGACGCATCTGGCGCATCTTCTACACGGGCGAGTAGCCGTGACACAACGCGGCTGGGCGCACTTCTTCGCCAGGGTCCTCGTCGGCATCGTGTTCTTCATGGCCGGGTGGTGGAAGTGCTTCGAGCTCACCCCGATGGCGCACGCCCGGGGCATGTTCGTCGACGGTTTTGCGGAGACGTGGATCCCGACATTTCTGCTCTGGGCCCTGGGCCTCGCGATCCCGGTCGTCGAGCTCGTCGCCGGTGCGCTCTTGATCGTCGGATTTCGGAGCCGAGACGCGCTCGTCGCCGTCGGGTTTATCCTCCTCATCGTGACGTTCGGCCACGCGCTTCAGGAGCCGCTCTACAGCATCAAGGACCACATCCTTCCGCGCGGCTTGCTGATGTTCTTGGCACTCATCCTGCCCGAGGACGAGGACAAGCTATCCGTCGACGCGTGGCTTCAGCCGACGAACTTGTAGCCGAGTCGATGGACGGTCACGACGAACTGTGGTCGCGACGGGTTCGCCTCGATCTTCTGCCGGAGGCCGGACACGTGGACGTCGACCGTCCTCGAATACGGCATCGACTCGTAGCCCCACACGCGGTTCAAGAGCTCGTCACGGCTCAACGTCGCACCGCGATTCTCGATGAAGTACTTCAACAGCTTGAACTCGAGCGCTGAGAGGTCGCAGGGCTCTCCGGCGCGGGTGACCTCCGCCTTGCGAAAGTCGACATCGATGTCGCCGAAGCGGACGCGCTCCGATGATGACGTCTCACCCGGCTTGGAGCGACGAAGAAGTGCATCGACCCTCGCGGTCAATTCCAACATGTCGAAGGGCTTCGTCAGGTAGTCATCGCCTCCGAGCTTCAGCCCCAAGACCTTGTCGGCGATCTCTCCTCTCGCAGTGAGAAAGAGAATCGGCGTATCAACGCCATCACCGCGGAGCTCTCGGCAAACGTCGAAGCCGCTCTTTCCGGGCAGCATCACGTCGAGCACGATCAGATCGAAATTGCCGGCAGAGGCTTTCGCGAGCGCGTCTTCTCCGGTGGTCGCCGCCTCGAGCTCGTAACCCTCGGCCGTCAAACGATCCGTGAGCGTGAGCACGAGGCCGGGCTCGTCTTCGACGAGAAGAATGCGCTTCGTCTCGCTCATCCGAGCTCCTGGTATTTCGGGATGAGCAGGGTGAACCGGCAACCCCCGCCCGGGCGAGCGTCGAGAGTGACGTCTCCTCCGTGCTCGTGTGCGATGTGCCTCACGAGACTCAAGCCCAGACCGCTCCCCGCGACTTGCCGCTCTTGCGCGCGGGCGCCCCGATAAAACGCGTCGAAAACGTGCACTTGGTCTTTGGGCACGATGCCCGGGCCGCGGTCGGAGACGGACAGAGCGACCAGGGACCCCGGACGCTCCTCGGCTCGAAGCTCGATCGAGTTCTCGTCGCCTCCATGTTTCACCGCGTTCGTAATGAGGTTCGCGAGCGCGCGCCGGAGTGCCTCGTGGTCGCCGGCCATCGTGAGTCCGGAAGTTTCAAACGACGTGTCGATCGCGACGCCTCGCTGCGACGCGATGTCATCGCAGTCGGAGACCGCCTCTTCAATCACGTCTTCGACGGCTACCCGATCCCGACGATATCGGCGCTTTTGCGACTGAATCCCGGAAAGCTCGAGCACCTGCTCGACGAGGTCGTTCAATCGACGGCCCTCGGACTCGATGAGCTCTCCGTAACGCAGCACCTGGTCCTTTCCCGACACCGAGCCGTCTGCCAGGTTCTGCCCCGCAGACCTCAACACGGCGACCGGCGTGCGCAGCTCGTGGGAAACACCGGCGATGAACTCCATCTTCTGATTGTTGAGCTCGGTAGCACGGCGAGTCGCCGCGGCGACCAACACGATACTCGCCGCGAGTAGCCCGAGGATTCCGAAGCTCACGACGAGGTTCCGTGCCCGTGCGCGAGCGACCGCTTCTTCGAGAGAGCCTTCCTGATGCCGCACCATGAACCGCCATCGCACCGGGTCGCCCCCACGAAAAGAGTCGCCGCGGTCCGAGAACGGACGGCGAGGTGCCTTGCCCCGTACGCTATCCGGACGACCGAGGAAACGGCCCATCCTCGGGATGTCGCCCTCGGCATCCGGATGGGAGAGCTCCGAAGCCTCTGTCGTGGAGTAGAAGACCTCACCGGTTCTGTCGACAACGACAACGTCGTAGTCGGGGCCGAAATGGCGCGCGGCGAGCTCGGGCAGGATCGTATCGCGGATGACCAGCTCGTCGAATGTCGCGACGGTGAATCCTGCCGCGGCCGGAGGACGGCCGCGACGAAACCACGCGATGGGAACGGCCACCGCCAAGGGGTCTCTCCAAACGACCGGCACGGGCGACTGTTGCCCGCGACGACGATCGCCCACAGATTGGCCCAAATCCTCGAGCTTGTCCTTCAGACCTCGAAACGCTTCCGGCCACACGGCTTCGACGAGCTCCCCGTCATCATCGAGCTGTAGCAGCGCTCCATCGAGACTGTACACGTACAAGCCGCTGAGAAGCTCGGGATAGCGGACCTCGTTGACGTAGACCTCGCGGCCTTCGACCAAAGACGCGGCCGCGCCTTCGAGGCCGTCGAGACGGAGATAGCGCAGCAGAAAGAACATCTCCTCGGTCACATCGTCGGCAAATCGTCGGGACGAGGACTCGAGGCTCGCGCGCATGCGTTCTTGCTCGGCCTCTCCGACCTGGCCCACCCACTGGTACTGCAACCAGCCGAGGACGACGAGTAGCGAGAGCAGCGCGACGGGCCCGATCATCCACTTCACGCCACTCATAGAACTTCATTGTAGCCTCGCATTCGCTCCTGCACGCACCGCGCGCGAGCTGTTTTACATCCCTTACAAAGACTTTTCACGAGCTTGATAACTCCCCGGCAGCGACGGGCTACGATGCATTCAACGAGGAGAGCAGAGAAGGGAGAACGACATGAGAGGACAGAAACTCAAGAAGCGAATCGTCACCACGCTCGTAGGATGCGTTCTGGTCGCCACGACCGTCGTCGCGGCACAGCCTCACGGACGACGTGGATCTCGCGGGGGGGACCGAGGACGCGGCCCGGGCTCGATCTTCCGCGAGCTCGACTTGTCCGAAGACCAGCGGCAACAAATGCGGTCCTTGTTCGAGCAGAGCAGCTCTCAAGAGACGATGACGCGACTCTCGACGGCGAGACAAACGCTCAACGAGGCGGTCGAAGCAGGCACTGACGAAGGTACGATCCGCCAGCACGCCTACGATCTGGGCATGGCCGAGGGTGACGCGGCCGTCGAACGCGCCCAAGTACACGCGGCGGTGATGCAAATCCTGACGCCGGATCAGAGGACGCAGTACGAACAGGTAAAAGCGGAGCAGAAGCAAGAGATGGAAGAGCGCCGCCAGCGATTCGAGGAACGTCGACAAAAGCGCGGCAACCGTCAACAGCCCGACCCGGACTCCTTCTCCTTCTAGGAGTCCGGCGGTGGTAGAAGCCGTACCGCTCGTTTTCCCGAAGAGTCACCGACCCGAGAGCGGTACGGCTTCTCCACGATGCATCACGGAGACAACCCATGGCAAACCTATTCTCGATTGCATTCAGCTTGCTGCTCGTCCTCGCCGTCGATGACGCTTCGTTTACAGGATCGTGGGAACGGAATGTCGAGCAGAGCGACGACCCGGAAGAAAAGATGCACGCGGCGATGGAGCAAATGCGTGAGCAGATGGGAGGCCGTGGAGGGCGCGGCGGTGGCTCTCGCGGCGGTGGCGGCGGCGGTCGACGAGGTGGACCTCCGAGCGGCAGCGGCCGTGAAGGCGGTGGTGGGCGCGGCGGCGAACGGAACGGGCCGGGAGACGGAATCGGGCGCGTGTCAGACGCGCTCGAAGTAGAGCTTTCCGACGATGAGCTTCATATCGACGACGGCGAGCGTCTTCGTATCTACTACCTCGATGGCGACGAGCACCAGAGGGAACTGCCCAACGGAACGAAACTCGAAACGGTCGCGACCCGCAAGGGCCTTGCCGTGGTGGTCGAGGAAAAGATGGATCGGGGCGAAATCGACAGGAAGTTCGAGCTTTCGCCCGACGGCGCGACGATGGTGGTCACCGTCAACTTGAAGCTCGGTCGTTCGAAGGAGCCCGTCGTCATCCGGACGGTATACGACCGAGCGAACTAGCCTCTAACTCAGGCCTCAGCCGCTTTCTTCTCGGCTTCCTTCTTGGCGGCCTCTTCCGCATCGGCAATAGCCTGTACTTCGTCATCCGTCAAGACGTCCATGAGCTCCCAAGCCGGCTTCTGGGGACCGAGGGTGACGCCGGCGATATCGGGGTCTTCATCGCCTTCACCTTCGACCTTGACGCGATCGGTGTTTCTCTGGACGCGGCGCTCCGCCTTCTGACGTTGCTTTTCCTGACGGGCGCGTTCTTTTTGCCGCTTGATAAATGTCTGTCGACTACGATTAGCCAAAGGCAAAACCTCCTGATCTAGGGTCCCCGGCCGTGCGTCTGAGGAGACGTCGCCGCAACCTCCATAGGTTCCAGCGCGCGGGAAACAACAGCCGGACCCGTATTTTAGTACACGTGGTGGCCCGTAGCAACCACCTTCACCCGAGTTTTACTCTCGTTGACTATGGAGATCCTTCGAGCAAAGGCTCGAGCGGTCGTTCTTCGGCCCCGCCCTCGGTACATAGACCATAAACGGCCTCCCCCGAGGCATACATCGCGACTCCGGCGTACTCGCCCTTCTTGTTGAGAGCAAAGAAACGCAAGTTGAACGCAGGGAGCCCACGATCGTTGAGGAGTCTCCGCTCCACCGTATTCGCCTTCACGCGCCGAAGGGCCTCGAGGCCCGCATCTTTCGGGTGCTTGCCCTGGCGGAGCTGCTCGACGATGAAGAATGAGCACAAGCCGTAGAGATTGGCCTCTCCCCGTCCGGTGGAGCCCGCCGCACCCACTTCACCGTCGACGTACAGTCCCGCGCCCAGAATCGGAGAATCGCCCGTCCGCCCCGGGATCTTGAACGAGAGCCCACTCGTCGTCGTGACGCCCGCGATTTCTCCGGTAGCGCTGATGGCGCTGCAGTTCGTCGTGCCCCAGAAATGGTCCTCGGAGATCAAGCCGTCGGCGACCATCGTCAAACCGGCGCGATAAGAAGCGTCCGCACGAGTCTTGGGATCGAGATAGTGATCAGGATCGATCCGGCGCTTCCATTCGAGCCAGAGCCCTCGCGACTTCTCGGTGTTGAGATCGTCTTCGACCGGGATCCCCATCTGCCGGGCAAATGACTGAGCTCCGTCACCGACGAGTAAGTGGTGATCCGTGTTCTCCATGACGGCCCTCGCGACGACCGAGGGCGTACGAACACCTTCGATGGCCGCGACACCGCCCGCGCGTTTCGTCGGTCCGTCCATACAGCATGCGTCGAGCTGGACGACACCCTCGGCGTTCGGCAGCCCACCGTAGCCGATCCCGGTCTCCTCGGGATCGTTCTCGGGAATCTGAACCCCGGCCACCACGGAATCGATGACGCGCTCGCCCTTCGTCATCAGCTCAAAGGCTTTCTCGATCGAGCTTTGTGTCCCGCCGTTCTTGAAGCGGATCCCGCTGACGTCCGAGATCACGACCGGCTTGACGTCCGCGGGGACGAGCATGACGGGCGCCGCGACACCGGCGGCAGCTGTCGATTTCATGAACTCGCGTCGATTCACTCTGATAGTCATTGGATCCCTCCTCGGTGGAACGCATATTCTTTCACGTGCCCGCGTGCGCCGGTCAAGGAGCTGCCAGATGTCCCTCGTGCTCTTCATGATGTTGCAAATGTCCGAACGTCCCATCGATGCGTTCATGCGCCCGGCGGCGTCTGGCAAACCCCACGTCATCGCCCATCGAGGCTTTTCCGGCGCGGCCCCGGAGAACACGCTCGCCGCTTTCCGGCGCGCGATCGCCGCGGACGCCGAGATGTTCGAGCTCGACGTGCTCCTCAGCAGCGACGGGCACGTCGTGGTAATCCATGACGACACGCTAGACCGCACGACGGACGGCTCCGGCCCGGTCGCGGACAAGACTCTCGCGGAGCTCCAGGCGCTCGACGCAGGGTCGTGGTTCGGGCCCGGATTCGCCGGCGAGCGCATCCCGACTCTCGAGCAATCGCTCCGCCTCGCGAAGGGGTTCATTCTCGTCAATGTCGAGATCAAGACCGAAGCCGTCACCGACGAGGCGCGGGGCGGCATCGTCGAGAAGACACTCGCCATCATCGAAGACATCAACATGGAGGGCGATGTCGTCATCTCGTCCTTCGACCCGAGAGCCCTCACGCACGCGCGCCAGCTATCCCCGGACATCCGGACGGCATCGCTCTACAACTCACGAGCCCACGAAGGGCTCGGCCCAGGGGCGGTCATGGCGGAGGTCGACTCGAACGGCTTCAACTTGAGCCAGAAGCAAGTCGATGCTTCGATCATCGAGACCTGCCACGGCCTCGGACGGCCGGTCGCCGTCTACACGGTGAACGAAGAGCAAGACATGCGGCGCGTCATCGACTTGGGCGTCGACGCCATCTTCACCGACTACCCGGACCGCCTGGCCGAGCTGCTCAAATAGGTTCGGCGCCCGCGGCCCCCGTGCCGCGGTGCGATCGCAATCCTCGGCTCCCGGCGGCATACGGAAACAGTGTCAACATCAGGGCATTAGTCGTTCGCCTCACTACGTATTGACAAACGATATACGCTTTCTCAGAATGAATGCAGAACGAGCCGACGCCGTATTCGTCGAACGCGGAGAAGCTTTCAGAATCGTCTCCGCCCGAGCGGCGAGCGCGGAGGAACGGAAATCCTATGAAGAAGAGTGAGCTCCGGCGGCGGCTTCGACCGGACCGTCCTATGAGGACGATCAGCCTGCGCTTTCCCGAGGACGTCATAGCAGACTTGAAGCGAGTCGCGCCCGAGCTTGGGTTCTCGGGCTACCAGCCTCTGATCCGCGCCTATGTTGGCCAAAGCCTGCGAAGGGATCTAGACCGACTGGAGCGGAGCGGAGAAGCTCCGAGCTCGTCGATCGTTTGAAAGAACGAGGTGTCGACGCAGCCATCATCGAGGAAGCGCTGGCGTCGGCGAGGGAGATCGACTAGCCGGGGTTCCGATGCCGTCCCCGCAAGTCGAGCGAGACGGAGACGATTTCTTCGCTGGGGGCAAAGATAGAGAAGCACCTCACCGCGGGCGTCCTGCCGCAGTGCTATTTTGGAGGTCGTGCGCTACCCGCTCGTCATCGTTGCTGTCCTCGTGAGCTCGTGCGGAGATAGCGGGTCGCCGACGCAGCCGGTCGCTCCGCCTCCCGCGGCGACTCCCACAGGCATCGTCATACAGGACGGGGCCGGTCGACTCACGGAGCACCACGCGCTCATCCGCATGCTGGTCGAGCAGACGCTGGCTCAGGCGTCGGCGGCTCTGGGCATCGATCCGGGCTCCGTCGCCATCACCGTGACCGGGGATGCGTCGCGCTCCATCGCCGGCTACGGAGTTGGAGGCTTCGCTCCGAACGGCCGGGCGATCGAGATCCACATCAATCCCGACTTCCCCGACTTGGAAACCATCCTGCGCGAGCGCGTGCCGCTCACGGTGGCGCACGAGCTTCATCACGCGACTCGCTGGCGCGGCCCCGGCTACGGCTCGACTTTGCTCGAGTGGATGATCTCCGAGGGTCTGGCCGACCACTTCGCCGTCGAGCTTCTGGGCGTCCCGCTCCCGCCCTGGTCGCGTGCGTTTCCGGAGAGCGAGACGTCTGCGTTTCTCGCCCAGGCGCGTCCGGAGCTCGACAGCACGCGATTCGATTCCGGGGCGTGGTTCTTCGGCACGCGAGCCGATCTCCCTCGCTGGACCGGCTACACGCTGGGCTACCGTCTCGTAGAAAACTACCAGGCCGCGAATCCCGGGAGCTCGGCCGCGGATCTCGTCAACACACCAGCGGACGCTTTCCGCCCAGCGTAACTCCGTCCGGACGGAGTCGCGAAGTACACGGGTTCGGGCTCTCGCACGCGATTCCCTCCTGTACGGCAGCTATCCATCCAGTCCTTTCCATAGTCGTGCTCCGCGTGGAGCAGATTATGCGCTCGACATCGCAAGTGAAGGTTCTCGGGCTCATGCGTGCCACCCCGGGCGTACGGAATGTCGTGATGGATCTCGAGCCTGTCGCGCGCGGCGCATCTCTTGCCGTTGTCGGCAACAAAGGAGCACCTTCCGCCGTCACGCTCGCGTACCGCCCGCCGAACCGCGGCGGGGATGTATCGAGAGTTTGGTGCTTGCTTGGGTTCGTCGGGAACCTGGTTGCGCGGTTTCCGGACCTTCGCGAAGCGCTTCGCTTCGAGCCTTTCGAGCTTCTCGGACACGGCTTGCTCGATCGCTGTCGCCAAGTCCGCATCGGCATCTGCGGCCTGCACGAGCGCAGTCAGTCTCTCGATCTTGTCGCGAAGCTCGCCGCTCGCAGTAAAGGTCACCTTGTAGCGTGACGGAGCGAGAGGCTCCGGCCTGGGTGTCTTCGGCGGAGGTGGAGCACCGAGACCAGCTCCGTCCGGACGGAGTTCCTTGGAAATCGCTTTCGACGGTGGAGAAGTCGATACGGGGACCGGCCGAGGGGCCGGGAGCTTTCGCATCACTGGCGGGACGTCCGGCTTGGGCGCCAGAGCGGCGACGAGCTCCTTGAGCTCTCGTTTCGTCTTGTGAATGGCGCGGCGGAAGACGTCGTCGCGGTTGTTTTTCGTCAGATGAGGCGCGAGCAGGGCGATGCCGCTCAGATGGAGCCGTCCATCGGCAAGCATCTCGAGGAGCATCGGATGCCGGCGTGCCGCACGTGCGACTTCGATCCGCAGATAAGCCTCCGGCTCGGAGAGATGCAACACCTCGACGCAGTAGGCAAACATCGACGAGCACGCCTCGCGTGCGTACAAACGGCGCTCGTCGACTTCGGCGATATAAGCGATGACGTCGGCGTCGACGCGTCGAGAGCGACTCAAAGTGGATGCCAGGCTTTCGAGCAAATCGTCATCGGAAAGAGAGTGAAGGTGCGTTTCAGACGTCATGTCCTTTTATAACATCGGCTTTTTGAAGCCCTTGTGCGCGCGGGTGCCGAGCGCATTCGAAGCAAACCTTTCTCGAAAGCTAAGCGTCTTCGTTCGAAACGCCTCGCTTGTTTGTGAGGCGCAGAGGCACCTTCTCGCTCACGTCAACGCGGTCGGGAAAAAGCCCTCGCAGATCCTGTCAAGACAAATCGAGATTTATTGCGGTCAGCGCTCGCGCGGCACGAGGTGCTCTAGCTCTTCCGCCCAGTTCTGGACGACGACGAGCCGCGGGCGCTCGGTCTCGTCCGTGGGCGCTTCTTCGATCATCAGGAAGCGCTTGCCGTCCGGCGAGATATCGAACGTGTGCGCGAGAAGACCGAAGGTAGAGATGCTCTCGAAGACGACCTCCGGATTTCCGGGCGCGAACGAGTCGTCCCCGGCGACAGAGACGGAGACGGACATGAGCCGATCGTCCGAGCTAACATAGAACAGCTCACTACCACTCGGCCCCCATAAGGGCATCTGAGCTCTGTCTCTAGAGATCTGCCACCGGCCGTCGTCGACGTTCGGAAACGGCGAGACATAGATGCCATCAACGCTGGGCTGGTAAGCGATCCAGCGACCGTCCGGCGACAGCCTCCCGACCGCAGTGTCGGCAATCAAAGGGGCCAGGGTCGCCTCCGCCTCTTCCGACCGGGACACGATGACAAGTCGATGATCTCGCTCGGAAGCTTGCTCCCATACCAGCACGCGAGCGCCGTCCGGCGAGAGGGGCACCGGCGAAATCTATCCGGACATCGACAAAGATACAACCTGGCGCGCTCGAGCGAGAAAGATCGAGTTCCACTTCACAGGTTTTGGGGAGAGTCTTTCTCGACGACGTAGACGAGACAGGGAGCGCCCCTCACACATGACATGCCGCTCTTTGGTTTCGGTCGCTAGCAGCATCGGCTCCCATTCAAGGAAGGCCACGGCGATCGTCTCGCCTGGGTGGGCGTCGTTGCGGGTCGACCACCGCTCCGCAGGGTCCGTGTAGAATGAGACCCGGTCAGTCAACAGCCGTGGGAGGTGAGCGATGCAACGACGTCAGTTCTTTCACGTTTTCGGGGGTCTCGCGGTTTCTGCGATACCGAGCACGAGGCACGCGTTCGCCGCACCGAAACGGGTCGGGGTCATCGGCGGGGGCATCCTCGGGAGCTCGCTCGCCTATCACCTCGCGCGACGAGGGGCCGATGTGACCTTGTTCGAGAGATCGGGTCCGGCCGCCGGAGCCACGCAGAATTCATTCGCCTGGGTAAACGCGACGTTCTCCAAGCAGCCGCGACACTACCACCGCATCAACCGGCTCGGCGCACTCGGCTATCGGGCGCTCGACAGCGAGCTCGGCGGCGATATCGGCGTGAAGTGGGGAGGTGCGCTCCAGTGGTACGGAGCCGATCGTCGTGCCGCGCGACTCCGGGACCAGGTGCGGTCCAAGCAGGGCTGGGGCTATCCGGTACGCCTGGTCGACGAAGATGAACTGCGGGCACTCGAGCCGAACGTCGAGCCCGGTGAGGTGGAGGCGGCAGCCCTTTCCGACGATGAAGGCAGCATCGACCCGGTGCACGCGACGCATGCGCTACAACGGCACGCGGAGGCACAGGGCGCCCGTATCCTTTATCCTTGCGAGGTCACCGGGATCGACCGTGAAGGCGGAAGCCTCCGCGGATTGGAGACGTCCGTCGGTCGCTTCGAGCTCGACGCACTCGTCATCGCCGCCGGAGTCGACACGCCGCGCCTCGCCGAGATGGTGGGCGTGTCCGTTCCATTGGTCGAGTCTCCGGGCGTGCTCGCCCACACCGTTCCCGGCGAGCAGGTTCTCAACCGCATCGTGCTCGCACCAGGAGCGCACATGAAGCAAAACCCGAGCGGGAGCGTCGTGGTGGGAGTCGGTTTCGAGGGGGCCACCGCACCGGAGTCGACGAACGCGGCGGGAGACGAGGTCCTCGCCTCGGCCAGAGCGTTCGTCCCCGAGCTGAAAAGCTTCGAGCTCGGAAAGGTAACTCTTGGCTATCGACCGCTTCCGAAGGACGGTTTCCCGGTGGTCGGCTTCCCGAAAACCGTTCCCGATGTCTATCTCGCCGTCATGCATAGCGGAGTTACCTTGACCCCGATCATGGGGCGGCTCGCGGCTCTCGAGATCCTCGACGGAATCGAGGTGGATCTTCTGAGCGAGTATCGCCTCGAGCGGTTCGAAAAAAAGGGAAGCTAGCCCCGAGCTTCTTTCGAGCGCGACCAGCGGTGAGCGGCATTTCGCCCCCAACGGGGAGTCCTATGCCTGGAATCGAAGAGTGCTATCATGGAAGCTAACTTCACACAAAAAAACAGGTTAGTGGATCTCGACCAAAAATGAAGCACATCAAGCTGACTTCACACCCGGGTCAAACGACCCCGATACCTCTCCAGTGGGGCGCCGCCAGCCCCGAGGCACGCGGTCCCGTCATTGGCACTTTGTCCGATGCCTCGAAGCGCAACGTCATCGGCACCCACTCCGGCTCTTACGCGGTCTATCGTGCGCTCGCGATCGCGGCGTCATCGCTCGACCCGGAACACGTTCCCGATTTCACGGATACAGCGCCGTGGCATCCGATCGGGCCGCATCCGCAATGGTTCGATGCCGAGCGCATCGTGTCCATCGATCCGTTCGGCGCCGTCGTTCACGATGTATTCTCGAAGTTCTACGCGGACGGCTACGACATCCGCCCGAGCATCGCGATCACGAAGGCGCATCTGCAGATGCCCGAGATCAAGGAGGCGGTCGATTCCGGGCGCCTCGCCGAAGACGGCAAGATCCTCAAGCGCGGAGGCGACTGCGTGGTCACCAAAGCAGCGATCGAGCCAGTCTGGCATCTGCCGGGTGTAGCACGCCGCTTCGGCGCGGAAGAGGGTGAGCTTCGCCGCATCTTGTTCGAGCAAACGGGCGGCATGTTTCCGGAGCTCGTCACTCGCGGCGATCTCGATGTGTTTCTACCTCCCATCGGAGGCATGACGGCGTATATTTTTGGCGAGCCCGAGAAGCTGATCAGCGGACCCGTGACCACACGGGTGCACGATGAGTGCAATGGCTCCGACGTCTTCGGCTCCGACATCTGTACCTGTCGTCCGTACCTCGCCCATGGCGTCGAAGAGTGCATACGCGGTGCTCAGGAAGGCGGCGCCGGGGTCATCGTTTACTTCCGCAAAGAAGGACGGGCGCTCGGAGAAGTGACGAAGTTCCTCGTCTACAACGCGCGCAAACGTCAAGAAGGCGGCGATCGCGCCGAGGAGTACTTCGCACGAACCGAATGCGTGGCAGGAGTGCAAGACCAGCGCTTCCAGACTTTGATGCCCGACGTGCTGCACTGGCTCGGCATCAAGCGGATCGAGCGCTTCGTCTCCATGAGCAACATGAAGTACGACGCCGTCGTGGGATCGGGCATCACGATCGGTGAACGAGTGCGGATCCCCCCCGAGCTCGTGCCGCCCGACGCGCAGGTCGAGATCGACGCGAAGATGGCCGCAGGCTACTACACCGAAGAAGCGGTCCCCGATGCCGTCGAGCTGGGAAAAGCGAAAGGGCGCACCTACGGCTGATTCAATAGAGCACCTGCGTCGCCCGCAGACCATTCGCGAGCGCGCGCAGGCGATCTACGATTCGACGCCGGGGCACTTCGATGTGCGTCTCGATCGTCTGCCCGAAGTCGTCGAGCAGGTCGAATCCGTCACCCGGAAGAACTATCCTTCCGGCGACGTTCCGATCCACGGCCGCTTTCGCCATTTCGGCGACCGACTGCAGGAGCTCGAGCCCAAGCTTTCCCAGCTAGGGAGAGAGGACCAGGCTCGAACCCTCATCGACCTCGTCGTCGTCAGCGTGCTGCTGGATGCGGGAGCCGGACCCGACTGGCGCTACCAAGAAGCCGCAACGGGGCAGACCCTCTCGCGATCCGAAGGACTCGCCGTCGCGAGTTTTCGCATGTTCGAAGCCGGTCTCTTCTCCGAGGGTCGCGCGCCTGAAGTTACCGCCGACGGGCTGAGAGCCATCGACGATTCCGCTCTTGCGGACGCCTTCCAGGTGAGCGCGTCGAACCCACTCGTCGGCGTCGACGGCCGCGCCAAGCTCATGCGAGATCTCGGGGCCGCGCTCGAGGCCTATCCCGAATATTTCGGGACACCCGCAAGGCCCGGCAACCTCATCGATCATGTCGAGCCGAATGCAGTCGCGATCTTGAGCGCCGTGCTCGACGGCCTGAGCTCAATCTGGCCTTCACGGCTAACGCTCGACGGTGTGAACCTAGGCGATGTCTGGCGCCATCCGGCCGCCGGCCTCGTCCCGTTCCACAAGCTCTCTCAATGGCTCACCTACTCACTCGTCGAGCCCTTCGCCGTGGCGGGGACGCCGGTCGACGGGGTCGACCAGCTCACCGGACTCGCGGAGTACCGAAACGGCGGCCTCTTCGTCGACACAGGTGTCCTCGAGCCCAAGCACGCGGACGTGACGCGCAAAGCGCATACAGCCGATTCCGAGATCATCGTCGAATGGCGGGCCCTGACGATCGTTCTCCTCGACCACGTCGCCGAAGCCCTGGGCCGCCCCCTCGCGGAAGTGCTCGAAGGCGGCACATGGCAAGCAGGCCGTATCGCCGCGAGAGAGAAACGAAACGACGGCTCGCCGCCGATTCAGGTGCTGAGCGACGGTACTTTGTTTTGAGAACAGGAGCTCCTTAATGAAAGAAGTTCACGTCATCGACCATCCGCTCGTCACGCACAAGATGACGCACATGCGAAAGAAGGATACGAGCACGGGTCGGTTCCGCGCCCTCGCGCGCGAAGTCAGCATGCTCCTCGCTTACGAAGTGACGCGCGACTTCCCGCTGAGCCCCGTCGATATCGACACGCCGCTCGCTCCCATGAAGGCAAAAGTTCTCGATGGAAAGAAGATCGTCTTCGTCTCGATCCTGCGTGCCGGCAACGGAATCCTCGACGGGATGCTCGAGATCCTCCCATCCGCGCGCGTCGGCCACATCGGCATCTACCGCGACCCGAAGACGCTCGTGGCGGTCGAGTACTACTTCAAGATGCCGCCGAACATGGAGAGCCGCGACGTGATCGTCGTCGACCCCATGCTCGCCACCGGGCACTCGTCCGTGGCCGCAGTCGACCGACTACTAGAGACGAAGCCCAAATCCGTCAAGTTCGTGTGCCTCGTCGCGTCCAAAGACGGTATCGCGCTGTTCCATGACCACCACCCCGAGATTCCGATCTACGCGGCCGCCGTCGATGAGGAGCTCAACGAAAAGGGCTACATCCTCCCCGGCCTGGGCGACGCCGGAGATCGACTTTACGGCACGCGTTGACCGCGTCCTCGGTCAGAGAATAGATTCCGGCGCCTGCTCGAATGGATTGAGGACCACGACGCCGTCGAGGTCTCGCCGGTGCTGCAGGTCTTCCGTGAGCAAGTAGCGGCACTCCATCCGCTGAGCCGCCGAGACGATCAGATATCGTGTCGCCCTCCGCGTTTCGGATATGTGAGAGCGCTTCGCTTGAGCCTCCGAGGCTTGGCCGACAGATGGCGATTCATTGCTTGGGAGTACCCTTGCTTATCCTTCATTAGTTGGCGCAAAAGCTCACCCACCAGCTTGGACACGCTCGTATCGTTTTCCGCGGCCCGAATACGAGCCCAGCGCGCCACGTCCTCTTCAAGGGTAATCGTGACGTTCTCCATGACACTATTATCGTGCAACGCGATCTTCGTGTGAAAGGGCGAGGGCAGGATCTCGAACCGAGGGACGTAGACGTGCACCTTGTCGCTTCACGCTCGGCGGACGACTTCCATCGGAGCGACCTGGGCGGCCCGGCGCGCAGGAAGGTAGCAGGCGAGGAGGGATGTTGCGCCCAACATCAAGAGAACCGCAGCAACGATCGCTGAGCTCCCCGGTTCGACCTCGAACAGCGCATCTTGCAGGCCGGCGCCGAGCCACGCCGCGAAGAGCACGCCCGCCGTCATTCCGAGCGCGACGGTTTTGAGTCCGTTCGCGACGTAGAGCCGGACGACGCTCGAACGTCCGGCACCGAGGGCCATACGAATGCCTATGTCGGAAGAGGCGTTCTCGACGGTGAACGAGAGAACGCCGTACAGGCCCATCGACGCGAGAAACAGCGCGACCGCCCCAGCCACGACATAGAAGCGTGCGTAGAGTCGATACTGCCCCGTTCCGTCGTCAATGATCTCCTGCATGGTCCGGATCCCGAACAACGGGAGCTCGGCATCCATCTCGGAGACGAGGCCTCGGAGGTTCGCAACCATCCGATCGGGCTCGCCGGTCGTCCGCACGGCAACGTTGAGGTAGCGGAGGCCCACACCATACGGTGAGCGGCTTTGCGTCAAGGGAAGGTACACGCCCTCGGCATTCCTATCGCGGCTGCCTTCCATCCATAGATTCGGAACGACGCCGACGATCGTGCGGAGCGGCTCCTCGCTCCCCTCGTGGCCTACGCGGATCTGCCGAAAGAGCGCGCTCTCGCCGGGGAAGTGCCGCCGGGCGAAGCTTTCGTTCACCACTGCAACGGGCAGGCTCGAGGGACGATCGGTTTCATCGAACCCGCGCCCCTCGATGAGGCGCACGTCGAACGTCCGGAAGAATCCGTGTCCCACCGTCGAGGTCCGGACACGTGGTCGCTGGCCATCGGTCGCCGCCGTCTCGCCGAAAAGCGTGAGCATCGTCGTGCGAGAGGGTCGCATGGGAAGAGTGGTCGCCACTGACGCACCCACGACCTCGGGGACCTGCTCGAGCTCTTCTTCGAGCTGTTGCCAGAATTGACGACGGGCGGACGTCGTGGGGTAGCGGTGGTCCGGTAATCCGATGCGAACCGTCACGACGTCGCGGATGGCGAAGCCATAATCCGTGCTCGCCAAGTTGACGAGGCTCTGGATGGTGAGCCCGGAAGCCACGAGGAGTCCGGTGGTCATCGCGACCTCGGAGATGACGATGGCACGGCTGACCCTTTGGGCCCGACGGCTGACACTGCCTCGTGATTCGTCTTGCAGTACGTCGTTCACATCCTTACGACACGCATGGAGCACAGGCAAGAGACTCGTTAGCAGCATCGCCGTCAAGGTGACGGCGAACACGAACGCTAGCGGGACTGCGTCCAGCTCGAAACGCCACCAGAACAACCCGTCCGGACCGTGAGGTAGTCCGAGGTCCCCCAATTGCGACCAGGCGTTGTTGAACCAAGCCAGGCCGAACCTCGCACCAACCACACCGACCACACCGCCCAGTAGAGATAGGAGCATCGTTTCACACAGAAGCTGCGAGATGAGCTGCGACCGGCTGGCGCCGAGTGCGCCGCGCAGGGCCATCTCTCCTCCGCGGCGGCTGGCCTGAGCCGACAACAGGCCCGAGACGTTCGCGCACGCGATCAACAGCACGAGGATGGCGCCGGCGAACATCGTCTTCACGAGGCGAGGGAACTCTTCACCGATATACTCTTTCGTGAACGGCGTCAGAACCGGGGAGACACCGCGGTTCGATACCGGAAACGCTATGGCCAGCCGCTCGCCGATGGACGCGAACTCGGTCTGCGCCGAGACGAAGTCGGCGTCCTCTCGCAACCGGCCAAAGACGTCGAGCCGTCCGTCTCCTCGACTCACGCGGGCGAGATCGATTCTCAGCGGTAGCCAGAACTGCTCCGCGATCGGGAATGCAAAGCCTTCCGGCATGACTCCGATAATCGTCGTCGGCACGCCGTCGACCCTCAACTGCTGGCCAATGATGTCAGGGGCGGCCCCAAATCGATTTCGCCACGCACGGTGGCCGATCAGGATGACGGGAGGCTGCCCGGTCTGGTCTTCCTCCGCGGTGAACACGCGCCCGAGTGCGGCCTTCGCGCGGAGCAAGTCGAAGGCGTTCGCACTGATGCGCAGACCCTCCGCTCGCTCGGGTACGCCGTCCTCCCCCCGCAACGTCAGCACTGCCTCGACGTAGGCGCCGAGGTCCTCGAACGTTCGCTGCTGGTCCCGCCACGCTACGAAATCGTGGGGCGTTACCGGGAGATCTCTATCCTCCGACGGGTTCCTGCGTTCGAAGTGGACCAGCGCCTCGGAGTCCTCCACCGGCAAACCCCGGTAGAGCGAGCCGTACACGATGCTGAACGCGGTCGCGGTCAGACCGATGCCGATACCGAGCGTCAATACCGACAACAAGGCCCATGCTGGTTGACGCACCACCATCCGGACCGCAAAGCGAAGGTTCGATCGCCAAAGGTCGAGAGTGAGCGTCGGTCGTGACGCTCGTCGGGATTGTCGCCACTCGCGAGCACGCTCAGGCACGAAACGAGTGCCAAGGATGATCGCTTGCCGCCAGTACCACAAGGACGCGCTCGAGGGACGTCCCTCATGGCGGCGCAAGTCCTCGTCGAGATCACCAAGGATTTCCTCACGGACGTCTTCCGGCAGGCACCAGGAGAGGAACGCTTCAGCAATTCTCGGCGGCCGCGCGCCCGGCCTCGTCACGATTCCTCCAGCTCCGGCTCGAGCCCCTCCCACATGCTGAGCATCGCGCCCCGATAGGATCGGAGCTCACGGATGGCTGATGCCTGGACACGAAAGTAGCGTTTCGCCCGGCCCCCACGCTCAGGCGTCGGGTCGGCAAGGGTCGATTCCACGAGGCCACGCTTTTCGAGTCGCCGCAGCGTGATGTAAATGGCGGCTCGCGAGGCCTGCCGCCCCGTCCGGCTCTCGATCTCCTCTCTTATGGGTACTCCATAAGCGGAGCGGCCAAGTCTCAGGATAGCGAGCAATACCAGCTGCTCGAACTCGCCCAGGGATTCTCTCGTCACTGCCATCGCTTTAGTTAACACTGTTCACTATATCGCGTGACGGGAGCCGCGGCAAGAAAAGCTCCTAACGACTTCTACGCTTTTCGCTTCTTCTGGTGGTACGTGAGCGCCGCTTCGATGCAGACCGAAAGCGCGTCTCTCGGTAGCTCTTCGCTCTCGTCGAACACGATCGCTCGATTGCCCTCGAACTTCAGCTCACCCGCAAACAAGGCTCGAAACGATTCCACCAGATCCGTATTGCAGTTGAAGTACATCCCAGAGCACGTCAGTGCCGACTTGTTCGAGCCCAAGCGAATAGTGCTACCGCTCTTGGTCTCAGGGGTCAGATAGGCCGGCTCTCCCCACTTCAAGGTCTCTTCGATCATGCCAACGCCCGGTGTCGACAGAGCCGTCTCGAAAATGAGCTCACGAAGCTCGAAAAGCTTGGACTGGACGGCCGGCGGGTACGCGTCGAACGCGTCCGCAACACTCGCATCGCTGAATGGCGTCATGGCGTTGTTCCCTTTCAACATCATAGCGGCGCAAAGCAACCTCACCAAAATCCGACGAACCCAGAAGCGTTGCGGATCGACTCCGTATTCGGCGCGTAGGTCGATGAACAATTACTAGTAGAATGCCGAGTCAGAAGGGAACCGCATGAAAACCACAATACTTTCCCTGGGCCTAATAGCGGCCCTTGGTCTTGCGTGCGCGCAGCCGCCCGCGGGCGAGCTCGCCGATACGGCCTACACCAGCGGCAGGATCTATACGGTAAACGAAGCAGAACCCTGGGTCGAGGCAGTGGCCATAAAGGACGGCGCGTTTCTCGCCGTTGGCTCGAACGCCGATGTCGAGGCCGTTATCGGTGAAGCCACCGAGGTCATCGATCTCGGCGGCGCCTTCGTTATGCCTGGCATCCTCGACATGCACGCCCACCCGTTCACGGGTGTGGACATGGGCATTGGTGGCGTGAATCTCAGCGCGCCGGGAGACCCGGAGGCGATTGTCGCGGATATCAGAGAGTTCGTCGCCGAGCACCCCGACAGAGACGTTTTTCTCGGCGGCAACTGGAACGTCGGTGGCATCTTCGACAACGATAGCCCCGACAAACGCGTGCTCGACGAGATCGTGCCCGACGTGCCGATCTTCCTCCTCAGCCAGAGCGGCCACTCCGCCTGGGTCAACTCGAAGGCGCTCGAGATGGCAGGGATCGACGAAACCTTCGAGAACGAGGGTGCCTATATCTTCGATCGTTACGAAGGCACGAACGAGCCCTCCGGCACCGTCCGCGAAAGTGCCATGGTCTTGATCATGAATGCGCTGCACTACCTGCCGGCGGAGCAATTCGCGCCTTTCCTTCAGACGGAGCTCACGCGGTACAACAGGTACGGCGTCACCGCGATCCAGCCGGCCGAGGGCAGCATCTCGTGGCTACAGGGCGCCGCTCAACTGGAGAAGGAAGGTCAGCTGAGCGTCCGGCTCTTTCCGGCTCTCGATTGGCTGACGTCTCAGCTCAGAGCGCTCGACGACGAGGAAACGCTTGCGTTCATCGATGACTGGGAGAGCTACCAGACGGATCTGATCCGGCCTCATTACGTCAAGATCTTCGGCGACGGGGGCGCGGACTCGCATACGACGCTAATGAAGGAGCCGTTCGCCGATTCCCCCGGGAATTACGGATCGATGTACTTACCGGTGGAGAAGTACCGCGAGGCCATTCTCGACTATCACTCGAAGGGGATCTCGGTCCACGTCCACGTTCTCGGAGACGACACGCCCACCAAGATCATCGACATCTTCGAAGAGGCTGAGGCGATGTATCCCGACTCCGAAGGGGTCCTCCATCTCGCTCACAACCAGTCGACTCTCGAAGAAGATCTGGACCGACTCGCGGCCTTGAATAAGGCAACGATCAATTTTTCGCCCATGCTCGCCGTGGGGCATCCGCAAATGAACCTGTTCCTGAAAACCCCGCTGGGCGAAGACCGTCACCAACAGGTCTTTCCGGTCCGAGCGGCGATCGACAAAGGCATCACCGTCGGCTTCGGAAGCGATTTCCCGTCGAGCCTCGTTCCCGAGCCGGATTCGTTCTTCTACATGGAGGGCTGGGTCACCCGGCAGATGCCCGGAACCGACGAGTACGGAACCGTCAACATCGGCCAGGCCATCAGCGTGGAACAGGCGATTCGCGGCTTCACGCTCGGCGGCGCTGAAGCACTGGGCGCCGGCTACTCCGAGCAGTTCGGGTCCATCGAGGCGGGTAAATCCGCGGACATGATCGTGCTCGACCAGAACCTCCTCGAGATCCCGGAGACGGAGATCCACAAGACCTCGGTTCACAAAACAATCTTCCAGGGCCGTGTGGTCTATGAAGGTAACTAGAGTTTCCAGCAAAACTACTTCTCCAAGGAGGTCGAAGGCATCATGAAAATGAAACGAACCGCTATTATTGCGAACGCGACACTCATCACCTGCGCCTTTGCTTTCGCGTGCGGAGGCTCCGCATCGAGCGCCGGCCAGCAGGACAAAACGCAGGCCGTCTCCGTCGGACAGGCAGCAGGGATAGGAGCGCTACTCGGTCTCGCTCTGGGCGGAGACCCGATCGTCTCGACGATCCAGGGTGCTGCTCTCGGCGCCGCGGGCGGCCTCATCACGAACGCCGTTGTCGAGGGCAGCGAGCGCTCGGAGCAAAGAAAAGCGGCCGAGCAAGCCCAAGCGAACCAGGCGGCGGACTCGGAGAACCTCGAGCGCCAAGTCGAACAAGCCATCGGCCGGGACAACTACGAAGGCTACAAAGCGCTCCGTTCCTGCGAGTATTCACGGGCAACGGGGCTCGCGAAAGTAGGCGCCACCTCCAGCAATTCCGATTACCGCATCACGTCCGTCTGGCTCGAAGCGATGATCGCGGTCGACCAGCGCGACACGGCAGCGGCAGAGGACCTCTACGCCCAGATCACCGAGGCCGACCCGGACATCGACACCGAGCAGCAAGCGAGCCTGGAAACGGATAAAGTCATACTCCAGATGCGGAGCGAACGGCGCGATCTCGGTCTACCGGCGTGTAGATAGTCACCATGCGCGTTCTCTCGGTTTGGCTTGTGCTGGTAGCAACGCCTTTCGCCTATGGGCAGTCCAGCTACGATGCTCTGCCGCAGTGGTCCGCCAGTGAAATCGTTCCGGAGAACTTGCGAAAAGGGGCCCACCACGAAGTGGAGGAGCGCGTCACCAGCGACGGCTACTGGAACAGCTATCGCATCGCCTCCGACTACGGCACGTTTGACGCGAGCGGTAGCCTGTTGCTCCGCGTCCGGATTCGCGAGCTTACGGCCATCGCTCAGCTGAAAGAGGTCAACGAAGGGATGGTGCTGGGAGAGGCAGCCGCTCAATCGCTTACCGAGACCGGTGAGAGCGTGGTCGCCGCGGCGTCACACCCCGTCGAGACGGCGAAAGGCGTCGGATCGGGGATCCAGCGACTCTTCGGGCGGGTGAAGCGGACTTCGACGCGGACCGTCGAACAAGCTCGAGGCTCGAGCGGCACGGGGACGTCGGATCGGGTCGCTCGAGGCACGACAGCCGTCGGAAAATCACTTCTCGGCGTTTCGCGAGCGGAGAGGCGTTGGGCGGAACAGCTTGACGTCGATCCTTATTCTCGAAACGAGACGTTGAGAAAGGAGCTCACACGGGTCGCTAGCTTCGAGGCGGCCGGACGCATCACAACCGATGTCATCGTGCCGATACCACAGCTGGTATCACTTTCGAAGGATGTCTCGGACCTCGTGTGGAAGGCCGACCCCGACCAGCTCGAGACGCTGAATGAGACCCGGTTGCAGGAGATTGGGGTCTCGAACCAAACGAGCCGCGCTTTTCGCTTGAACGAGAACTACACGCTCACCTGGCAGACGGTCCTGATTGCGGCACTCGACGCGCTCGAAGGGGTGCCGGGTCGCGCCGATTTCGTCGAGCTGGCAGCCAAGGCCGACTCGGAAGAACAAGCGGCCTACTACACGGAGAGCGCCTCCTTGATACAGAAATTCCACGAGGAACGCTTCCCCGTCGTCGAGGTGGTGCGCGGGTCCACCGCGATCGTCCGCACCAGCGAAAACCGCATCGTCTACCTCGTACCCGCGGACTACTTGGTGTGGACCGAAGAGCTAGACGTCTTCGTGCAAGCCGAACAGAAATGGATGTCGGAGAACTACCCAGGAGCGCCGATCGCGGTATGGCTGTCCGGCGAGGCCTCGGCACGAGCGCTCGAGGGAATGGAGGCGCTGGGGTGGAAGGTGCAGGCTCGGGAGATCGACGTTCTCGTCGAATGATGTGAGCTTGCGCCGACCGGCTCTATGTCGGTGAGTCGGCACTCAACTCACGACGAAGCCAGGCGCGGATCATCGTCCACTCCGCCTCGACTTTGCGCTTGGACACGCCGAGGACCGTCGCCACTTCGTCCACGGTGAGGCCTCCGAAAAACCGCATCTCCACGATCTTGGCTTGGGTCGGGTCGAGCTGTTCGAGCGCGACGAGCGCGTCCTCGAGCCTGAGCACGTCTGCGCTGTTCTGAGGCGAAATCATCAGATCCTCGTTCAGCTCGACTCTACGCGCGCCATCACCTCTCTTGACGCGAAGCTTCGAACGGGCGTGATCGACGAGAATCCGGCGCATCAGCTGCGAGCTGATGGCGAAGAAGTGGGAGCGGCCCTGCCACTCGATGCGATTCTGTTGGATGAGTTTGAGGTAGGCCTCGTTCACGAGCGCGGTCGGCTGGAGGGTATGGCCCGCGCGCTCCCGGCTGAGATAGCGCGCCGCGATCGAGCGCAGCTCTCCATAAACGACCGGCATGAGCTCTTCGACCGCATCGCGGTCCCCTCCTGCCATGCGTTTTAGAATCTTGGTGACCTCAGCGGGGTCGGGCTCAGTCATATAAAGAGTGTGATTCTAGCTCGATTCGCTAGCGGCGGGCCACGCGATTCGAAACCCCACGCGAACGGCCCGACCGTCCGGCCTGTTCAAGCAGATAGCGATGTCGCTCGTGAGGCACGAGGCGGGATGTCACAGAGAAAGTGACGATGTCACCGCTCAATGACGTCTACTATCGCTCCGACCTGCCACAATTACTCTTTGTGATGCTCGCAGCTCTCTTGCCCGCGGGTTGGTATCGTCATGCTCGCATCGTCGTCAGGGTCGGCTCGCTACCCGCAACTGCCGCGTTCGCGACGACGATGAGTGTCAGCTTGATTCCGCCATGGTTAGGGGAAGGCGGCGCTGGGAATGCCGGCTCAGAACGTCGGCGCTCAATTCGTTTTGGGTGGCGCTCGACGGAGCTAGACCTCGACGACTTCGGCGGTCTCTACGACCGGCGAAGCCCAGCTTCGCACCACGGATTCGAGCGTCTCGATCGAGGCCGGCTTGGTGACCACGTCGTCGAACCCGGCCTCAGCGCACGCCTTCCGCTCCGCTTCCGAAAGGTACCCGGTGAAGGCGATGATGGGAAGACGTGTTTGCGGTGCTCCGAACTGCTCGAATCCAGCTGCCCGAGCCCGCTGCGTCGTTTCGATTCCGTCCATTCGCGGAAGTCGTATATCCATCAGGACAAAGCTGTACTCCCGCTCGGCGAGCAAGTCGAGCACTTCGATCCCGTCCGAAGCGACGTCGACCTCACAGTTCAAACTCTCGAGCATCGTTCGCGTCACTTCCTGATTGACGACGTTGTCCTCCGCCAGCAAAACCGACGGCTTTTTCTGACCCCCAACCGCTGAAGTCTCGTCGACGATATTCGTGAGGACCTCCGCGAGTCGTTCAGGCCGGATCGGCTTCGTCAAAAGGCTTATTTCCGGTGTGCTTGGCGAGTCCTCCAACGAAGATGGCGATCCCCCACCGACAACGACGATGGGTGGTGATGTCGTCTCGTCGGAACCGATATCACTCTTGATCGCGTGCATCCGATCTCTCGCGGTTTCGTAATCCACGAACACAACGTCGAAACCGGCGTGGCTTGGGGCCAACTGTAGGAGTCCTCGTGCATCGTCGAGGGCCGCCGTCACAGCGAAGCCGCCACGCTCCAAGTAGTCTTGCAGTACGGATCGAGCGTTTGGGTCGGGCTCGACGACGAGTGCCGAGCGTCCGTGATTGCGCGACGCCGCGCTCTGAAGCGCTGCCGGTGGCGAAGTCGTCGCACCGAAGTTGACCGTGAACCAGAAACACGTGCCGAGCGACGGCTCGCTGCGAAGTCCGATCTCGCCTCCCATCGCGTGGGTGAGCTCACGCGCGATCCCGAGGCCCAGCCCGGTGCCGCCGAACCGCCGGCTATTGGAACCGTCAGCTTGAGAGAACACTTCGAAGATCTTCTCGTAGTCCGACTCGGCGACGCCGATGCCGGTATCGGTGACTTCGGATCGGATGACCCACCGGTTCCCGTCCGTCTCTACCGCCGAGACACGCAAGCACACGCTGCCCCGTTCGGTGAACTTGACGGCATTGCCGATGAGGTTCGTCAAGACCTGGCGGAAGCGTCCTGGATCGCCTGTTGCCCGGGTTGGAAGCTCGGGCGCGATCCAGGCCGTAAGCTCAAGCCCTTTGTCGCTGGCTTTCACGGCGAAGAGTTCCGCGACGCTCACGACCGCGTCGTGGACATCGAACTCGACGTCTTCGATCGTCAACTTGCCCGACTCGATTTTGGAGAAATCCAAGACGTCGTTGACGACGTCGAGCAGCCACTTCGCCGAATCGAGCGACGCGTTGGCATAGTGCCGTTGCCGGCTGGTTAGCTCGGTGTTCAGCAACAGCTCGGTCATGCCGAGCACGCCGTTCATCGGGGTCCGGATTTCGTGACTCATCGTCGCCAGGAACTCGCTCTTGGCTCGATTCGCGGCCTGGGCGAGCTCACGCGAGTCTGCTTCCCGCGCGAGCTTCGCCGCTTGCGAGCGATCGTAGGCGATGGCAAGTGTCGCGAGGCACGAGACATAGAAGAGGTAGGCCCACCACGTGCGCCACGGCGCAGGGCGCACCGTAACTGCCATGGATAAGCCGTCAGTGGTCCACACACCGTCGCCGTTGTCGGCGCCGACCTCAAAGACGTAGGAACCCGGTGCGAGGTTGGTATAGGTCGCTCGGCGCATGCCTCTCGAGTCGACCCAATCCTCGTCGAAACCTTGTAGTCGGTACTTGTAGCTCTGCTTTTCGGGCGAGGTGTAGTCGAGCGCGGCGAACTCGAGGGTCAGCGCACTGTCGTTGTGGTCGAGTTCGATCTCGCTCACTTCCCACGCCGGGATATCGAGCTCCACTGGTTGGTTCGATTTCAAAAGGGATGTCAGTACGACCGCGGGGACGTTCTCGTTGCCGCGAATATCCTCGGGCCGGAAAACGTTGAAACCCCTGGGACCCCCGAAGAACATCTCACCGCTCGTGGTGCGCAGTGCGGCCGCGAAGTTGAACTCGTTCGACTGTAGTCCGTGGGTCTCGTCGAAGTTCTCGAAGGTTTCTCGGACCGAGTCGAATCGCGAAATCCCGCGGTTCGTGCTCACCCACAGCTCTCCCCGTTGACCTCCCAGGATCGCATAGACGACAGCGCTCGGAAGACCGTCGCTCCTGCCGTAGTGCTTGAATACGCCACGGCCGGACTCGATATCCTTCCGAAGCCACCGATTTAGCCCGCCACCTTGGGTGCCGATCCACAACGAGCCCGCGTCGTCTTCATGGAGCGCCCATGGGACGTCGCTGCTCAGACTCTCAGCATCGTTCTCGTCGGTGACGAAGTGACGGAAGCCGCCAGTCGATTCGTCGAAGCCGTTGAGTCCGCCACCCTCGGTGCCGATCCACAACCGTCCCGCGGAGTCTTCGACCATGGCGATCGCCCGGTCGCTACTGAGGCTCGTCGAGCTCACGGGGTCGTGCCGAAATCGCGTGAAGGTCGTGGTCTCCGGCTCGAAGCGATTCAACCCGCCTCGATAGGTACTTACCCAAAGCCGCCCGTTTCGATCTTCGAGAATAGAGGTAACGCCATCGGCGCTCAAAGAGCCGTCATCGCTTGGGTCGTGACGGAAGTGATCGAAGTGGTTCGCTCCTGATCGGTAACGATTCAACCCGCCTGTCATCGTCCCGATCCAAACCGAACCCTGACCGTCGACGTGAAGCGCCATCACCCGGTCGTCGCTCAATGAACGCGGATCGTCCGGATCGTGACGAAAGCGAGTGAACACGCCGGTCGCGGGGTCGAACTGGTTCAATCCGGAGCCGTAGGTCCCGGTCCAGACCTTACCGTCGCGGTCCTCAGCGAATGCCATGACGACGTTCCCGCTCAAAGATGTCGAGTCCACGGCCGTATTCTGATACGACGCGAAATTACTCGTGCGTACGTTCCAGCGATTGACCCCGCCGGATGAAGCGACCCACAGCACGTTTCCGCTGTCCTCGAACAGGTCGAAGAGCCGGTCATCGCTCAGGCTCGCGCGAACCGAGTCGTCGTGTCGATGGTGGACGAAGCCCTGCAGGTCTTCGTCCCACGAGCTGAGCCCGCCGTCGGTCGCGAACCATAAGGTACCCGTCGAGTCCCGCAGGATGTCGCGGACCCGATCGTCCGCGAGTCCTCGAGAATCGTCAGTCGAGCGAGCGAAATGGGTGCTGTCGCCGGTGCGCACGTTCAGGCGGGTGACGCCGGAGTCATAGGTGCCCACCCACATGAGCTCGTCGTCATCGAAATAGAGAGAGCGGACTCGCTCGCCGGTGACCCAGAAGCCGGACGCGGCATCATCGCGAAGATTGGTGAACGATTTCGTGGCTGGATCGAGCCAGCTGAGGCCGCCGCCATCTGTGCCGAGCCAGAGGCGACCTCGATCGTCGAAGGTGATCGCGCGCACTCGATCGTCGGCGAGGCTATCAAGACGAGCGGGATCGTGAACGAAACGCTCGAACTCGCTCGTCACGGGGTTCCACCGGTTCAGACCGCCTCCATCGGTGCCGACCCACAAAAAACCGTCGGAGCCTTCGGTGATGACGCGCACTTTGTCACTGCTCAAGCTCGATTCATCATCAGGGTCGTGCGCGAACGTGCTGAATCGCAGCGTTGCCGGATCGAACCGGCTGAGGCCACCGCCGTCGGTTCCGACCCAAATATCGCCTCGCTTGTCTTCGTGTATGGCCCAGACCCAATCATGCGGCAGCGAACGATCGTCGTTCGGATCATGCCGGAGAACCATAATGTTGAATCCGTCATAACGGTTTAGCCCGTCTTGGGTGCCGATCCAGACGAAACCGCGGCGATCTTGTAGGACGACGTTGGCGGCTCCGTGCGACAGACCGTCCTCGACGCTGAGGTTTCGAAACCTGACATTCACCGGATGGGCCCCCGCTGCGCTCCCGGCGAGACCAAGCACTCCGACGCACGCCCACAGCGCGCGCCAGGCAAACCCTCTCGTGCGAGTCATGAGCATTCCGGTCATCGCGCCACCAACGTGTCGATCTCCTGATGGAGGGCTCGGCAAACGAGGTCGTGCTCGGTCTCGAGCGTACGGTAGACGCTTTCCGCCGTCGAGAGATCTCCGCTGCGACCCATCAGCTCCAGGCTGCGGCACAGCTCGGAGACCTGAGTCCCACCAACATTCGCGCTCGCGGTCTTGAGGCTGTGCGCCGCTTCCGCCAGCGTCGCGGCATCGCCCGATCGGGCGGCGTCTCGAATCGACTCGACCAGCTCCCTCGAGCTGGTTTGATACAACGCGACGACCTTCTCGACGATCCCCGTCTTTCCCGTTTGCCTTTCGAGGGTTCGGAGGTTCTCGATCGCCCTCGCGTCGATGTGGGTAGCCGCGCCGGCGCTCTCGTCGGCCTTCGTTCGCGTCTCGGCGTCCGGCGCCGTGCCCGTCCAGCGCTGTATCACTTCGAAGAGCTGTTGCTGGGTAAAGGGCTTCGTAAGGTAGTCGTCCATTCCCGCTGCAAGGCACGCATCGCGATCGCCGCTCAACGCGTGCGCTGTTAGAGCAACGATGGGCACTCGCCGACCACCGTCGCGTCGTTCACCCGCCCGGAGGCGCTTCGTCGCTTCGAGGCCGTCGACCTCGGGCATTTGGCAGTCCATGAAAATCAGGTCGTAGTCGCGCTCGGCGAATAGGGCGAGCGCTTGCTCTCCGTTGCTCGCCACATCCACGTGGCATCCGGCCGCGACGAGCGTCTCGGTTGCGACTTCCTGATTGACCAAGTTGTCCTCAGCGAGCAGAATGCGGCACCTCGCGCCGCGTTCAGACGGCGCAGGCTCGCCGCGTGCTTCGGGCACGGGCTCGAGTCGTAGCAGCTTCTGGGCCTTTGAGAGCAGCTCCGCCCTTCTAACCGGAGTCTGGACAGTAGCGGTACGCGCCGACGCCTCATCCAAGATTGGTCTGCTTCGATCCGTCGCGACGGAGATCGCGAAGACGCAGGGAATCGCGGCGGTACGAAGCGCTTGCACGACCGCGGCATTACCGGCGGGTACTGTCTCGAGGTCGACCACAGCTAGGTCGTAGCGGCTGCTCGGGTCGACGAGGTGCCTCGTCGCCGCATCGAGACTCTCGACGGCGGTGACGCTTGCTCCGAAGTCTCTGAGCTGGGCTGCGAGCGTATCCCGAACGAAGGTGTTGGACCAGGCGAGGAGGATGGCGGGGGGACGCTCGGCGTCCGCCGTCACCAGCAACTTCGCCGGCAGCGCCGCGCCGCGGGCGAAACGGGCATCGAAATCGAAACGGGAGCCCGATCCGACTTCGCTTTCGACAGAGATCGACCCGCCCATCAGCATCACGAGTCGTTTGACGATCGATAGGCCGAGTCCGGTACCCCCATAGAGGCGATTCGTCCAGTCCTCGGCTTGTGAGAACGCATCGAAGATCTGAGCGACCCGGGCGGCCTCGATGCCGATCCCAGTGTCGGTCACCGAGAAATCGACGACGACGCCCGCAACGCCTTCTTCGCACGTGGCCTCGACTCGAATCTCGCCGCTTTCGGTGAACTTCAGCGCATTTCCGACGAGGTTGATCAGGACTTGACGGAGGCGCGCCGGATCTCCGACGAGTCGACAATCGTTCGCGCCTCGCACGCGACAAGCGATGCGGATGCCTTTCGTGTGCGCTTGCTCCGCGAAGATGTCGACGACATCTTCGATGAGCTCGTCAAGCTCGAACTCTATGAGCTCTAGCTCGAGCTTTCCTGCTTCGATCTTCGAGAAATCGAGTACGTCGTTTACGATACTCATGAGGAGCTCTCCCGACCGGCGGGCGGTCTCGGCGAACCGCCGCTGACGCTCGCTCAAGCTCGTGTCCAGCAGCAGGTTCACCATCCCGAGCATGCCGTTCATCGGGGTCCGAATCTCATGGCTCATCGTCGCGAGGAACGTGCTCTTGGCTTCGCTCGCCTCTTCCCTCGTACGGAGCAATTCGGTCGCACTCTCGAGGCGCATCGAGTCCTTCTGAGCGCTCAGGTAGGCACCGATGAGCCCCGCGAACGCGATCGCGTAGATCGCGTATGCCCACGTCGTTCTCCACGGTGCGGGACTGACGCCAATGGTCAACGAAAGCCCCTCTTCGTTCCATACGTCGTCGTTGTTCGAGGCCCGGACGCGGAACTCATAGTCACCAGGCGCGAGATTGGTGTAAGTTGCACGGCGCCGGTTTCCGAGGTCGACCCACTGGTCGTCGAACCCCTCGAGCTTGCTCTGATAACGATTTTGTTCCGGGTTCGTGAAATCGAGAGCAGCGAACTCGAATGCGACGACGACGTCTTCATACGTGAGCGCGATAGGTTGCGGTCCGGTTGGTAGCGCTGCGGGCTGGTTCAGTATCTCGAAAGCGGTGAGCACCAGCGGTGGTACGTGCTCATTCTTGCGAATCTGCGATGGGTGAAACATGTTGAAGCCGTTGATCCCGCCAAAGAACAACGCGCCGTCCGTCGCGCGCAAGACCGCCGCGAACGTAAAGTCCTCGGCTTGCATCCCGGCGTTGACATGAAACCGGTCGATCGCACGGCTCGCGACGTCGAGTCGTGCCAAGCCGCGGTTGGTGGAGACCCAAATGCTGCCGTTTCGATCTCCGGCGACACCGTAGACGACCGCGCTCGGCAGCCCGTCGTTGCGCCCGAAGCGTTGGAACTCCGGCCGGCCGGCGGTTCGGTCGGCAAGCGTCCAGCGGTTGAGCCCTCCTCCTTGGGTTCCGATCCATAGGTCGCCGACGCGATCTTCATAGAGTGCCCACGCCACGTCGGCGCTGAGACTCGATGGCTGCAAAGGATCGTGCCGGAACGTCGTAAACGTGTTCGATTCCCGTTCGAGCCGGTTGAGGCCGCCACCGTCCGTGCCGACCCATAGCGCGCCGGTGCTGTCTTCGAGAATGGCAACGATTCGCTCGCTGCTGACGCTTCCGGGTTTCGTGAGGTCGGGCTCGAACCGCTCGAATCGGTCGCTGTCGGGGTCGTAGCGATGGAGCCCGCCGCGATAAGTCCCGATCCAGACACGTGCTTGGCTGTCTTCGTGGATCACGGTCACGCCATTGTCGCCGAGGCTCTGCGCGTCGGCCGGGTCGTGACGATAGTTTCGGAAGCGATCTTCACCCGCGCCCATGCGATGCAGGCCTCCGGTCATCGTTCCGACCCAGAGCGTGTCCCGGCTATCCACAAGAAGAGACATCACTCTGTCGTCGGTCAACCCATCATTCTCGATTCGAGGGCGATACGGGGTCAGCTCTGCGACCCGGCGGTCCAGCAAGCTCAAGCCGCCGCCGAAGGTACCGACCCAGATGTCTCCCGACGCGGTCTCCGCGAAGCTCGTGACGACATCGTGACGTAATCCTGGATGTTCGTCCGCCCCCTTGTTGTAGTGAGAGAACGAGCCGACGACGGCGTTCCACTTGTTGATCCCCACATAGGTACCCAGCCACAAAACGCCGCCTTCGTCCTGCGTCATGGACAAGACTCGATTCTCGCCGAGACTGAACGGGTTCGTGGGCTCATGCTGGTAGCGCCAGAACGAACGAAGAGCGGAATCCCACAAATGGACCCCGTCTTCGGTTCCGATCCAAAGGCGGCTGCTCCGGTCCTCGAATACGAGCTGGATCCGATCGGACGCGAGGCTTCTACTGTCCTCGGGATCGTGTCGAAAATGCTCGAATGACTCCGACTCAGGATGATACAAATTGAGCCCCGCGCCGTAGGTACCGATCCACACCCGGTTGTCGGTGTCGACGAGCACGGTCCTGGTGCGGTCCTCGCTCAGGCTATCAGCGACACTGTCATCGTGTCTGAAAGTGCGTACGGCGCCCGTTCTCGGGTCGAGCCTCGCCACCCCTCCGCCGTCCGTCGCGATCCACAGGTGACCCTCGCGATCCTCGGAAATCGAGCGAATGTTGTCGTGCGGAAGGCTGTTTGGATCCGTTGGATCGTGCGGATAGCGGATGAAGCCTCCGGTCGTGTCGTCGTATCGGTTCACCGCGCCGCCATCGGTGCCGATCCAAATACGGCCGCTCGAATCCTCGAAGAGAACCCAGACACGGTCGTGGCTCAGCGTCGACGAGTCACTTGGATCGTGTGAGAAGACGTCGAAGCTGTGGCCGTCGTCCCTGAGGCGTGCGAGGCCACCGCCAGTTCCCACCCAAAGACGACCTTCTCCGTCGGTGAGAAGCGCGTAGATGTTGTCGCTCGGAAGAGAGTCACTGATCGCAGGATCGTGAACGTGGACTTCGAAACGATAACCATCGAATCGGTTCAAGCCCTCCTCGGTCCCGAACCAGAGGAACCCGCGCCGATCCTGTGAGATGGCGTGAACGGCCGCTTGCGACAACCCATCGTCCATCGTGATGCGTTGGAAGGGGATCGTTGGGCGACTCTGGGCCCAGCTCGACGCGGCGAGCGAAAGTGCCGCGAGTCCGCTCGCGAGGAGAACGACGAGACCGAGACGGCTGCGAGCCGGGTCGTCCATCATGAGAGATCTCGAGTCCATCGCCTGAAGGTGGGCTCGGTCACACCCATCAGTGCCGAGCCAACCGCGACATCTCGCGGGAGCCTGCGGCGGACGTCTTCGAGCAGCATCGTGCGCGCCCGCTTTACGAGGTCTTCCCCCGAGGAACTGTCCATGCTCAAGAGGCTCGCGAGAACGGATCGAATGCGCTCCCAGTGGGGAGGCGGCGGACCACCCAAGTCTCGATTCTCTCTCGCTTTCTTGAGGCGGCGGCGAAACGTCGCTTCGGGCATTCCGATGCGGTCGGCCGCCCTGCGCATTACGTCGCCGGCACCATCGTTGGCCTCGATGACGAGCTCGTTGACCAACCACGTTCCCAGAGCAGGCGGTGAGGAAGCTTCTAGCGCGGTCTCGACGGCCTCCGAGAGCGCATCGCGCAGCACTTGCCACGACGCTGTATCTCGAGCGACGGTGTCTCCGTTCTTCGCCGAGCTGAGCGCTGAATCTCGGCTCGGCGGCGCCGCGATTGCAACGGGTGCTCGCGGATCGGCGGCTTTGTGCGGAGCGGAAGGGGAAGGGCCGCCCTTTTCCGGCACGATGCCAAGAGTCTCGACACCGATTTCGACCCCGGTCGAGAGAATCACCGCCTGCATGACCCGGTTCTGAAGCTCGCGCACGTTGCCGGGCCAAGAATGGGCTTGCAGCACGTGCTCGGCCTCTGCGCTCAATCGCCGGAGGATCCCCTTTTGGTACTGAACCGAGAACTTCTGAAGGAAATGGTGCGCGAGATACAGAATGTCGTCCGGACGTTCGCTCAAACGCGGCACCCTTAGATGAACGACGTTGAGGCGATAGTAGAGATCCGCTCGGAACCGTCCGTTCTCGACTTCGTCGGCGAGCTCACGGTTGGTGGCGGCGACGACGCGAGCGTCGACCTTGCGCACGCGGCTTCCGCCGACCGGAACGACCTCTTTCTCTTGAACGAAACGGAGCAGCTTGGACTGGATTTCGAGCGGCAGCTCGCCGATCTCGTCGAGAATGACGGTGCCCCCATCCGCCTCTACCAGGCGACCGATTTTGCGCCGCTCCGCTCCTGTGTAGGCCCCGCGCTCGTGGCCGAATAACTCGCTTTCGATCAGCGTCGACGGAACCGAGGCGCAGTCGACGATGATCGGAGCTTTGTGGCGTCTCGGACTGAGCCGATGCACCGCGCGCGCAACGAGTTCCTTACCGGTCCCGCTTTCGCCGGTCACGAGGACCGTCGCGTCCGTGGCGGCGACTCGGCTCGCGGTCTCCAACAAGCGTTTCATGGCGTCGGAACGGTAGATGAGCTTCGTTTGCTGTACCGCTTCCCGGAGCTCGTCGAGCTGCCCCCTCAAGCGTTGGCTTTCGGCCTCCTGCCAAGCGAACTGCTGCTCGGCGAGCCGAGAGCGGTCGAAGGCGACAGCGAGCTGCGAAGCGAGCGCCTGAAGGAAGCCGGCGTCGGCGGCGTCGACCGCGAGTCGATCGGCACGTCCGTCGAGGTACAGACAAGCGAGCGACTCTTCACGCGCGGTCAGCGGCACGGCATAGGAGTGCATCTGCGCGCCACCGGCGAGCGTTCCTTCGACGACGCCCGCATCGACGACACGCCCCGAATGCATGGCCTCCGCGACGAGAGTACTCGCCTCATGCGCAAGGTCTGTCGTTTCGGCGAAGCAGACTTGACCCGGTTCGCCGTTCTCTCGCGACACTCCGTGCGTCACGACGACGCCACCATCGTCGTCGCGAGTGCATACGGCGACGCAGTCTGCCTTAGCCACCTCCGCGAGCGGGCGTACCACGCGGACGAGGAGCTCCTGGACATCACGGGCCGACGCGACGGCGTTCATCGTTTGCGAGAGCAGCGCCATATTCCGGTAGTCCTTGGACATGTTGCCCGTGAAAATCCCGTTCAGTGGGTCGGCGCGGAGGACATTGGTCGTCTCGAGCTCCTCGCTCCATAGCTCGAAACGGCTACCGCCAGCCTGGCGGGCGACGCCGAGTGCCTGGTCCGCGCGCTGAAGGAGCATCGCGGGCTCGATGCCCGCTCGGGGCGAAGGCTCGAGCGTTGCCGCTCCGACGCTGAAGTCGAGAGGGACCGAGCCATCCAAGAAAGGAAGTGCCCCAAGGGTGTTACGGAGCTTGTTCCCAACGGTAGTCAAAGAGCGCGCGCTGGAAGGTGTGATGAGGAGCGTGAAAATCGCCCCTCCATACTTCGCGATGATGTCGTCGGAACGCAGGACGGCTTTGAGGCGGGTCGCAATTTCCGCGATAATCCGGTCGCCGGTTTCTCTTCCAAGCTGCTCGTTCACCCCGCCGAAGCCGTCCGGGCTCACCAGCAGTAGCGCGGTGGCGCGTCCCTGGGCGCGCGCTGCCTCAACGTTTCGCCTTAGTTGTACTTGGAACAACGCACGCCCAGGGAGCCCAGAAACAGGGTCTTCGAGCGCCGTCGAAACTAGCATCGACTGCCGAAGCAGCTCACCCGCGAGCGCGGTGACCTGGAGCGAGCTTTCCATGGCGACGTAGCCTGCGTCGCTCCCCTCGCCGAACGCTTCGTCGCGAGAGCTCGGACTTTCGTATCGCAGGCCCAGTATGCCCGCGGGGGGCGCGTCGCCGTTGTCTGCTTCTCGCCGTCGCTTTTCGTCGCCGCTGTCGAAATCCGCGTTGACCGGGGTCGAGGGGATGACGATGAGCGCGGAGCGCGGACACACGCTTTTCAGAGCCGACGACGGCGTGAGAGCGCGTTCCTTCACTTGGTGGCTGAGCACCGTCGCCGCGGACTCGTCCCGCATTTCGGGTACGGGCTCGCCGGTGCCCCGATGAACCAGCTTGTGCGCAGGCTCGTCCGCGAACGGTAAGAAGAGACTCGCCTGCTCGGCCCGAAAAGCGAGCCTGAGTCGGTCGGTGTATGTGTGGAGTAGTTCGTTGCTCGTGCGTACGAATACAGTCATTCGGGGAGGTCTCCCTGACTGATTCGGCAGATTGAAAACGAACTTTAGGACATATCGAAGAGGCTCGCGGTCATACGGTCAGGCGGGTGTCGCATCCGAGGCAAAGCTGAAGGAGATACTCACGAGACGTGTCATCCGCTGCTCGTGTGGTTCCTGCGACGGAGAACATCTCCGTTTTCGGGCAGAGTATGGCCGCCGGCGTGGTGTCGGTCGCGGCCGTACTGATGATCGCGCACGAACAGGATGGTCTATTTGAGCGTCACCCAGATGAGATCGATCGTCGTGCTTCCGGTGTTGCCCGACTGGTGCCCTTCGCTCAGCGGCACGGCGTCCATCCAGCCCACGGAACCGTCCTTCGACGCGGGGCCGGACAAACTAGGCTCGCCCCCGCCGGTGATTCCGGACCATTGCCCCCCGTTGACGTGCACGTATAGCTGGTTGCCCGGGTGAGAGTGGACGCCCTCCCATTCGCCGGGCCCACGACGAACCGTTGCACGACGACTCTCTCGTTCTCGAACAACACCTCGCCACCAGGATTCGCGAGGTTCGGGTAGGTCAGCAGAAACTGCGTGTCGGTGCTGTCGGGCGACGCAACCGCTGCTTGCTCGGCTCCAGCACATGCGGTAGCGATGAGGATCGAGACGATGTTCGCGATCAGGATACGGTGCACATGAGAGCTGACGGCGATTTGGATACTGGTAACGCTGATTCGGCCCAAGGGTTGGCGCCCGGTAATCGCAATTTCGAACATTTCGGGATCATAAATGCCTAGCCGTTGTGAGCATAGCCATGCGCCGGGCGATTGACGGTCATGCTTTGCACATCGGGGTCAGACAGGAATGAGTGGCTGCCTGCTTGCGGCTGGGTCGCGCTCGAGCATCGTCATGAATTCCCGAGTCGGCCCATCTGCCTGGACAGAATGGGCCGACTCGGCTTCGCGCTAGGCGCTACGGGTCGTCGTTAATGGAGACGCCCTCAGGACCTTCAGAGAAAAGCGGCGCGACGCCATCTACCGCGTTCGACCACAGATAGCCGTTCGACCACAGGTAGCCGTTCGACCACAGGTAGCCATTCGACCACAGGTAGCCATTCGACCACAGGTAACCGTTCGACCACAGGTAACCGTTCGACCAGAGATAGCCGTTCGACCAAAGGTACGCGGCGCTCCACTCCTCGTCCTCCCACAGTAGCGACGTATCCTCGATGAGAATGCCGTCGGCTTCGTCCGAACGAATGAGCTTCGGCGATAGAGCCGAGGTCATCATCCAACCCTCCTCGGAGAGGGCGGCGTGGACATCGACGACGCCGGCGCCGACCATCGTCGGATCGCCGTCGACTTTTCGAGCCGAACGCATCAACCGCGCCTTGACGGTATCGGGGTCGAGTGCAGCTTCTCGCGATAGCATCAACGCTACCGTGCCGGACACTACACCGGCGGCCATGCTCGTTCCGGACAGCTCGAGATATTCTCCCGGACAGCCGAATCCCGTGGAACAAGGGATCACCCGCTCGGGCAATAACTTCCTTAGTACAGCGTCATTTGGAATCGGAGCGACGAACCGATTGCCCGGCGCGAGGAGGTCCGGCTTGAGGTAGTGGTCGATCATCGTCGGACCTCGAGACGAGTAGGTCGAAACATAGTCGTCCGAGAAATCGAATCCGGTTCCGCTGTCCGTGACCGAACCTACCGTAATGACGTGCGGGGAAATCCCAGGGCTCGTGATCGTGAAGTGTCCGCCCTCTCCGTGGTTGCCCGCCGATACCACGACGACGAATCCGGCCTCCCACAACGCGTTCACTGCGAGCACGAGTGGGTCCTTGTCCGCCGACTCCAGAACCGCCTTCCCCAACGAGAGATTGACCACGCGGATGTCATGTTCGTCGCCGTAGAGCAGAATCCATTCGAGTGCAGCGATGACGTCCGATTCCTGTCCTCGCCCATGATCGTCGAGAACGCGTAACGAGTAGAGCGGTGAGCTTGGAGCGACACCCGAGAAGGCGCCGTTCGACATGTCCCCATTGCCGCCGACGATACCCGAGACATGAGTGCCATGCCCCAATCCGTCGAAGCGGGACTTGCGTTCAATGTAGGCGGTCCTCGTCAGCTCTAGCGATTTCTCGAACGACTGTGCTTCCACGCAACCGCTCGAAGCGACGTTCAGCTCTTCCATGGTTTCTGAGAGGCGCCTGCAGTCGAGTCGCAGCCGCACGTCCAGGTCGGGGTGCTCGCCGATACCTGAATCCACGATCGCGACGCCGACGTCGAGCTGAGGCAAGTAGTCATAGTTTTGGGCCGAGCCCGGGATTCTGGCCGTTTGCTTGGCCGACATCGACGCCGCACTCACGGCTGCGTCTTCAGTCAGGAGCTCGATGTTGTCATGCGCCGCGAGGCGGTCTAGGGCGGACGCGGGTACGGACAGCGCCACCATCGGCATCTTCCCGAAGTCGCGGCGGGTCTTCCCGCTGAATCGACGCAGGAGCCTGCGGTCGGCTTGGCTGGGTTTGTTCTTGAAAGTCACGATGACGTCTACCATCGCTTGCGAGTTGTCCTGCTGCGCTCGTCGGAGATTCTTGCTGATGTGCGCACGTCTCGCCCGCCCGTTCCCGCTCCGAGCTCGAGATTGACTCCAACTCGTGACGGGGATCAGGGCGATCAGAAGAAAGAGTGTGGCGACGAAGGCTGGCTTCTTTGCTAGTGCTGACATGGTTTTGCTCCGGCTATCCATTTTCGTTACTCCTGGTCGACCCAAGTGCTGGATTGAATGGATTCGCTAAGAGCGTTGCTCCAGAGAAAGCTGTTGCTCCACAGAAAACTATTGCTCCACAGGAAACTGTCGTTCGAAAGCTCCGCGTTGCTCCACAAGAAGCTGTTGTTCCAAAGAAAGCTGTTGTTCCAGAGAAACGAGTCGTTCCACAGCATGGAGTTGCTCCATAAGAAGCTATTGCTCCACAGAAAGCTTCCTGTCCAGAGCGAATCGGTAAGGCCCTCGACGAAGAAATTTCCGTCCGCATCCACACGGGCGGGCCCGGCGAAGTGCGCTTCGCCGGCGAGATCCTTGTGCACATCGAGTCCGACATTGGCGCATCCCGCGGCGGAGTTGGACACGGCGTCGTATGCGTTTACGAGGCCGGCACCCTGTCGGAAAACGCTGTAGGCGAGCTCGCCGTCAGCAGTCACCGCGGGATGGGCTCCTGCCATGAGTCGACATTTCACGGTGTCTGGCGTAAGAGCTGGCTCTTCCTCCAGCATGAGTGCGACGATTCCCGTCACGACGGCGGCGGCCTGGGAAGTTCCGGACATCGTGAAGTATTTCGACGAATGATGAAACTCCGGATGTGTGGTGGCGAGCTCGGATTTTCGCTCCATCAGCGCCGTGATGTGCCCTCCGGGAGCCACGATTTCGGGCTTCACGAAACGCTCCGCCGTCGGACCTGCAGCAGAGAACGTTGCCACTCGGTCGTCGCCACGAGAGGTCGGCGTGTAGCTGTCAGTCATCGCTCCGACCGTGATGACGTAGGGGACGTTCCCGGGAGCTCCGATCGTCATGGCATCGGGCCCGCCGTTCCCTGCGGACGCCACGACCACGATACCCGAAGCCCAAACTCGCATCACTGCCAAGTTGAGTGGGTCCTCCCAGTAATGAGAGCGGGGTGGTGCGCTGAACGACAGGTTCAGCACCCGGATCCCGTATCGGTCCTTGTTGGCGACCACATAATCGAGGCCTCGAATCACATCGGCATATGAACCGCGACCATCCGCGTCGAACGCATCGACGACGACGAGAGCTGCGCTAGGCGCGATCCCGTGGTTGAGGTCCCCGCTCGTCACGCTGTTCGTGATAATCGAGGTCACGTGGGTCCCATGCCCGTTATCGTCGCTGTAGCTCGAGCGCAATTCCTTGTTCCGCTTTGCGTCGTAGGTTGCTTTTATCCGAGCCTCAGAGCTGTTCCACGCGAGCTCACGCCAGTTGACGATCCCGGTGTCGAGCACCGCGATCGTCACTCCGGCTCCGGTGATTCCTTGTTCGTGGAGGCGCGGAGCCGACACGATGCGGGACGCGTCGTAAGCCTGGGGCAGGCTTGCTGGCGCGTCCGCACTTTCCGTAGCTTGGGAATCGAGCGTTGAGGTGCGCGCTTGCTTGCGCCTCTGGGCGATAAAGGCCTGCCGATTTGGCTCTAAGCGCACCGATAGCGGTGAGCTCGCAACGAGCGCCGTTTGTGTGGGCGTCAGGCTCGCGGCCACAGCGTCGATGATTGGAAGTTCGTGCGTCACTTCTCCCCCGACGCTTTCGACGAGATTTACGAGGGCGGCGACATCCTCGCCCTGAATGAGAACAGAGGTTCTCGCCGACTCTGTCTTGACGGTGACGCAACCCGACACCGTCGCCATAATCAAGGCGATCGTGACTGCTGTCATCGTTTCGTGTTTCATTAGGCGTTCTCCCTTGGGGGCATTCGCGGTATGTGACTGCAACGTGCGTGCCAGCGATTCCGACCCACCGAGATCGAGAGTTAAAATCGTCTAACTGTTTCAGTCCATGGGGAATGCGCTTTGCCTTTCCTCCACGGACTCGAAGCGCGGCTCAGCCTCATTATTTTTTTGGCGCGTCATGATCGCGAAACGCGCGCGAGAAAAGTGACTCATGTTTCCGTTGGGTCGGGCTTAACTGAGGGAAATAACACAGCCTTTCCTTGTGTAAAGTATCGTGGCGAGTTGTCGATAACCGGTTCAGTGAGAGAAACAGAAGGATACCGAACGTGGGCCGACGAGCGTGCGTCCGAGCAAGAGTCAGCCGCGGTACTCGTCGCGGATGACGACGACGCGCTACGAATGCTCATCCGAGCGTGCTTGGAGGCGGAGGATTACGACGTCGTGGAAGCCGAGAATGGCGTCGAGGCGGTCGAGTTCTTCACGGAGCGCGCGCCTGGCATGGTTCTGTTGGACGTCGAGATGCCGGGAATCGATGGTTTCGCCGTGTGCCGTGCATTGCGACAAATGCCCGGCGCTCAGTTCGTGCCCATCGTAATGATGACCGGGCGCGACGACATCGGGTCCATCGAACAGGCTTACGATGCGGGCGCCACCGACTTCTTGACGAAGCCGGTCAACTTCGCTCTCTTGCCGCATCGAGTTTCTTATCTCCACCGCGCCGGAAAGACGCTTTGCGAGCTCCGACAATCAGAGCGGAGACTCACGTCCGCCCAGCGACTTGCTCAGCTAGGAAGCTGGGAGCTGGATCTAGAGGCTCGGCGGCTCCACGTTTCTCGCGAAGCGAGGGAAATCCTTGGTTTGCGCGAGCTCGGGCCCGCAGCAACGCTCGAACAGCTGTTAACGCGAGTTCCTCCGGCCGAAAAGGCAAGAGTTCTTGACGCCTTCACCACCGCTGAGAAACAGAGAATCCCGTGCGGGGTCGAGCACCGCGTCATCTTGCCAGAGCGCGGCGAGCGCATCATCTATCAGCAGGTCGAGCTCCATCGCGCCGGCGCGCAGGATCACACGATCATAACGGGCACGGCCCAAGACGTGACTGAGCGCTCCCGAGCCGAGAAGAAGATATTCGACTTGGCTCACTTCGACTCGATTACGGGGCTGCCGAATCGAACCCTCTTGAGAAAGACAGCTCTCGTGTCCATGCGTCGTGCGAACGAACGTGGTGACCTGTTTGCGATGTGGTCCATTGGCCTCGATCGATTTCAACGAATCAACGACTCCTGCGGTCATGACAATGGTGACAAGTTCCTGCAGGCGGTCGCGAAGCGCCTCACGCAGTGCGTCCACGAGTCGAAGGCGTGGGCCAATGCTGAGCACGCGACGGTCGCTCGGATGGGTGGCGACGAGTTCGCGCTGTGTATGCCAGTCAAAGACCAGGCCGAGGCGGAAGCTATTTCCAAAGAACTGCTCGAAGCCATCTCGGCTCCGGTCGAGCTCGACGACGACGTCGTCGTCGTCACCGCCAGCATTGGCGTCGCTCTCGATTCGGGAGAAGGTGACGACCTCATAGAGCTCCTGAAGAATGCCGAGCAAACGATGCACTACCTAAAGCGAACCGGCGGTGCTGGCCTTGGCTTCCACTCTGCCACTGTCGATGAGGCCGCGACGATGCGGCTCAAGCTCGAGAACGGCCTGAGGCTCGCCATCGATGGAGGTGCGATCGAGGTCTGGTATCAGCCAAAAGTCGACGCGAAAACGGGACGCGTGGTCGGAGTCGAAGCGCTTTGCCGCTGGCGGGACCCCGAACGGGGTCTCATACCGCCCAACGACTTCATTCCTCTCGCCGAAGACACGGGACTCATAGAGCGGCTCGGGCTCTACGTGTTGGAGAGCGCTTGTGCAAGCCTCAAGAAATGGAAGACTGACGGCTACGATTTGACCCTCGCGGTCAATCTCTCACCCAAGCAATTCGGCGACCCTCGGCTTGCCGATTCCATTCTCGAGCGCGTCGCGCGCGCCGGATTGAGTCCAAGCGATCTCGAGGTCGAGATCACCGAGAGCGCCCTCATTCACCACAACAGTTCGTGCCGCGATGTTCTGGGGAAGCTCAAACACGCCGGCGTGAATATTGCGATCGACGATTTTGGGACGGGCTACGCGTCGTTGAGCAATCTGAAACAGTTTCCCATCGATATCGTCAAGATCGACCGCTCGTTCGTAATGGACATCACCGCCAACACCGAGAGCGCCGTTATCGCCGACGCCATTCTCGGAATGAGCCTCGCCCTCGGAAAATCGTGCGTGGCGGAGGGCGTAGAAACGCGGGAACAGCTTGACTATTTGCGTGAACGAGGGTGTCACTCGATCCAGGGCTTCTTCTATAGCCCCCCGGTGCCGGCAGAGGATCTCGATACATTGCTCGCTGAGCCGACGAGCCGAAGAACCGCATAGCCACAAACGGCAGGCGTCCGCCGCTCGTTCGTTCTTCGAGGCCAAGTCTCTCCGATTGGAACGGACGTTTTGCTGGGAAGAGTTTGTATGATGATTGCTCCCTTGACCAGGACCCAGCTTCTGACGACGTACACGGAAGCTCCAGGGGGTGAGCTCATTTTTCTCGCCGAGACCGCAGGGCGCTCCTCAGCAGGCGTTGATGGTCTCGAGCTAGCGCCGCTGCCGCGGCGCCGTTCACTCACACCAGACTTAGCGGACCTTCCGAGATCATGCTCAGCGGATCGCTCCGAAAGAAGCTGATAGCGCTCACCGCGCCCGCTCTCCTCGTCGTTGGCGTGGGGGCCGCAATATTCGTCCACAACGCCGGCGGCGCGATTCAATCATCCGAGCGACGATTGTGGGAGAGCCGCGCCAGGCAGGCCACGCAAAAGTTCCAGTCCGAGGCGAACACCTTGGACATGCTCATATACGAGTATGCCTTATGGGACGAGATGGTCGACTTCGTCGGCGAGCCGACGAAAGACTTCGAAGAAGCCAACCTCGGTCCCTGGCTGCGAACGTGGCATTCTCTGGATTTCGTCGTCGTGCTGGACCCGGATGGGACCGTTGTGAGCGTCTTCGACGAGACGGACTCGTTCCGAAGTGGCGAAAACTACAGAAATTCTGCGCCGCTCCGGCAAGCAATCGAGGAACCCGGCGTCCATGCGATCTGGAAGACCGGCGATTCTCTCGTCTGGTTCACCGCCGGCTCGATCCATGCGACAGAATTGAAAGAATTCCAACCGCCGGGCGCAGGTTTCCTCCTCTTGGGGCGGGTCATCACTGAAAAGTACACGACGACCATGGCGCAATCCATCGGTGTTCCTCTCGGCGTCGAAGAATATGACATTGCGAGCGAGGAAGACGCCTCTTCGTCACGAATCGTCGCCGACGTGAATGGGGTGGACGGGTCACCGAACGTGCGCTTCAGGGCGCTCCCGAACCAAACACTTTCGACCAGCTCGATCGAAGCCTTCTATACACTGACCGCGTATTTCATCATGTGCCTCGTCGTCGGCATTGGTGTCTTGATTCTGGTGGTGGAGCATGTCGTCGTCTCACCCCTGTTGCGCTTGCACGAGTGCGTCCGTGAGCTGAGACGGGGTGAAAGCGCGAACACGAGTCTGCCCACCGATCGCTCGGATGAGGTCGGTCTACTATCGCGTGAGGTCGCCGCGCTCGTCGCTGACTTGGAGCGAACTCTCCAGAGTGTGAGTGACGGCAAACGCCTCGCAGACAAGTTGCGGGACGCGAAGGTCACTGCCGAAAGTGCCGCCAAAGCGAAGGGAGAGTTCCTGGCGACGATGAGCCACGAGATTCGCACCCCACTCAATGGACTCCTCGGCATGAGCCGGCTGCTGCTAGAGACTCACTTGGACACGCGTCAGCGAAAATTCGCGGAGACAGCCGATCGTTCCGGCACGGCACTCCTTCGGGTACTCGATGACATCTTGCTCTTCTCCAAAGTCGATGCCGGACAATTGGAGCTCCGAACGGCGCGTTTCAATTTGAGGCGGACGCTCGACGACGTAGCGTTGATCTTTCGAGCACGGACCCAGGAGAAGGGTATCGAGCTTCGTTGCGAGCACTTCGATACAGCCGATGTCGATCTCTGGGGCGACTCGGGAAGGCTCTGGCAAGTCCTGTGCAATCTTGTGTCCAATGCGGTGAAGTTCACGGACCGTGGTCACGTCACGATTCACGTCGTTTCAATGGCGTCCGTCGGCTCCGATCGACTCGTCGAAATCGAGGTGCGCGATACGGGCATCGGTATCGATTCGAAGCAACAAGACATGATCTTCGAGAGATTCGCCCAGGCGGATGGCTCGATGAGTCGGAAGTTCACGGGAACCGGACTAGGCCTGTCGATTAGCAAGGGATTCGTCGAGATGATGAACGGTACGATTCAGGTGAAAAGCCGACCCGGCGAAGGCGCCGTTTTTTCGTTCACGGTGCGGCTTCCAGAGGCGGCTCCCGAAGCAACGGCACACGAGCCGGGGTCGGGCCCGTCGAGTCTTCGAAGCCAGGGCGCCAGGATTCTGGTCGTCGACGACAATCCGGTGAACATCGAGGTTACCACTCTCATGCTCGACAGTCAGGGTTGCGCGAACGATGTCGTGCCCGATGCCGCGACTGCGTTGCAGATGGTGGCCGAGCGAGACTACAGCCTTGTCTTGATGGATTGTCATGTGCCGCGAGCGAAAGGCCTCGAAGCGACGCGTAAGATCCGAAGATTGGAAGGAACTACGGGCAGCACGCGGCGGGTGCCGATTGTTGCTGTGGGCAACGTCACGGAGGACGACCGTGAGCAATGCCGTCTCGCGGGAATGGACGACTTTCTTCCCAAGCCCTTCAGTATGGATGACCTGCAGCACATGCTCGAAGCGTGGCTTCCGAGTGCGGACTCCGAGGTCATTTCGTCTCCGCGCGTCGCGAGCTGAGTGAGGTCGTGGTGGCCGTGTCGTGCCGCGGCCGCGTTGACTTCGTCTCGTACCGCGCTGACGCGCCGTCTCCCTGGCGCGGGGCTCGTCTCGGGCTTCACGCGACACCCGATAAACCGACGCAGTCGACGAAAAGACTGGCGAACGCGCCGGATTTTCGCTGCGTCGATTGTTGCCGTGAGCATTCGAATTTCGGCGACCGCCAGGATTGCCGGCGCCAAACCATTGAAATAAAAAGCTTTCGACGCTATTCGCGTTCTTGGGTGCGGCTACATTCGCCGTGGCACGGGACTTGCTAAACATACAAGCATGAGCAAGAAGCGACGCACCCCCCCCGCCCGTCGCGCGCGTGAGTTGGGAGGTAAGGTCATGAATCGAAAATCCAAACGATTGGTTGCCGTGATGCTGGGTGTCGCCACTGCACTCTCGTTCCTTTGGTGGAACCTGCTGCCGAAGGAGGTCGAAGGCAGAATCTTCATCATCCAGGGAGAGGATTTGTCCGGCGTGAACGCGGCAGTGCGTTCGATTGATGGTGAGATCACCCACCAACTCGGCGTCATTCACGCCGTCGGGGCAAAGCTCGATCCCGACCAACTCGCCCGGCTCGAACGGCTCGAGGGGATCCGTGTATTTCCGAACGCCTCAGTCGAGTCCGCCGGAACCGCTGGAGGCGACGCACTGTATGTGAACTTTCCGGCACTCGTAGACGCCGATCGAGTTCACGAGGACGGTATCACCGGTGCTGGGGTAACGGTCGCCGTTCTCGACAGCGGCTTGATGTACACCGCGGAGCTTCAGAAATTCGAGGGAGAGTCGCGAATGCTTGCGCGGTACAACGCCATCAACAACGAGATGGGGAAAACTCTCGACAAGCATGGTCACGGCTCGCATGTCAGCAGTATCATCCTCAACAGCTCCCGACCCCAGAGCGACCCGGACAAATACAACAGCATCGCTCCCGCCGCACAGCTCGTCGTCGTCAAGGCATTCAACAATCTAGGGCAAGGCACTTACGTCGATGTGATCCGCGGTTTGGACTGGATTCTCCAGAACAAGGACGCCTACGCGATTCGTGTCGTCAACCTGTCGTTTAGCGCCGAGCCCCAGTCCCACTACTGGGACGACCCGATGAACCAGGCGGTGATGAGGCTATGGCAAGCCGGCGTTGTCGTCGTGAGCTCGGCGGGTAACCAGGGCCCCGACCCAATGACGATCGGTGCTCCGGGCAACGTTCCCTACGTCGTCACCGTGGGTGCGATGACGGACAACTACACGCCTACGGATCCGGCGGACGACATTCTCGCATCCTTCTCCTCTGCCGGTCCCACGGTCGAAGGCTTCGTGAAGCCGGAGATCGTCGCGCCGGGCGGGCACATGACCGCGCTGACGCGCGTCAAGAGCACGCTTGCGAAGAACCATCCCGAGTTCCACAACCTCGAGAAGTACTTCATGATGTCGGGTACTTCCCAGGCGGCGGCCGTCATTACCGGAGTCGTCGCGCTCATGCTCGAGCAAGAGCCAATGCTGAGCGCGGACGACGTGAAGTGCCGACTGATGAGCGCGGCCAAACCCGCTGTCGACGACCAAGACGAGCTCGCCTACAGCATCTTTCAGCAGGGCGCAGGCTTGGTGAACGCCTACGACGCTGTTTTTAGCAATGCCGGCGGTTGCGCCAATATCGGGCTCGACATCGACATGGACCTCAATGGAACCTTCCACTACGGCGGATCGGCGAATCGCGACGAAGACGGAAACTATTTCATCGAAGGCCTCGACGGCTACATGTGGAGCAATGGCTACATGTGGAGCAACGGCTACATGTGGAGCAACGGCTACCTCTGGAGTAACGGCTATCTCTGGTCCAACGGCTACCTGTGGAGCAATGGCTACGCGTGGGCGAATGGCTACCTGTGGAGCAACGGCTACCTGTGGAGCAACGGGTTGACCGAGCCCGCGAGCGTCAACGTCTGGGTCGAGCAGGAATAAGACGCCGACACGCTTTTCGGCGCGAGCCGGGGATGGGGAGTCACGCCCCCGTCCCCGGCTCTTTCCCGTTTCTAGGGAGCTCCAAACGACATCCGCCAAGGCGGTGAAAAAGGTCGGTCAGAACGCAAGAGCGCTGATAGCGAAGAAGTGGGAGCCGCCCTGTCTAGAATCTTGGTGACCTCAGCGGGATCCGGCTCAGACATACAAAGAGTGTGATTCTAGCTCGATTCGCTGGCGGCGGGCCACGCGACACGAAACCCCACGCGAACGGCGCGTCCATCCGGCCTGGTGTGGGTGTGGATGAGCGAACGGATGTACGACGCCGGATCCCGAAAGCTGCCGCCCCGGATCGTACGGGTCAGGCCCTCTTCGGGGCCCAAGGGGTCGGTCGGGTCGTCTCCGCGAACGCCGTGCCAGTCCCGGCACCACTCGAAGACATTGCCCGCGAGATCGTAGATCCCGTCCGGCGTCGCTCCTTCGGGATACGTTTTGACGGGGCTGGGGCCGCCAACGTCGGCAGCACCGTAGTTCGCCCGCATGGGCGTCGGTGGCTCGTCGCCCCAAGGGTACACTCTGCCGTCGACACCCCTCGCCGCGAGCTCCCATTGCGCTTCGGTGGGAAGGCTTCCGCCCAACCACGCCGCATAGGCCATCGCTTCGTACCAGTTGACCTGCCGTACGGGATGGTCCTCCGGTGCGTCCGGATCGTGAGACGGATGGAAGCGGCGGTATTCTCGATTCGTGACCTCGTGCTCCTGCATCGTAAACGGAGAGAGAGTTACCGTATACGCGTCTTCCATCATGAACGAACCGCCCTCGAGAGAAATACGCCGGTTCAGCTCCATGTCAGCCGTCACCGTGGGCGGCGGTGCGATGCCTCTAGCGCTACTGACTCGTGCGCTCAGCTGTTCTCGCACCTGACGGGGCCAAGCGCCGGAGCCGCCTCGGAGCGCGCGTTCCTCGAGTGCGAAAGCGACGTTCGCAAACCATACGTGGCTCACGAGACGTTCGTCCGGAATGGCGCCGAGGGCACCCTCCACGGTCATGTCGTGCTCATGGAGAAGCTGGTCGATGGCCTCGACGACAAGATTGGCGTCAGCGCCTCCCAACGCGTCCCGGGGGTCGACAGACGAAGGCTCAGCGTCGCAGCCGGACAGAGCCGACGCGATGGCCATCGCCCAAAGCCAGCATCCTGCTCGCGCCCCGTCATCTTTCATTGCGCTAAGAGTATAGTTGCCCCGGATAATCATGAGTAGCGACCGCCACGCACGCGTCAAGGCGATCTTCCACGAGGCCGTGGAGCTGACCCCGGACGCTCGTGAGTCCTTCTTGGCGGACGCGTGCGACGGCGACGATGCACTGAGGCGAGAGGTCGACTCCCTCCTGGCTCATCACTCGCCGAGATCCCTGATCCGTCCGAAGTCTGGCGCGTCCTCGAGTGATGAAGGCCAACTCAATCCGGTATCCGCTCGGGGCACCTCGAAGTTCTTTGCAAAGCAGCTCTTTGCAACGACGACCAGACGCCGTACGGCGGTCGTCAGCGGCGCGGCCCTTCTCCTGCTACTGGGCCTGTGGACGGAGGGCCGGGTGAGCGACGCACTCGAGCAAATCCGTGGCGAAGAGCTTCACACCATTCTCAGTACGGACGTCGTGGCCCTCGACATCTGGATCGAGCAGCAAAAAATCTTGGTCAGGCAGTGGGCTCAAGATCCTCGGCTACTGCGATTCACGAGAGACCTGACTCAGCTGAGTGACGACGGCGCCTCGGTAGACACGATACGTAACGCCTCGACACAGAAGCCGCTCGATGCCCTCGTTCGTCAGTGGATGCGAGACTCTCCCGGGCATATCGCGGTCGCTCTGTACGACCGCAATGGAAACATTCTATACAACGACAATCCGAACCATATTGGCTTGGAACTGGACAAGGGCCTGTTGTTGACCGCACTCGCTCCCGCGATGGCGGGCCAGACGGTCTTCGGGCTTCCAGCCAGGAACGCAGACTTCATCGACGATTGGGAGACGCGCGAAGATCGAACTGCCTTCCGGATATTCAACTACTTTCGCACGCCCGTGAGGGGCGAACAGGGTGCTATCACCGGGCTCCTCACGACAGCCCAAGAGGCCGATGGTGAGTTCTCTCGAATCCTTCGGGCGGCACAGCTTGGAGAGACGGGCGAGACCTACGCGTTCGACGCGGACGGATGGATGTTGTCGGAGAGCCGAGCCACCGCTGAGCTACGTGAGGTTGGCATGCTTCCGGAGCTGGCGGGCGAGCTCGACTGGAACAAGAATGCGGTGCTGAACATTCAGGTCCGTGACCCCGGAGGCAACCTCACTGAGGGCTTCGAGCCCGAGACCAAGCTAAGCGCGAGACCTCTCACCAGGCTAGCGGCACTGGCGATAGGCGCCAGGGACGAGGAGGAGTCGGAGCTGCTCACGGGCGTCGTGACCGCGCCCTATCGCAACTCTCGC
>Ga0315338_1000871_pt1 | contig 50018 bp, 74 predicted proteins | sample ASW8metaG_FD_204518 | JGI IMG/M metagenome (GOLD analysis project Ga0315338, IMG submission 204518) | Ammonia-oxidizing marine archaeal communities from Monterey Bay, California, United States - ASW #8 | ecosystem: Environmental > Aquatic > Marine > Coastal | place: USA: California | collected... | reverse complement strand
GACTTCGAGAAAGATGGTTGGGCTACAAGTAAAGCTATTATCATATCAAAAGCTATGAGAAAGATTACTCAGATGATTGGAAGACGTAAAGTAGCTCTTGTATTTACAAATCAACTTAGACAAAAACTTGGAGTAATGTTCGGAGACCCTTGGACTACAAGTGGTGGAAAAGCATTACCATTTCATGCTTCAACTCGTATTCGTTTAAAGAATAAAGGTCAAATAAAAGATACTAAAAAAAATACGATTGGTATGAAGATTCAAGCTCAAGTTATTAAAAATAGATTAGGCCCACCATTAAGACATTGTGAGTTTCCACTTTATTTTGAAAGTGGTATTGATGACGATGGTAGTTGGTTAACTGTAATGAAAGAACATAGTATTGTTAAAGTTGCAGGAGCTTGGTATACACTTCCTATAGTTGATATGGAAACTGGTGAAATAACAGATGAGAAAAAATTTCAATCTAAGGATTGGTCAAAATTACTCGAAGATACAGAATTTAGAGATTATGTTTATAGTTTAATTTGTGATAAAGTTATATTAAAGTATACTAAAGAAGATTTAGGTATTGATGATGTAGAGATGACAGAAGAGGTTTTGGGTGATTAATGATAAATATTTATCAATATTAAATCAAATTAAAAAAGACGGCGGTCTTGTCGAGCATAATAATCCAGACGACAAGGTATTGATAATAGATGGCCTAAATACTTTTATTAGAGTATTTAGCGTTGTACCAATTACCAATGATGACGGAGCTCACGTTGGTGGAATAATTGGTTTCTTAAAATCAATCGGTTTTGCTATTAAGATGCATAATCCAACGAGATGTATCATAGTATTTGATGGAGAAGGGGGCTCAGACCGCCGTCGAAAATTATTTCCAAAATATAAAGCTCAACGTAGAACAAAAAAAATACGTTTAAATAGAGCATATGATTGGAATACACCAGAAGATGAACACCAATCAATGTTATTTCAAATGAGTAGGTTGGTAGAGTATTTACAAGAATTACCATTAACTATTATAGCGGCGAACCATATGGAAGCTGATGATGCTATTGGTTATATTTCCAAACAAGTTTTAAAAGATTCTAAAATAACAATAATGTCTACTGATAGAGATTTTTTACAATTAGTTGATGATAGAATATGTGTTTGGAGTCCTACAAAAAAGAAAAAGTATACACCAATAGAAGTACATGAAGAATTTGGGATACCATCACATAATTTTTTAATGTATAAAATAATTGATGGTGATAAATCAGATAATGTTCCAGGTATAAATGGAGTTGCTCTTAAAACTATACAAAAATGCTTACCTCTTTTACAAGAAGATAAGATAGTTAATATAGAAGAGGTTTTAGATTATGTGGAAAATAATGATGTTACAAATAATGTTAAAACAATGTTATCTGATGAAAATAAAAAGAAGTTACAATTAAATTACGATTTGATGCAACTTCACGATGTAAATATTAGTGGTAACGCTAAATTAAAAATTAAAGATATAGTGACAGGACCAATACAACAATTGGTTAAATTTAATTTTACAAAAATGTTTTTACGAGATAGGTTATTTCAAACATTACCTAATGTTGATAGTTGGTTGTTGACTACATTTTCCACTTTAAATAAATATGCTGGAATAAGTCATGAGTGATAAATTAACAATATATGGTACTGCTTTTCAAGTTAAAGTTTTATCGTCTTTATTAACAGATTTAAAGTTTTTACAAACTTCGTCTGATATATTAAATGGAGAAATTTTTGATTCAGATTCTAATAAATGGTTAGTCAATGAAATTATAGATTATTTTTTAAAACATAAAACAGTACCAACACTTGATGTATTAAAAATAAAAATAAATGAAATAGAAGATAAAGTATTACAAGTAGCTATTATAGATACGTTACGAGAAGTTTGGAAACACGTTGAATCTACAGATTTAGATTTTGTTAAAGAAAAATGTTTAGATTTTTGTAAAAATCAAGTTTTAAAAAATGCTATATTGGAATCTGTTAATCTTTTGGAAAATCAAGATTATGATGGTATAAAATCATTAATTGATAAATCTATGTCAGTTGGACTGGAAAGAGATATTGGTCATGAATATATTACAAGTTTAGAAGAAAGATTAAGTGATTCTGTTAGAATGGTAGTTCCAACTGGTTGGGATATTATAGATGAAGTAATGGATGGTGGACTTGGTGCCGGAGAACTTGGTGTTATAGTTGCACCAGCCGGTATTGGTAAAACTTGGATGTTACAATCTATTGGTGCTAGTGGTATGAAAAAAGGATTAACAATAGTTCATTATAGTTTAGAATTAAATCAAACATATGTTGGGTTAAGATATGATACGGTTTTTACTGGTATTACAACAGGTAATATAAAATTTTATAAAGAAGATGTACAAAAGAAAATAGACCAATTAAAAGGTAATTTGTATGTTAAATATTATCCAACTCGTTCTGCTACAGTTCAAACAATAAATTCACATATGAAACAACTTGAAATGCAAAGTATAAAACCAGATATGGTGATTGTTGATTATGCAGATATTGTAAAACCACTTGGTACATTTAAAGAGAAGAGACATTCTATAGGTGATAACTATGAAAGACTTAGGGAATTAGCAGGAGAGTTTGAAATTCCAGTATGGACAGCATCACAAGCTAATAGAAGTTCGTTAGAAGAAGATGTAATTGATGCAAGTAAAGTTAGTGAAGATTATTCAAAGGTTATGACTTCAGATTTTGTTATGTCTATTAGTAGGAAAGTAGAAGATAAAATTTCAAATACGGCACGTTGTCATGTTATTAAAAATAGATTTGGTGTTGATGGTATGACTTATCCAATGATGATGAATACTAATATTGGTAAAATTGAAATTTTTGAATCAAATACTCAAAGTGGTAAACAACAACAATCCAAAATGGATAATTCAGAAGAGTATTTAAGGAAATTAGCTAAAAATAAATACGATGATTTTAAAACTGATGGTACTAAAATGGAAGGGTTTGAATAATTATATATAGTGTAAAGTTTTCACGAAAGGTGATAAGGAAATATTATGAAATTTAAGTTGTCAGAAAATTTTGTTAACAAATATAAGAGAAAAAAACCACCATTTGGTTTTAATGGTCTTGGTGAATTAGTTTATATGAGAACATATTCACGTATTAAAAAAAATGGCAAAAATGAACGTTGGTGGGAAACTATTAAAAGGGTTGTAGAAGGTACTTATTCAATGCAAATGAATTGGATTGAACAATATCAGTTGGGTTGGAATCCATGGCAAGCTCAAAAGTCAGCCCAAGAAATGTATGACCGAATGTTCAATATGAAGTTTTTACCGCCTGGTCGTGGTCTTTGGGCTATGGGAACAAGAATTACAGAAAAAAAGAAGTTATATGCGGCACTTAATAATTGTGCTTTTGTATCTACTAAAACACTAAAAGAAGATTACTCAAAACCATTTACATTTTTGATGGACGCAAGTATGTTAGGTGTAGGAGTTGGGTTTGATACAAAGGGTGCTGGTGAGGTTATGATTAAATTACCCAATCCAAATAGAGGTATAGAAGAATATGAGATACCAGATACACGAGAAGGTTGGGTAGAATCATTAAAGTTATTGTTAGAGAGTTATTTTCATGGAACGGCAGAAATTCAGTTTGATTACACAAAGATTAGAGCTTTGGGAGAACCGATAAAAGGTTTTGGTGGGGTATCGAGTGGTCATGAACCATTAGAAGAAATTCATGTAGAAATAAGAAAAGTATTAAATACAAATGTAGGTGAACCAATTACAGTAACTACAATTGTTGATATAATGAATCTCGTTGGTAAATGTGTAGTAGCTGGTAATGTCAGAAGAACAGCTGAAATTGTATTTGGTGAACCAGATGATGATGAATATTTGGATTTAAAAAATTATAAAGTTAACCCACATAGAGAACAATATGGATGGACAAGTAATAATAGTATCTTTGCTGAACTTGGTATGGATTATACTGATGTATGTAAACGAATCGTGGATAATGGTGAACCTGGTTTTGCATGGTTAGACAATATGAGAAAGTTCTCTCGTATGCAAAATGGTGGAGATGATAAAGACCATAGAGTTGCAGGTGGAAATCCTTGTTTAGAACAATCATTGGAAAGTTATGAGTTATGTTGTTTAGTAGAAACGTTTCCAAATAATCATGAATCATTAGAGGACTATAAGAGGACACTTAAATATGCTTATCTGTATGCTAAAACAGTAACACTTGGTAAAACTCATTGGAGTGATACTAATAGAGTTATGTTAAGAAATAGACGAATTGGTTGTAGTGTAAGTGGCGTCGCACAGTTTATTACGAAGCGTGGAATGGAAGAATTGAGAAATTGGTTAGAGAGTGGATATGATACAATACAAGAATGGGATTGTATTTATTCAGATTGGTTTGCAGTTCCAAAGTCAATTAAAACTACAAGTGTAAAACCAAGTGGTACGGTTTCTTTATTAGCAGGAGCTACACCTGGATTACATTATCCAGAATCAAGATTTTATTTTAGAAGAATGAGATTATCGAACCAATCAGAATTAATAGAACCATTAAAGAAAGCTGGATATAATGTAGAACCAGCATTTGGTTCAGAAAAGAGTACGGTGGTAGTATCGGTGCCGGTTGATGTAGGTGAGGGTATAAGAACAGCGGCTGAACTTTCGATTTGGGAACAATTCAGTTTAGCCGCGTTCTTACAACGACATTGGGCAGATAACCAAGTTAGTTGTACTGCTACGTTCAATCCCGAAACAGAAGCAGATGAACTACCACACGTATTAAAATATTTTCAATATAGATTAAAAGGTATATCGTTATTACCAAGAAAAAATGGTGGTGCGTATAAACAAATGCCTTATGAAGCTATAGATGAAAAAACATACCATTTAGAAGTTGAAAAACTTGGTAGATTAACATTTGGTGTTATTAAAAATGAAGAGGCGGATGTGGAAAAGTTTTGTAATAATGATGTTTGTGAAATTCCAACAATTACAGGAAATTAATTATGCATAAATTAGAATATCTTTGGTTGGATGGTTGTAGTCCAACACAAGTTAGAAGTAAAACAAAAATAGTAAAATATTTTGGTAGAGAAGGTGGTGAAGCACCAATATGGGGATTTGATGGTAGTTCTACTCAACAAGCAGAAGGTAGTGATTCTGATTGTGTTTTAAAACCAGTAAGAGTTTATCCGAATCCATTTGAAGAAGAAGGTTCAATCGTATTATGTGAAGTATGGAATGTGGATGATTCACCACACTCAACAAACACAAGAAGGTTATTAGAGGAAACCATTTCAAATATAGAAGATGATATTGATGAATGGGTAGGATTCGAACAAGAATATACATTATATGAAAATGGTTTACCATATGGATGGCCACAAGATTTTTCAGAACCATCACCACAAGGTGATTACTATTGTGGTAGAAACATTGGTGAAAACATTATGAAAGAACATACTGATGCTTGTATAGAAGCGGGTTTGAGTATTTGTGGAACAAATGCAGAAGTGATGTTAGGTCAATGGGAATACCAAATTGGTGCAGGTGGTTCAATACATATGAGTGATGATTTATGGGTAGCCCGTTGGTTGATGGAAAGAATTTGTGAGAAACATGGATTAGAAGTTGTATTAGACCCAAAACCAGTTCCAGGTGATTGGAATGGTGCAGGTTGTCATACTAATTTCTCTACAAAGTACACGAGAGGACATGGTGGAGATGAATTTATATTTAAGGCGTGCATGGACTTAGAAAAAGTTCATAAAGAACATATGGAAGTTTATGGTAAAGGAAACGAAAGACGATTAACTGGATTACATGAAACTCAAGCTATAGATACATTTAGTTGGGGAGTTTCAGATAGAGGAGCATCAATTCGTATTCCGTGGCAAGTAGATAAAGATAAATGTGGTTATTTAGAAGATAGACGACCATCTGCTAATTGTGACCCATATATTGTTTCAGAAAAGTTGATTGGAACGATTTGTAGTTAGATATTTATTAAAAATAAGGTTATAACATGAAAATGTTGTTAAGAAATTAAGGTTATAATATGATAAATCATAAGTTATATGGTAGAAGAATTTTACACGTGATGTCACCTGTTAGGTGGCGTTCTACTAAGTATATGCATCATGCTGATTCAAATTACAAAGTTATGATGAAAACTATTAAGTGGTTACCAATGTGTCATCATTATGTTTTAGTTCCACCAAATAATACTATACCACATCTTGGAAAAAATGTCACTAAAATACCATTTCCATATGCTGGTAGTGTGTTGTTTAATCGTGGATATTTCGATAGTAAAGCTTTATTGAAATCTATAGATTTTCAGAAGATTGATATTGACTTTATTTTTAATCATCAACCAGAGTTGTTATATAATGTTTACAATGCTATATTGACAGATAGATATGGTATGTCTGTAGATAGTTATAACTTTTTTCATTGGGTTGATTGTGAAAAAAGTAGACCAACTGGTGGTTATCCTGTTGGGTTCTTTAGACAAATGGAAGCTATTGATTTATCTACAAAATCTTATTTTCATTGTCCAGTTAGTTTAGATTATATGAAATCTAATTGGGATAAAATGCCACACACTTCACAAGGTGTTGATGAGAATGTAATGAAAGAGAAGATTAATTATTTTCCACTTGGTGTAGGTGATTTACCTGAACCAGAACCATTTCCATTACCAGATAAAAAGATATTAGTTTTCAATCATAGATGGAATCAATCTACTGGTATAAAGAAACTTATACAATTTACAGAACATCTTGATAGGGATGAATGGTTAGTTTGGATTACTGATGATGATGCTAAAAAACCAAAAGCTGGTAAACCTGCACCAGATTGGATGAAAGTTCAGAACTTACCAAGTGGTGGTCAATATAGATATTTGATAGATAATTGTTATGCTACTATTTGTCTTGTAAATGATTATATGACTTGGAATCTTTCTGTCCAAGATGCTATAAAAGCTAATAAACCAAGTTTGACATTTCAACATCCAACACAAGAATATGTGTTAGGTAAAGATTATCCATTATATTTTACTGATAAGAAATCATTTCTTGAATTGTTAAATAATACACCAACTGAACTTGTGTGGGAATTACCAGAACATGATAAAATTTTTAAAGAGAATTTAATTAATGATTTAATTGAAGGTTGTGAAAGTAAAAAGAAACGGACTGTAAGAACACCATCTGCTGGTATTGAGTGGTTGTATCATATATTGAAGGATAATGGTTTTAAAAAGAATTTACTTTTTAATAGTCACCCAAATTTATATTTGAGTAATGTTTGGGAGAAGATTAGACTTTGGTGCTTATCAAAAGGAATTAAAGATAATCCAAATTATCAATTTACAAGATTGTTTGTTCCAGATGATAAGAGGGAAGATATACAAAAATTCGTAGACGATTCTGATGAAACATTTATTGAATCTAAAGTTGACCCAAATTTTAAAATTATTGATGAAGAAGATAGTTGGTTTTAATGTACCAAGATATATATTATGATAATTTTAAAAATAAAGTACATATTTGGGATGATGTAAAAGGTCATATAGTTATTCCATATAAAAAGTATGCTTATGTGAAAGATAATTATGGAACTTATGTATCTCTTTATGGAGATAAACTTAAAAAGATATATAAGTTTGACAAAAAAACTAAAAATTTATGGGAATCTGATGTAAATCCAGAAACAAGAGTTCTTGTAGACACGTATACAAATTCAGATGATTTATCTATAAATCATAGACTTGGTATTTTAGATATTGAAGTAGAAGTTACACAAGGATTTCCAGACATACATAAAGCAGAAAATAAAATAACAGCCGTAGGTTATTATGATGATATAACAGATAAATATTTTTGTCTTGTATTAGATTCACAAAATAAAGTTACTCTCAAAAATAAAGATAATATTATAATAGAAAAGTTTGAAAATGAAAGTCAATTACTTCATCGTTTTTATGCAATATTTCTTGAACATAGACCAACTATATTAACTGGTTGGAATAGTTTAAAATTTGATATACCTTATTTGTATAATAGAGCGGTACAAGTTCTTGGTAGTGAAATAGCCGATTGTTTATCACCAATTAGAAGAATTCATTGGAGTGAATATCAAAACCGATATAAAATAGCTGGTTTATCACAATTAGATTATTTATCTTTATATAAAAAATTTACATTCACACAAAAAACTTCTTATAGATTGGATGCTATAGCACAAGATGAACTTGGTGAAAAGAAAGTTGAATATGAAGGAACACTTAATGACTTATATGAGAATGATATAAATAAATTTATAGAATACAATATTCATGATGTTAGACTTGTTAAAATGTTAAATGAGAAACTGGATTTTATTGATGTAGCCAGAGGTATTGCTCATGTTGGTCATTGTCCATATGAAGAAGTTGAATGGTCTTCGAGATATCTTGAAGGAGCGGTTCTTGTTTATCTTAAAAAACTTGGTATTGTTGCACCAAATAGAAGTAAAGGTGGAAGAAAGGATGTATTCAATAAAAATAAGTTTTCTGGAGCGTATGTACAAGACCCACAAAAAGGTAGACATGAATGGATTTATGATTTAGATATTACTTCTATGTATCCATCAATTATTATGTCTCTTAATATTTCACCAGAAACAAAAATAGGAAAGATTGAAGGTTGGGATTCAGAAGAGTTTGTATCTAATACACCCAAGACATATTCTGTAATAATGCATGGAAAAAAGCAGGGTAATTTAACTAACGATGAATTGAAAATGTATTTTAATGATAATCAAGTTTCAATATCATCTAATGGTATAATTTATAAAACCGATAAAAAAGGATTAATACCTGCGTTATTAGAACAATGGTTTGATACAAGGGTTGAATATAGAAAATTAGCTAAGAAATTTTCAGACGAAGGTGATGAGGAAAAATATCAATATTTTAATAGAAGACAATATATTCAAAAGGTTATTTTAAATTCATTATATGGTGTCTTGGGATTATCTGTTTTTAGATTTTATGATTTAGATAATGCGGAAGCAACAACATTAACTGGTCAATCGTTGATTAAATTTACAAAGAAGATTGGTAACCATTTTTATAATAAAGAACTTGGTGATGACAAAGACCATTGTATCTATATTGATACTGATTCTGTTTTCTTTAGTGCCGTACCACTTCTTGGTAAGAGATTTCCTAATGAAGAACTTTCTGATGTAATCAAGACCCAAAGAATTTCAGAAATAGCTACAGAAGTACAAGGTTATATGAATAGTTCGTATGATTATTTTGCTAAGAAGTTTTGTAATTTAGATAAACATAGATTTGAAATAAAACAAGAGATTATTGCAAGAACTGGATTTTTTGTTGTCAAGAAAAGATATGGTATGAGAATTATTAATGATAATGGGGTAAAAGTAAATAAAGTTCATGTTAAGGGATTGGATACAGTTAGAAGTACATTTGCACCAGCAATGAAAACTTTATTATCAAGTGTTTTAGAAGATATTTTGAATTATGTACCTAAAGATAAAGTTGATACGAGAATATTGAATTTTAAGAAAAGTATTACAAATTTAAGTATTGATGATATAGCTAATCCAGTTGGTGTAAAAAATATAGAAAAATATACACCAAAAAAGACAGATAAATTTGAAAATATTGGGGCTACAACAAGTATAATGACAGGAACACCTGTTCATGTAAAAGCTTCTATTTATTATAATGATTTATTAAAATACTTTAAAAAAAATAAATATGAACCAATAGTAAGTGATTCTAAAATGAGGTGGGTTTATTTAAAAGATAATCCATTTAAATTAGATGTAGTTGGTTATAAAGGACACGAAGACCCAAAAGAGATTATGGATTTTATAAAAAAATATATTAATTATGATAAAATGTATGAACAGGCTCTAACTAAAAAATTGAAAATGTTTTATGGAGCGTTAGAGTGGAGTAAACCACAAATACGTTCAGAAAATTCGTGGTTTTAAAATAATAGGAGAAATTTAATGATATTAAAAGATTTTAAAGATACAATTGGAGTATTTCCAGAAGCTTTACCACTTGATATATGTAATGATATTATAAATTCATTTGAAGAATATAATAAAAAAGGTATTACTGAGAGTGGTAATACTCTTGGTGGTAAAAATACTGATGTGAAAAATACAATGGATTTGGATTTGATGGGGCATGATGACGAACATTTACATGATTTATCTGGGGAACTCGCGTGGCGGTCTAATGATATGCAGAATGAACATATGTTAAAATTTCCACAAGACTCAAGTGGAGGCTGGAGTCATTTACAAATATGGGGTTCGGAAGGAACACATTATCCAATTTGGAATGTTCAAAAATATGAAAAGGGTGTTGGTCATTACAATGGATGGCACACAGAAGAAAATTATGCAAGACAAACTTGTCATAGACTTATGGTTTCAAGTTATTATTTAAATGATGTAGAAGAAGGTGGAGAAATAGTTTTTCCATTAAGTGATATTGAATTTAAACCTAAAGCTGGAACGTTTGTTTGTTTTCCATGTGGATGGCCGTGGGTTCATTATGCAAACACACCAATATCTACTGATAAATATATGGTCACAACTTGGATGCAAGCTAATTGGATTGACACTATAGAATTTAAAGACCCAGAACCAGTTGAAAGGGGTGGGCCTGTATCTCAAGGTTTTGATTGGAATATGCAAGATTAAAATGGTTTTAATATTATATACATCTACCAACATTCCTAATTGTCCATATTGTGATGAAGCTCGCAAATGGTTGATAGAAAATAAAATTAATTATATAGAGATAGATGTAGCTAAAAATAAAAAACTACAAAAGAAAATTTATCAAAAAACTGAATCTAAAAATGTACCAGTTGTTAATATTGATGGTTCGTATTTTAGAGGTTGGTTCGATAAGTCAGAATTGAAACAAATTAAAGGAATTCTGAAAAAAGATTAATGGTTTTGAACTGGTCATATATATGTATATATGACACACATAATAAGGAGAAAAATAGGTTATGGAAAAGTCCAAATTAACTCGTTACATTGACAAGGTTCGTATCGGTGGAGCCGTCGGACAAGCTCAAGTTGTAACAAAAGATAGTGTAACACATACTTGGGTAGCAACGGATGATAGAGATGCGTTAGTTGTTTTAAAAATGTCTGAATCAGACATAAGTGATTCCAACTTAGGTATTGGTGATTTACAGAAATTTAGTGGTTTGTTAAGCACACTTGGTACTGATATTTCATTTGATGTTAGTAGTATTCCAAAGAATGGTGCAGATATGGCTGCTCAAATCAATTCATCGGATGATTATGGTAATACAATAAAGTATATGTTACATGATACAAGCGTAGTTCCAAGTTCAGATGGTAAAATTGTAAAACAATTGTTGGAACAAGAATATGATGTTATATTTCCAATGGATTCAAATTTTGTTTCTAAGTTTATATCTGGTAAATCAGCGTTAGGTGATGAAGTAGAAACTTTTACTATAGTAACAGGGGATGATAAGGTTTCTGTTGTTATTGGTTGGAGAACTCAACATTCTAATAGATTATCTATTCCTGTAAAACCAAAGGTTTATGGTGATGTTGACAAAGTTTCTTTTAGTTCACAAATTATGGCAGACATATTATCTGCTAATAAAGAGTGTGAAACAGGAACTTTAGAAATGAAAGGTGGAGATAGACCTTTAATTAAATTAACTTTTAATGTTGATGATTATAACGCTGTTTATTTTTTACAGCCACGTGTTAGTATATAGTTTTGGACATTGTGAATGATAATTACTAATGATAAAAATACTTTATGGGTAGAAAAATATCGGCCTTGTAATCTTGACACTTATATTGGTAATGACCAATTAAAAAGTAAAGTCAAGACTTTTATAGAGAGTGGAGATTTACCACACCTTTTATTTTATGGAAGGGCTGGTACGGGTAAAACCACTCTCGCTAAATTACTTGTTAAGAATATAGATTGTGATAGTCTATATATTAACGCGTCGGATGAACGTAAACTTGAAATGGTTCGTGATAAGGTAAAAACTTTTGCTGGAACACTTGGTTTTGCAGATTTAAAAGTTATTATATTAGATGAGTGTGATTATATTACACCCACCGCTCAAGCCGCTCTTCGTAATTTAATGGAGACATATTCAAATGTATGTAGATTTATTTTAACTTGTAATTTTGTTGAGAGAATTATTGACCCTATACAAAGTAGATGTCAAAGTTATAATTTAATACCACCATCTAAAAAAGAAGTAGCTTTACATTTAGGTGAAATACTTTCAACTGAAAATGTAGAGTATAACATTAATGATGTAGCGTTTATTGTTAATAGTTGTTATCCAGATATTCGTAGAGTTATTAATTCTGCACAAAAACAATCATTAGATAATAAATTAAAATTAGATAAACATGATATTTTACAAAGTGATTATAAAATGAAAGTTTTGGAAATATTAAAAGAACAAGATAAACGAAATGCTTTCAAAAATATAAGACAATTACTTTTAGATAGTCAAGTAAAGGATTATGCTGAATTATTTAGGTTGTTATATGATGAAGTTAACGATTATGGAAAAGGTCATGTAGCCGATTGTATATTAATCATAGCTAAATTTCAAATGTATGATAGTCAAGTTATTGATAAAGAAATTAACGCTATGGCTATGTTAATAGAATTACTTGGTGTAATAAAATGAATGTATTAATAATTGGAGAAAGTTGTAAAGATGTATTTGTCTATGGTGATATAGAAAGAATTAGTCCTGAAGCACCAGTACCAGTTTTCGTTCCAACTCATACAGAATCTAATGATGGTATGGCAAAAAATGTTTCTAATAATGTAGAATCATTAGGTATGAATATTCATACGGTTACGAATAAAAATGGTATAGTAAAAAAACGATATGTGGAAAATCGTAGTGGTCAAATGGTACTGAGAGTTGACGAACATGATTATTGTGAGAGAATTCAGAAAAGTTTGTTAAGTGGTCTTGTGAAGAATAAATTTGAACAACCACCATTTGGATTTGATACACAAAGAGAAGACCATTATGATGCTATTATTATTTCAGATTATTGTAAAGGGTTTTTAAAAGAAGATGATATTCAGTATATTTGTGAGAATAATAAAAATGTATTTGTAGATACTAAAAAGAAACTTGGTAAGTGGATTGAATTCGCAGATTATATTAAATTAAATGAGTTTGAATATAATAGGAATCATAAATTATTATCAGATAAAGGATTTGAAAAAAAACTTATTATTACAATGGGTAATAAGGGATGTAAATGGAATGGAAAAGAATTTCCAGTAGATGAAGTAAAAATTGGTGATGTTAGTGGAGCGGGAGATACTTTTATAGCAGGATTAGTTCGTGGTTATTTAGATACACAAGATATAGAGAGTGCAATTAAATTTGCTCAAAAGTGTACTAATATTGTAGTTCAAGAACCAGGAGTTACTATAGTAAAATTGGAGGAATTAAAATGAAAATGGATTTAACACAAATGATATTATCTGGAGCAACTTTAATTGTAATAGGTATGGGTGGATGGATATTATCAACAACAAATGAATTAGAAAACGAAGTTCAGTTACTTAGACATGAACTAAATGAGATACAAGAAGATGTGGATGTTATGAAGGCAGGACTTTATTTAACAGACCCAAACCATAATGACAGAACTTGTCCAATTTGTTTACATAGCAAAGTGGGGTATTAAAATGGGATTAATTAACAAACTCGTAGGTATTAAAGTGGGATTAATTGAAAAATTTACCAAATGGATTACTGGAGATAAACGTTTTAATTCAGACCGAAGAAAACATATAATGATTGGGTATAAAAAATCAAATCGTCGCGAAAAAGAACGGAGAGAATAAATGAATATGAAAGCTCAAAAACCATTGACAAAACCACAAGTTGATTTAGCCGAACAAGCAACTATGAAATGCGATAGCTGTGGAAACTATTTATTTATAGTTTCATATGTTATTAAGAAAATTTCAGCAATAGTTTCACCAACAGGTCAAGCAGGACTTGTTCCAGTACAAGTTTATAGTTGTGGTAATTGTGGTGAAGTACCATCACAACTTTTAGAAGGTAGTGGATTAAATGTCGAAGAAAAAGAGTAAAAATGTTACACCAAAAAAAGAAATATCTATATTTCATAGAAAATCTGAAGCAGGTAAAGGTGATACACCAAGATTGGGTATTACATTAGACGAGTGGGAAAAACGATATGAAAAAATCTACAGTAGTAAAGAAGAAAGGGTTATTCGACCATTTAAATCAAATAACAGCGGTTCAGAGTCCTAATTATTGGGATAAAATTTCGGAAGAAGATAAGAAAACATATTCAACTTATATGGTTAATCGTTTTCTATCTATGAAAATGGAATGGGTTGGTTTTGTAAATGAAATACAAAAACATTGGAATGAGTTGTCACCAAAAGAACATTATAAAATATATTCAAGTGTTCTTCCTAAAGGCAAAAAATATTTAAAATATATAAAAAGGAAAAATAAAATGGATTTACCAAGATGGTTTTTAGAAGTTATTGTAAAAAATTATAAATGTTCATTAAGAGAAGCCGACGATTATGTAGATACATTGTTATTAACAGAACAAGGTCTTCTTGAAATTAGAGAAGTTTTAACTAAATATGGTATAGACCCAATACGTTGGAAAGAGTTACCATTTAATATAGAATAAGGAGTTGTTATGGCCGGTAAAGATGAAAAAGAAACACAAAAAAGATTTAACACTTATAGTATAGAACGTAATAAATGGAAACACGCTAAATTGATGAAAGAATTGGAATGGGGTATAAATACAGATACTAATACAGTTTATATGGCATATGATTTTGATATGGATAATTTATATACTATTGTTACTAAAACTGATAGTTTATTGAGACATAATCCAGAAAAAGAAGTTAATATGATTATTAGTTCTTATGGTGGTGATGTATATTCTATGCTAGGAATGATAGACTATATTAGAAATTTACCTGTTAAAGTTAATACACATTGTCTTGGAGCGTCTATGTCTGCAGCGGCAGTTATGTTGGCGTGCGGAACTGGGAAAAGAACTATGAGTAAGAATTCATCTGTTATGATTCACGAAGGTTCTGCGTTTGAAGTTGGTAAAACATCGGATGTATTAAAAGGAGCTGACCATTTAAAATTATTACAAAAATCAGTATGTAATATACTTGGAGAGGTAACAAAAAAGTCTTCTGATTTTTGGGAAGGTATTACTAAACAAGACACCTATTTAACAGCAAATGATTGTTTAGAATATGGTGTAATAGACGAGGTAGTTTAATGAAAAAATGGAATAAAGTTAAAGGTAGAAAACATTCAGAAGATGAAATTTTATTATATTATGATAATCCAGTTTCATTTGAGGACGTAGCTGTTATGTGTAAATTTTTTATGATTAATGAAGATAAAATATATCCACCACCAAGATTTAAAGGTGCGGAAATGTTTAAAGAATATATAAAAGAAGTTTTGGATACAAGAAAAATACCAAATAAAAATAAATTTCAATTAAACAAAAATTTAACTATTTTAGAGGAGTGTAAATGAAGTCAATAAAAGATACACCAACTGGTGTTGATTCTCCAGGAACTATTGTGGAGTTGATGGAAAAGGAATGGCCAGAGATGACTAAGGAATTTCGCCGTTTACAAATACAACAATATGAATTGTTCTTACATAAACAACATGATTACGGGCCAGGTAATATATCAGTTGGAACACAATTAATAACAAAAGAAGAAGTTCATCTATCTTTAACAGGGTTATGGTTTAGGATGAATGATAAGATTCAGAGATTAAAGAATCTTTTAATGAGTGGTCGTAAAAATGCAGTAGAAAACGAACCGATGGAAGATGCGTTTCTTGATGTATCTAACTATGGTATTATGGCAACCATAGTTAAAAATGGTAAGTGGGGTAAATAATGAAATCAACATTAATTAAAGGTCACGAATTAGATAGATATTTAAAAATTAGAGAATTGGTTAAAGAGTATCCTAATGATATGGAACTGGGTGGTAAAGTACGAGAATTGTTTTGGGAAAGAGATACAGCTGGATATCCAGTTAAGAAAATAAATTCATATTTAACTACTGATTTAAAGGATAATAATGTATAGATATGATTGTAAAGTAGGATTTTATGAATCTGATTCTTATATTGGATTAATATGGGAAATAGTAAAACATAGATTATGGCACTTATGGGAGCATGGTAAATGGATGGATTAAGAGTTTTACACTATGGTAGTCCAGTAAGATTTGATAGTAGTGGTGTATTTCAACACGAATTTGATTCTAATTATAAAGTATTAGAAAAAACAATTTCATTCTTACCAGAATGTCATCATTATGTTTTAGTACCGAAAAAGCATACTATACCCGATAATAGACCAAATGTTACTCTTATCAAGTATCCTTTTTATAGAAATGCACTATCTAATCGTTCGGCATTCCACGATTCTGTTTTTAGGAATATATTAGACTTTAAGACCCAAGATATAGATTTTGTATTCTGTCATCAACCAGAGATGTTATATAATATCTTTGTAGCTATGAGTGATAAAAGATATGGACAAGTTGTAAGTAGATTTCTATTCTTTCACTGGGTTGATTGTCCAGGTAGTAGAGTATCTTCAGCAACACCACCACCTTTTATGAGACAACTTGAATCAATAGGTATGTGTGATAACGCTTTCTTTCATACTGATATTTCTAATGATTGGTTAGCTAGAAACTTTACTAAAGGACAACCAGTTTCTATTAATATGAATTATATAAAAGATAAAACTAAAACGATGCCATTAGCGTCAGACCCGTTACCACCAGCAGAACCTATGGAGTTACCAACAGATAAGAAGATTATTGTATTTAATCATAGATGGGGTCAAACTACTGGTGTAAATAGATTGGTAGAATATTTTGAAGGATTGGAAGATGAGTATATGTTGTGGAGTACCGATTGGCAAGCTCCAAAAGAATATGTAGCTTCTAAATTAAATAGAGGTCAGTATAGATACTTGTTAGAAAACTCACATTGTAGTGTTGGATTTGTTGATGGTTACATGACTTGGAATTTATCGGTACAAGATGGTATTCAAGTAGATAAACCAGTTTTAGTATATGATAATCCACAAATGAAAAAGGTTGTTGGTGACAATTATCCATATACATTTAAAACAAAAGAAGAGTTTCAGAATATGGTAAGAAAAATACCTGAAAATAGCTCTTGGAAATTAGATAATTTTGAGTTAACTTTCAGAGAGAATTTAAGGACTACAATGCAAGAAATAATTGCTAAAGCTAGACCTAAATTACCACAAGACGCTATGAATTGGTTATATTGTATATTAAATGGAGTGACACAAAAAAGTCATATTACAGAACAAGTTCAACCACATTTAGCAGCCAATTCAACATGGCAATATATTCGTAGGTGGTTGTTAAGTAAAGGTGTAAGAGATAATCCAAAAACACCATATACAAATTATGATTTATCAAAGAGTAATATTGACCAAGGTTTAATTGATGAATGTTTGGATACAGTAAAGTTAGATTTGAAAATAAATAAACGTAAAAGATTAAGTTCAGTAGATAAAGAGGTGGCATGGTTTTGAATAACGTATCATATAGTCAATATAATTTATGGTCACAATGTCCATATAGATGGAAATTACTTTACATTGATGGGTTAAGAGAATTTACAGATAGTATTCATACAATGTTTGGTACATCCATGCATGAAGTATTACAATTTTATTTACACATCATGTATACTAAAAGTATAAAAGAAGCTGATTCTATTGATGTGGAAGATTTGTTAAGACAAAGAATGCAACATCATTATGAACGAATAATGAAACAAAATGGTGGTGAAATTTTTTGTACTGAAAATGATATGGTTGAATTTTTTCAAGATGGATGTGATATTTTGGATTGGTTTAAGAGACGAAGAGCTCAATATTTTAGTAAGAAGGGATATGAACTTGTCGGTATAGAAACAGAACTAAATTATAAAATGAAGGGTAACGTGGTGTTTAAGGGGTATATTGACCTCGTAGTCCACGATACAATACGAGACAAGTACATAGTATACGATATTAAGACTTCAACAAAAGGTTGGAATAAATATCAGAAAAAAGATAAAAATAAGACAGACCAGTTATTACTTTACAAGCAATTTTATTCTGCTCAAATGGATATTCCTATTGAAAAAATAGAAGTAGAGTTTTTTATTGTAAAACGTAAGTTATGGGAAAATGTAGATTTTCCGCAGAAGAGAGTTCAAAAAGTAATACCCGCGTCTGGAAAACCAAGTATTAATAGAGTATTAACAAATTTAAATAATTTTTTAGAAGAATGTTTTGATGATAAGGGAGAATACCTTCAGAATACTATTTATAGAAAAGAGCCTTCACAAAAAAATTGTAGATATTGTGAGTTTAAAAGTAAACCAGAAATATGCGATAGAAAGAGGTAAAATATGGATAATAATTTACGAAAAATTAGTTTAAGAATGAAATTAAAAGATTTTATAAATAAAAAAGTAGAAGATGAAATTTTACATGGATTAGGAGAAATAACACAAATTTCCAGTGGAATAGTATCATTAATACTTTGGTTTGATGAAAAAGATAAAGATATAAATTTAAAAGAAACTATAGAATCTATCGGAGACGCTCATCATTGGAAAACAAATATAGTAGCAAAATCTAAAATAAAAGAAAGTGATTTTGTTTGGTTCGATATGAGGTCGTATAATGATGAACATGAAATACCAAATAATTGGAGATTTCAATATAAATATGGAGCTCCATCTCAAATTATAGATGGATTAAAAACTTTTTCTGATGCTATAACATTTTTTAAAAATAAACCACCAAAAGAAAGAAAAATAGAACGTAAACAAAAACGGAATGATTTATGAAGATAGGAATAGTTGGTTCGAGAGAATATACTAATAAGTTACGTATTAAAGAATTTGTTTTTGGATTAAAACAAAAGTTCGAAGAAAATGTTGAAATAGTAAGTGGTGGACAAAAAGAAGGAGCTGACGGGTACGCAAAAAAGTTCGCGTTAGAGTTTGATATGAAGTATTCAGAGTTTCCACCATCACATTATCAATATAATCAACATTGTGTTAGACCACAACGTGAGTATGGAAAACAATATGCTGCGTGGCACTACCATAGACGAAATAAACAGATAGCGGAATATTCGGATAAAATTGTTGCTTTTATACCAAAAGGTAAGGTATCAAATGGAACTATGAGTACTATAAAAGAAGCTCAAAAAATTGGAAAGAAAGTAGTTATAATTAACTAATTATATATATATGTATATATGGAGATAAAAATGGAAGATAAAGTTAAATTAACTTCTGTAAAATTAATAAGTGATTTGTATAAATCATTTAAAAGAGAGAGTTTGGTGACGGAATTCACTTTACAGAAATTGATTAATAGATGCTTACATAGATATGTATCTGATGAAGATTTTAGGAAGAGGATACACGAACATGAAAATTTACAAATTTCGGGAAGTCAGTTTTAGTTAAATAAATTAAAGAGGTTGTATGGTGAAAAAGGTTGTAAAAAAGAAAATATTATTATTATCAGATGATTTACGTATGTCAAGTGGTGTTGGTACAATGTCTCGTGAATTTGTATATGGTACATTACATAAGTACGATTGGGTACAACTTGGTGGAGCTATAAAGCATCCAGAAGAAGGTAAAGTAGCTGATATATCTGAAGAAGTAAGTAAAGAAACTGGTGTTAAAGATGCGTATTTGAAGGTAATTCCTATAAGTGGTTATGGTAATCCTGATTTATTACGACAAGTTATGGATGAAGAAAAACCAGATGCTATTTTACATTACACCGACCCACGATTTTGGCAATGGTTATATCAAATGGAACACGAAGTTAGACAAATGATACCTATATTTTATTATAATATATGGGATGATTTACCTTATCCAAGGTGGAATGAAAATTTTTATGAGTCTTGTGATTTGATTATGAATATTTCAAAACAAACTCATAATATTGTTCAAAATGTTTGTCAAAATAAACCAAGAACTGATTTGGATTCCACTTATATTCCACATGGTATTAATGAAAAACATTTTTATCCATTAAGTGAAAAAGAATTAAATGATAAAAAGTTTATTAAATATAAAGAAACAATGTTACGTAAACGAGAAAAAGATTTTATTTTATTTTATAATGCTCGTAATATAAAAAGAAAAATGGTTGGTGATATTGTATTAGCATATAATGAATTTTGTTCTTTATTACCAAAAGAAAAAGCTGATAAATGTCTTTTGTTGATGCATACATCACCTATAGACCAACATGGAACACATTTACCAAATGTAATTAAAGAATTATGTACTCATGGTGATGTAGCGTTTTCAGACCAAAAAATATCACCAGAAGCTTTAAATATGTTATATAATATTGCAGATGTTACTATATTGATTTCGTCTAATGAAGGATTTGGATTATCTGGTGCAGAATCTATTATGAGTGGTACACCAGTTATTCTAAATGTTACAGGGGGAATGCAAGACCAATGTGGATTTAAAATTAGTGGTGAGAATATAACTTATAAAGATTATAGTGAAATTGGTTCACTACATGAACATAGGGTATGGGAATATAATCCAAGTTTAACACATGGTGAGTGGGTAAAACCAGTATGGCCTAAGACTCGTTCTTTAATGGGTTCAGTTCCAACACCATATATTTTTGACGATAGATGTGATTGGGAAGAAGTTGCCGATAAAATTAGAGAATGGTATGATATTGGTAGAGAAGAAAGAAAAAAATGTGGTATGGTTGGACATGATTGGGTATGTAGTGATGAATCAATGATGAGTGCTCGTTGGATGAGTAAAAATTTTATTGACCACATGGAAGCAGTATTTGAAACATGGACACCAAGAAAACGTTATAGTATTTATAAAGTATAGGAGTTGAAATGAAACCATTAGTATTAGTTACAGCACCAATAGCCACAAGAAGTGGATATGGTTCTCATAGTAGAGATATTGTTCATTCATTACTTGATATGAATAAGTTTGATGTACGTGTGATGTCAGTTCGTTGGGGTAACACTTCTATGAACGCGTTAAATACAAATAATCCGAAAGATAAACGAATTATTGATATTATAATGTCAGATGATAGAATGGAAAGACAACCAGATATTCATATTCATATCGTAGTACCAAATGAGTTTATGAATATTGGAAAATTTAATATTGGAATTACCGCTGGGATAGAAACTACTGGTTGTGTTAGTGACTGGATACAAGGTTGTAATAGAATGGATTTAATTATTGTACCATCTGAATTTACAAAGAAAGTATTTTTGGATACGGTATTTCATTCACAAAATGATAGAACTGGGGAAAAGGGCCCCGACTTGAAAATTGAAAAACCAATAGAAGTTTTATTTGAAGGTGTTGATTTAAATATTTATAAGAAAACAAATGAGTTTAGTGAAGATTTAGTAAAAGAGTTTGAACAAATACCAGAACGATTTAATTTTTTATATACTGGTCATTGGTTACAAGGTAATCTTGGTGAAGATAGAAAAGATACTGGTATGTTAATTAAAGTATTTTTAGAAACATTTAAGAATGTAAAAAATCCACCAGGACTTATAATGAAGACAAGTGGTGCTACATTTTCAGTAATAGATAGAGAAGAGGTTTTATCAAAAATAAATGATATAAAATCAACTGTAAAAGGTAGGTTACCAAACATTTATGTATTACATGGAGATTTAAGTGATGACGAAATGAATCAGTTGTATAACCATCCAAAGGTAAAAGCTCATATTTCATTAACACATGGTGAAGGATTTGGTAGACCATTATTGGAAGCTACATTAAGTGAAAAACCAGTTATAGCTCCAAATTGGAGTGGTCATGTAGATTTTTTAGATAAATCATATTCTACATTATTACCAGGTAGTTTGAGTGCTGTTCCAAAAGGTGCTTTTCATGAAAAAATGTTTTTGGAGGGTTCTCAATGGTTTACTGTAAACTATCCTAACTCTGGTAAAGTTATGATGGATATATTTAAAAATCAACCAAAATATTTAATTAATGCTAAAAAACAATCTATAGTAAGTAAAACATTTAGTTTAGATAATATGACTAAAAAATTTGATGAAATTATAAATTCGGTTGAAGAACAACCACAAGCGGTTGAATTGAAATTACCAAAATTAAAAAAAGTAGATGCAACAAAAACTACTGAAAAATTAGATATAAAACTACCAGGTTTAAAGAAGGTTTAATTATGGCAGAAATAAAAATTAAGTGTCCACATTGTTATTCTTCTGAAAAGTGTTTTGAAGAAACAGTAGAACGAGAAAATAAAGATGACTTTAAAAGTTATTTATGTTTTAATTGTGGTTATACTTCAAATTCACTTTATACAAGTGAGTCTAAGGAAAGAAATAAACATTTAGCAAATACAGCCGAAATAATAAAAGAGTTAGAATTCTTTGATGATGAAAGACAATTATATTGGTATCCATCGGTTATTAATATGGGGGCTAAAGGTATAATATTTCCAGAGGGTAATTTAGAAAGCTGGTACTGGAGATACGCAGAAGTGATATTTATTCCAGAGGAAGAACGGAAAGATTATCCAGTTCCTGGTAAAGATGGTGAGTATTATGAATCGAGATTGGATGTAGAAGGAGCTAAGAGATTTGGTCAATTTGAATTTCTTAATGCTTGTACAGCCATGGGTATTGTAAAAACAGATTTGGAGAAGGATTATGGGTCTGGCGGCAGCCTATAGAACTAAATTTATAAAACAAGAACTTATAAAAAGAAATCAAATTCGTAGAGGTGATATTCTTATAGGTAAGTATAAATCTAAACGAACTGGTGAAGTTACTAATAAAGTTTCTTTTGTGTTAGATTGGACGCCGTTTAAGGGAAATATAGCTCAAAGAAAGTTATATGTTTTTGATTTAGATAAATTACATCCAAGTATTTTAAAAAAGTTAATTAAAAAAGTTGGTGGACTTGAATTTACAAATACTGGTTCTTTTACTTATCATAGAGTTAAAATTGGTATGAAACCAAGAGATGGTAGTATTACTTTTAATAAATATGTTAGAGATTTTATACAAGAAGTTCAAGGTGTTTGGAAGACTTATAATTTAGTAAATTATAAACAAGTAAAGTTATGTGATTATGATTATAGTGGAATGTTTAGAGATTTACCACCAAGGACTACTATTGAAGAGAAACTATCTAATATAGATATGGACATTTCTGAATTAAAACAAGGAATAGCAAATTTAGAACAAATGGGAGTAGAAGGTAGAATTCCAGAAGAAAATGCAGAACTAAAACAATATTATAATGAATTAAAATCAAATGATATTCAAAGAGATAAATTAATAAGAAGAAGAGCTAGAGGCGATATAGTTTGAAAATTAGTTATGGTGTTACAGTTCATAATGAAGCCGATGAACTTAACAAGTTATTAGAAATTCTCATTCATAAAACGGATGTAGAAGACGAGATAGTTATATGTGATGATTATTCAAATGATGAAACACAATTTGTAATTGAATCTTGGTCACAACAATATGGACACGCTGATATGAAAACTATCAAAGTGTATCAGAGAAGACTCAATGGTGATTTTTCAGCTCAAAAGAATTCGGTAATAGAGAATTGTAGTGGAGATTATATTTTTCATATTGATGCGGACGAATATCCAAATGAAACATTATTATCACAACTTAAAGAAATATTAGAAATAAATGATGTTGATTTGATTTGGATACCAAGAGTAAATATTGTTGATGGAATTACTGATGAACATATACAGAAGTGGGGATGGAGAGTATCAGAAAAAGGTTGGGTGAATTATCCAGATTATCAAGCACGAGTCTTTCGTAATGATGAAAAGATAAGATGGGTAAGACCAGTTCATGAGTATATTGGTGGTTGTAAAACATACGCACATTTACCACCACATGAAGAATTAAGTTTATATCATCCAAAGACTATAGATAAACAAGAAGAACAAAATAAATTTTATTCGGGATTAATGAATGGTTAATAATGATGTTAAATATAGAAAATTTTGATGTAAAATTTAAAAAAATTTGTAATTCTAAAGAGTGGAAGAAATTACAAGAAAAATATAATAAAGCAGAACATATATTTTTGTTTGGAAATGGTGGTAATCTTGGAGTAGCAGACCATGCCGCTATTGATATGTCAAGGTTAACTGATAAAAATGTAATTGCTCCTGGAAGTGGTATTGTTGCAACATCAATTATATCGGATGAGTCATTTGAAACTTGGTTAGCAAAGTGGTTAGAAATTAGAACAAGAGGCTTAGATAAATCTAAATGTTTAGCAATTGGTATGAGTTGTTCAACAACAGGTCAATCATCGGAAGCATTAGTACATTCGTTGAATTGGGCAGTAGAAAATGATATTGATAGTTGTTTGTGGAGTGCTCAACAAAAAGATGGATTAGATGAAAAAATTATTCCAATTAGTTTTAATGTTATAAGTTATCATACATCAGAAATATTAGCACTTACATTAACTTATGAATTAATACATGGTTCTGGGTTTAAATGTCCAACTATTGCTGGGAAGGCACAGACTCGTAGATTCGAAGAATTAGGAATAGAATCAGAAGTTGATACAGAAATATCTAATTTGAATGTACCACCTGGTTTAGAGAACGAATTGAATAATATCGCTGTAGATTTTGATGGGGTGATTCATACTTTTGATAAAGGTTGGTATGATGGAACTTGTTATGGAGAACCAATTGAGGGTAGTTTAGAAGTACTTAAACAATTATCAGAGAAGTGGAACATAATAATCTTTACAGCTAAAGCTAGACCTGATAGACCATTGGTAAATGGAAAAACAGGTATTGAATTGGTTTGGGATTGGTTAGAAAAATATGATGTTGCGAAATATATTGATGATGTTACTTGGGAAAAACCAAGAGCAGAATATTACATTGATGATAAAGGTATTAAATTTGATAATAATTGGGATGAGATATTAAAAGAAGTATTATGAAATTAACAGCAATCATACCAGTAAGAGAAGGTTCACAAAGGGTAAAGAATAAAAATCTAAAACCTTTTGCTAACACTACTCTATTAGATATAAAAATAGAAACTTTAAAAAAAGTTAAAGGAATAAATAAAATAGTTGTATCAAGTGATTCTGAAGAAATGTTATCTATAGCAGAAATACATGGTGTGGGTACTCATAAGAGAGATGAACACTTTGCAAGTAATGAAGTTAACAATAGTGATTTTATGCAAAATCTATCCACGATAGTTGATGGTGGTCATATTATGTATGCACCTTGTACATCACCACTATTGAGTAGTGAAACCATTACTGAAATAGTTACAAAATATAAGAAAAACAATCTACGAAATATTGTTACTGTTACACCACAAAAACATCATATGTGGTTGGATGGAAAACCATTGAATTATAATCCAAGTGATGCACCAAACTCTCAAGATTTACCTAATATCTATTCAGTAAATTATGGTTGTTGTATTTTATCAAAGGAAGATTTACATGAACACAAGAATGTGGTAGTTGACCCTACATTTTATGTAACAGATGAAATAGAATCAATTGATATAGATACAGAGTTTGATTTTATGATTGCGGAATTTGTTTATAGAAGTTTAAAATGAGTGTATCTGAAAGGAAACCAGGCCCGTTTCCAGAAGTAGAGGAGAAAAAATTGTCAAAAGGTAAACAGATTAAAGGAAAGGATATTAAACATAAAAATATATCCGAGTTAAAAGATATATATAAAGGTTTAGATATTTGGTGTATTCTCGCTGGTTCATCTATGGACTATGTAGACCCAAGTTTTTTTGAAGACAAAATTGTTATAGGACTAAATCAAGTTTATAAAAAATTTCCATGTAATTATGTATTGATGAAGGATTGTTTGGAAGGCCCGAGATTTCCAAGAAGTATAGAAGAACTTGATAAACTTGAAATTCCATTATTGTTTTCAAAGTATTATAAAGGTTATCCAGGGAAAACAAATATAGCTAATCATAGTAACGCATATTATTTTGAACATAATCCAAGAAAAAGAAATATTAATGAAGAGTTAGAAGATTTAAAAGATAATGAAATATTTGTTGGTAAATCAAGTGTTACAAGTTTAATGCATGTAGCGGCGTATATGGGAGCTAAAAATATTATTTTGTGTGGACATGATTGTGGTAGTTTAGATAAAAAAAATTACTTTAAAGGTTATATGGAAAAAGATTGGAAATCAGCTGATAATTGGGCCCCTATTAAAAAAGGTGATTGGATGAGAGCACTTGAACCACAATCACAATCTATGAGAAAATATTTGAAAACTAAATATGAATGTAACACATATTCATTAAATCCATTTCTTAATTTAGGATTAGAAGGTCATGAATATAAATGAGAAATTTAATTTATATGGTTACAATAGACCATCCAAGTTCTAAATACAAAAATAGTGATTATAGTCAATATTGCTTAAACACTTGGAAATATTGGTGTGAAGAGAATGATGTTGACCTTATGGTTGTAACAGAACATGATGAGAGATTTGGTAAACCTATTTGGAATAAAGAATTAATTTATAAGCATGCTGAAGGTTATGATAAAATAGGAATAGTTGATTCAGATACAATGGTGAAGTGGGATTCACCCAATCCATTTGATTTATTTGATGAAGAATTTTGTGGAGTTAATGATTTAGCTAATATGAAGTGGATGGACGATAGTATACACGCGTATGGCAAATTCTTTCCTGACTTGGAAATTGAGTATTATCAATATGTTAACGCCGGAGTTTTATTCTTCCATAAAAAATATCTTTATTTATTTAAACAGATTTTAGATTTTTATTTAGACAACCAAGAAGAACTTGATAATTGGAATAAAGGTGGTGGTAAGGAACAAACTATTTTGAATTACCATTTGGTAAAGAATAATATAACTCCAAAGTTATTACCACCAACTTGGAATTTATTTGCGATACATAAGAAAGAAATGTTTAATGGAAATTGGCAAATGCCAGAAGACCCAACACCATTTTTTATAAAGTATGGTAATATATGGCATTTTACTGGTATAAGTTTACAAGATAGGATAGATTTAATGAAGATAACTTGGGAACGTTTTGGAGATAGATATGTCTAATATTGTATTTACAGTTAATATAAAAAATCCAGAAAAACCAAAACGTTCTGAACCATATGATTTATCAGTAAAGAGTTGGAAGACATGGGCAACAAAAAATGATTGTGAAGTGTTTACATTAGACAAGTGGGTTATTGATGATATGAATCCTAATTGGCATAAAATTCTTGTTTTTGATTTATTGGAAAATAGTAAAGTTGATTATGACCAAGTTTTAATTGTAGATTCTGATACAATAATACATCCAAATGCTCCAAATGTATTTGATATTACTGATAATAAATTTTGTGCAGTTCATAATGATGGTAGTTATGATTGGGTATTGAGAAGTATGGAGACGTATTCTAAATATGTGTTTGATGGTTATATGTTCGATTGGTGGAAATATTTTAATTCTGGTTTTATGATTGTAAATAAAAATCACAAACAATTGTTTAAAGATATATTTGACTTTTATTTAACTAACAAAGAATTATTAAGAGGTGTCCAAGAAAATTTCGGAGTTGGTACAGACCAACCAATATTAAACTTTTTTGTACATAAAAATAATGTTGATTTAAAATTGTTACCATATAAGTGGAATATGCAAGACATGGTTAGAAAAGAAATATTAGCACATGATATGTTGTTTACTAAATTGGGATGGGTATACCATTATAACGCTATACCAGATAATAATCAATCTGATAAAACATTGTATTGGATGAATAAAACTTATGAATATTTGGAACAAGTAGATGACTAATATACAATTTATAGTAGTTGGATGGCATTATAGTTATCCAGAATGGATAAATGGACTTGTTGAATTAAATAGTCAAAATGAGAATATAGATGTTTTTTGGTCTTGTCATAGAGAACCACCAACTATAGTAAAGGAAAATTTTAATTGGAAACTATTTGAAAATATTGGTCTTGAAGAAGGAGCATATACACAAGCGTTAGAATACTTGGATGTAGATGATGATACTATTTTATTTTTGGTTCATGATGATTTGATAATTAAAGATTGGAATTTTATTAATGTATCTATAGATGCATTGAAAAGTCAAGGTTTTAAAGTTCTTGGTAATGGAGTTAACTATCCAACTCTATTCGACCCACAAAAAATTGAACGAGATAAGAAAAATATTGAGTGGGTTTCTGCAGATTGGAGATATTTATTTAAAGAACCTATGATGTGTAAAACTATTAGGTCAAGTTATTTAGTTATTAAATGGAAAGATTTAAAAGGTGTAGGAGGTTTTAATCCAATATGGTTAAGTCCAGATTTAGATGAAGATGGTAATGCAATTAATTATGGTGGTATTGGTAATTTAGGACAAACTATTGTTGGTTATAAATTTACAAAAATGTTTGGAGAAAATAAAATAGGTTATTTAAGTAAAGATTATCTTAATTCGAAATATCTCTACGAGTGTGCAAGAGGTAATATTACAAAGGAGTTTACAGGTTATGAATAGACCAAAAGAAATGATTCCATTATTTAAAGTAAGTATGGCAGACACCATCCCAGACAAGGTGTCTAAAATATTAATGTCTGGTTATATTGGACAAGGACCAGTTGTTGATGAATTCGAGGAATTATTAAAATCATATTTTGGACACGATTGGTTGGTGACAACTAACGCGGCTACATCCGCAGAACATTTAGCTCTACATATGTTGAGAAAACCAACAAAGATAATGGAGATGAATCATTCTGGTGATGGAGCTGTGGTACATAAGTGGGATGGTATTAAAACTGGTGATGAAGTTTTATGTACACCACTAACTTGTACAGCTACTAATTGGCCAGTGTTAGCTAATAAATTTAAAATTAAGTGGGTTGATGTAGACCCAAAAACATTGAATATGGATTTGGATGATTTAGCTAGAAAAATAACTAAAGATACTAAAGTAATTTATCTTGTTCACTGGGGTGGTTATCCAATTGATTTAGATAAGGTAAAAAAGATACAAGATAAGACTCAAAAGATGTTTGGGTTTAGACCTATGGTTATAGAAGATTGTGCACATTCTATTGGTTCTCAATGGAAAGGTCAACCACTTGGAAATCATGGAAACATATGTACATTCAGTTTACAAGCTATAAAACACGTTACAGCTATAGATGGTGGTATTTTAACATTACCTAATCAAGATTTATATCATAGAGCTAAATTACTTAGGTGGTATGGTATTGATAGAGAAACTAATAAGAAAGATTTTAGATGTGAAGCTGATGTAGCCGAATGGGGATTTAAATTTCATATGAATGATGTTAATGCGTGTGTTGGTGTGGAAAATTTTAAACACGTTGATGAATTGGTTGATAGACATATAGAAAACGCAGAATACTATAGTAAAGAGTTGAATAATGTAGATGGTGTAACATTAACACAACAAGATATGAAACATAGAAAAAGTTCTTATTGGATTTATTCTATGTTAGTTAACAAGAAACAGAAATTCATGGATAAGATGAAAGAGTGTAACATTATGGTTACTCAAGTACACGAAAGAAATGATATCCATACTTGTGTTTCAGATTATAAAGCACATCTTCCAAATTTAGATAAAATTCAAAAACAATTAATTTGTATTCCAAATGGATGGTGGATTTCAGATGAACAAAGAGAATACATAGTTGATTGTATTAAAGAGGGTTGGTAATGGTTAATTTAGAATCATCAGTTACAGAACAAGGTCAATGGGTTACTCAAATAATTCATTTTGTTGGCGGTGTTAAAAGAACAATAGAAGGTGTAAATACACATACAATTAGACAAGGTGAATTTACTAAATTTTTATTGAAAGATGGTAGTTATGTTATGATTTATGATAGAAATGTTTTAATGATTGAAATTTTTAAGGAACAAGATGTATAAAGAACCAAAAGTTTATTCTTCATATAGAAAAAATAATATAGGTCAAACTTTATATGATATTGTTATAAAATTGAGACCGAAGAATATTATTGAAATTGGTGTGTTAGAAGGTTATTCAACTATTTGTATGGCTCAAGCTCTAAAAGATTTGGATGAGGGTGGTAAAGTTTATGCACACGATTTATTTGATGAGTATAAGTATAGAAATTGTTCAATGACAAAAGTTTGGGATAATTTGAATAAGTATGGAGTTCAAGATTATGTCCAGTTGAAACTGATGAGTTTTGATAGGTGGTTGAATCGTATGGAAGACTTTGATTTAATGCATATAGATATTTCAAACAATGGTGATGTTATAGAAAAAGTATATAATAGACTTTCACAAAATAAATCCATTAAAACTGGTCCAATTTTTTTTGAAGGTGGTACACAAGAACGTGATAAAGTAGAATGGATGATTGAATATGATAAGAGAGAAATGTATCCACTCAAAGATGAATTATCTTATGATATAGTTGATTCAAGATTCCCAGGATTATCAGTATTATGAATTTAAAATATAAATATGCAATAGGTTGTTTAGTTCAATGGTATGAAGTTGAAATTTTAGGTGAGTACATTGAAAGTGTTAATAATGCATTAGAACAAATAGATAATAAAGAAAATGTTATTGTTGATTTTCATGTTAATATGAATCAAGATTTAGAGAAGTGTGATGAAGTTTATTCACTTAAAGAAATAGAAGAAAAATTAAAAAATCTCTTGGAAAATGATAATTTTAGTGTTATATTCACATATGATAAAATATATACTATAGCAGATTATAGAAGAGATTTTAATAATAAGTATTGTACTGAAGTTGATGTTTTAATGTGGGGAGAAACTGATTCATTAATTCCAAAACAGACTTTCATGATTTTAGATGGTCTACATCATCAAGTAAAAGATAAAACACCAAAGTATATTACTACTTTTGGTATTTGTAAGATGTGGGATGAAAGTTGGAAACCAATAGAACATACAGAATTTACTGATAAACCATTTATTGAAAATGACTATGATAATTGGTGGAGTTTAAAATATACTATGAATATAAACGAAATGAATAAATTTAATGATAAGGTAACTGAATTAAATGTTCAAGTTTTGAATTCGTTTAAATTTAATGGTTGTGGTTTAGTGTTCTCATCAGAATTAGTAAGGTGTGGAGCAAATATTCCAAGGTCTGTTTTCTTTGTACATGAAGATACATCTTTTATGTTATCAGTACAAAGAATGTTTGGAGATACTATTCCACAATTTATAGTAAAAAATATTTTGATTGTACATAATAGAAACCATCCAAAGAAAAGAATGTATGTAAAAGGTGAAAGTGGTCAAACTATGAATTTAAAAAGAAGAAGTAATGATTGGTATGTTAAAGCTAGTAAAATGTCTGAAGAAAATTGTTATAATTCTTTTAACCAAATAAAATCTTATTCGTGGAAGGATGTATTTAATGATTAGAGAATTTAATAAAGATTTAATGTTATTGGGTATACCAGACAAGGATACACATGGTACAACAACTTCACATAAAATGAAGAAAGATATTATTGATTTTTTTTCTGATAGTAAGTTTAGTGATGTTACAGCATTAGAAATTGGTACACATATGGGGCATACTACAAGAGTTTTTAGTGAGTTATTTAAAAAAGTTATTACTATAAATAAGAATCCAATAGATGAAAATTATATTTGTGGAGATATAGATAATATTGAATATATTCAAATGAATTCTTATCAACAAGAAGGATGGCCAGTTTGGGATGATGGTTGGATTGATGTGTCTGTTATTATGATTGATGCGGCACATACTTATGATGCAGTAAAACTGGATATTCGTAATACATTAAGATTATTATATGAAGGAGAACAATACGTTATTTTTGATGATTATGGTCAAGATAAAATGAGTGGAGTAAAACAAGCAGTTGATGAAGCTGTATGGTTAAATCATATGGAAGTAGTAAAACACATTGGACTTGAACCAAATACAACATTTGGAAATTTAACATTTGATGATTATGAGGGAATAATATGCCTGATAAAACAATAATTGGTATAGATGTTGATGGCGTATTGAGAGATTTCTGTAATACGTTAGTTAATGTCATTAAAACATATCATCCAGAATATCTTAAAGATGAATATGATGAAACAACTGAACCGAGTATGGATGGTGGTATAATTACTGATTGGCATTTGGAGAATAACTTTAATTGTACTAAGGAAGATTTACAAGGTGTTTATTGGGGTACACATGCTGATGAAATTATGGGTAATGGAAGTACAATAGTTGGTTCAGAAAAACAGATGAAGGAATTACTTGAATTTGCTAATGAACGTGAAGATACGATAGAGTTTTGGGCAGTTACATCACAAAAGAAACACGCGTTTCATTTAACATTAAAATGGTTAGGTAATATGGGATATAATTTCAAAAGAGTTATTTTTGAACGTGGTCGTAGTAAATGGAAAACAGAAGTAGATTATTTGGTAGACGATTCACCATCTAATTGGGAAGCGTGGAAAGAAGGTCGTGGAGATGATAAGAATTTTATATTAGTGGACGCTCCATATAATCAAGAGATAAAACCAAAACATAGAATTAAAGAGTTGTCAGAATTGTTCCACGAAATTCCAGAGATATGGTGGGAAAAGTGGTACTCTAAATGATTGGTATATTAATAACAGATGCTGGTGGAGCTGCCGCGGTTGGTGTTCTAAAGTCTTTAAAAAATAGAAATTACGTTAAAATTGTAGCGTGTGATGCTAATCCATTGTCGGCTGGTTTATATTTAGCAGATAAGAACTATACAATACCTACAATATATGATATTGATTTTGTAGATGTGATGTTTACTATACTAAAGAGAGAGAAGATAGATGTTGTATTTCCAACAGGTGGTAGTGATTTACTTTGGTGGTCAGATAATAAAGATACATTTAAAGACATGGGAGTGACATTGATGATGTCTGATTATAAGTCAATTCAAAAATGTGTTGATAAGTTATTATTTTATGAAACTTGTAAAGATAATTTTCCATTACCAAAAACTTATAGTGAATTTAAAGGTTATACTATGTTTATGAAACCCGTTCAAGGTAAGGGTAGTGTTGGAGCTAGATTGATAGAACCTTGGCAACAAATTCCAACAGACCAACCATATCTATTTCAAGATAACCTACCAGGTATTGAATGGACTATAGATGTGTTATGTGATATGGATGGAAATCCATTATCAGTTGTACCAAGGAAACGTTTAGAAGTAAAAGCTGGAATATCAACCAAGGGTGTAATAGAATTGAATAAACAAATTATAGCAGAGTGTGAAGATATGTGTAGATTTTTAAATCTTAAAGGCCCGATATGTCTTCAAATGAAAGAGGATGAAAATGGTAATCCAAAGTTTATTGAGATTAATCCAAGATTTGGTGGGTCTACTATATTCGCTACTCATGCTGGTGTTAACTTTCCAAGTCTTCTATTAGATATGTACTTGGGTAATGATATTTCAATTGATACTCCAAAGGAATACACTATATTAAGATATTATGAGGAGATGGTAATATGAAGTATAAGTTTTTAAATTTAGATAGAGTACTTTGTTTATCTGCACACCCAGATGATACTGAATATGGTATGTTGGGTTCAATGATGAAATTTGGTGATACACAATTTGATGTAGTTGTTTTATCAAGTGGTGGTGATTTTGATGAGAGTAGTGGATTTGATAGAGAAAGAGAATGTACAGAAATTTGGAATAAGTTATCAAATGTAGAAGGTACTTTTGCTCACAAGACTTATGTTAAGGATACGTCTGAAGATGATTGGGTAAATTATATTGAACAAAATTATAATATAAGTGATTATGATTGTATATTAAGTTTACCAAAACACGATTCACATTTTGAACATAGAATGGTTAATCATATAGCTTATGCGTTGGTAAGAGGAACTAAATGTGGAATAATAACATATAGAACACCTTCAACATTGGAAGAGTGGATTCCAAATTATTATGTTGAAATAGATGATTTCTCATTGGATGCTAAAATACGAGAACTTAGAGATGGTTTTGTTTCACAAAAAGATAAATTATATTTTGAAGAACAAAGTATTAAAGATTTTCATACAAATTATTTATGTTCAAAAGTTGGTGCAGGTTATGTAGAATCATTTAGAGTGGAGAGAGTTTATGGATAAACCACGCGTACACGTAGGATGTTCTGTACCCAAAGGTTGGGGAGAAGAAATCATTATAGAAAACAATGAAAAATATTGTGGTAAGATTCTTATCTTTAAACAAGGGTGTAAGTTTTCTATGCATTACCATATGAATAAAGATGAGACTTGGTGGGTAGAGTATGGAGAATTTTTATATAGGTGGATAGATACAGAAACAGCAGAGATGAATGAAACTAAATTAAGAGAAGGTGACATTGTAAGACAACGACCAGGACAACCACACCAATTAGAAGCAATATCAAATGGTAGAATATTTGAAGTATCTACTCATCACGAAGATTCAGATTCTTATAGAGTACTACCAGGAGATAGTCAGAAGTGAAGATAGGATTTTTTACAGAAGGTGGTTATCAAGGTGGTATACCAAGAAATCATCCTAATATGAGAACGGATGTAGCATGGGTTTGTGCGTTAAATGCGTATCATCATCCGTTAGAAACAATAATAAGTGTTCCAAAAGATAGTTATGATGTTGGTGTACTTATAATACCAAAGAATAAAGCACATTTGGTTCGATTTCAACTTGTTGAAGATTTAAAACGGATTTGTAAAAAAGTGTGTGTAATGCAAGAAAGTACTTATTGGTATTGGCAGGATGACCAAATAAATGAACAAGTTTGGTATTTTAATAATTTAATGGATGCGGATTTAGTATTGTGTCATAATGATGATGATTTAAATTATTATCGTGGTATGACTGGTAAGAGATGTGAATTGTTACCAAGTTTAATGATTACAAATAATTTGGATGGTAATGATTCAATATTACCTTGTGGTGGTGGAAATAAAGAAGGTGTAGTTATTGGTGGTAATTTCGTTAGTATTTATAGAGGATTTGATTCTTATGTTGTAGCTAAAAGATTTGGACTTCCAGTTCATGCTCCAACAACTGGTAGAATGAAACCAGAAGAAAGGGGTTTAGATATAAAACATCTTGATTGGGTAAGTTGGTATCAATGGATACACGTGATAAGTAAGTTTTACGCCGGAGTTCAATTGGGAACGCCTGCCGCCGGCACATTTAATTTAAATTTATCGTTTCATGGTATACCCTGTATAGGTTATGAGAATTTAAATACACAAGCTATGTTGCACCCAGAGACTACTGTTAAAGATGGACACGTAGATGACGCGTTAGAATTAGCTGATAGATTAAACACGGATATCGGATTTTATGAAAAGTGTTCAAGAGATACGCGTAGATTATATGAACAACATTATTCAGAAGAAGTTTTTGTTAAAAAGATGATGGAGATATTTGAATCGTTATGAAACCAATAACATTTGTAATACCAAGTAGAAATAACCTTGACTTATTAAAGTTGTGTTACAAGTCTATTAAGGACTTGGGTAATGACCACCATATTCTTGTATTAGATGACGCTAGTGAAGATGGTACAAAAGAGTGGTTACACATGATGTTGAATAAGTTTTGGAAAGAAAAACAAGAAGACAAGTTACACGTGTATACAAATCCTGGACCAGAGAGAGTTGGTATCGTTGGAATGTTTGATAAGGGTATTGAGATGGCACCAACGGATATTATATTCGCGTTTCATGCTGATATGGTAGCGGGTGTAGATTTAGATGTGAATATTTTACAATGGTTGGAAAGGGGTAAAGTAGTTTGTGCTACAAGAATAGAACCACCACTACACCCAGAAGGGCCTGAGAAAGTTATATTAGATTGTGGTGTGAATCCAGAAGATTTTAATAATGAGAAGTTCCAAGATAAAGTTAAAGAACTAACAGCTAGATATGGGCCTAAAGAGAGTGGTAACGAAAGAACAAGTGGTATATTCGCTCCTTGGTGTATGTACAAAGAAGATTATTTAGCGGTAGGTGGACATGATGAATTATTCGCTCCACAATCGAGAGAGGATTCAGATTTATTCAATAGATTCTTATTGAAGGGTTATGACCTAATACAATCTTGGGAGTCTTTTGTGTATCACTTTACAAGTCGTGGTAGTAGATACAATAAATATGCTGGTGGTGATGTTGGTAAAGATTCACCAGAATGGCAGATGACTAATCAGAAGAACATGAGAAATTTTATTCGTAAGTGGGGAACAATGGTACAACATGATGAATATATGTTACCAATTGTTTCACCAAAATATGATATAGGTTTTGTAGTTGAAAATTGTTCTACAGAATTATTGACACAATTGGAGCCTTGGTGTTCAGACATTTATGGTGATTGGGTTGGTCATAAAGGTTTTGGTGTAAACAAATATATTGAAGAAGAACAAAAGAAAACTATTATTGATTTGAGTAAGAAAATACATTCTCAACATATTGAACCAAAGAATGATGTGGTTGTTGAGTTTGATTGTAATAAATTGAATAACCACTATTTTCAGATATTAGTGAACTTACCAAAGATACTTAAAGAAAGTGGTGAAGTTGGTGAGATGGAACTTGAAATATATAAATTTAAAATTAAATCATTAAAAACATACGAGAGGAAATTGATATGAAAGCGTTAGTGACAGGTGGTGCCGGATTTGTAGGTACTAATTTAATAAGGAGACTATTAAAAGATGGTCATCAAGTAGTTTCATTAGATAACTATTCTTGTGGATTTGAAAGTAATCACCAAGATGGTTGTAAGTATTATAATGTTGACCTTGTTGATACAGAAGACTATTCATTTTTCATGGATAAACCAGATGTTATATTTCATTTGGCAGCTCTGGCTAGGATACAACCATCATTTAATAAACCAACAGAAACTATTAAATCTAATTTTACAGGAACACAACATATATTGGAGTGGTCAAGAACAAATGGAAAAATACCAGTAATTTATGCTGGGTCATCATCAATGCATGGTGATTTATATTGTAACCCATATACATTTAGTAAATGGCAAGGTGAGGAGTTATGTAAATTGTATTCACAATGTTATGAAGTACCAACTACAATATGTAGATTTTATAATGTATATGGCCCATATCAATTGATAGAAGGTGAATATTGTACTGTTGTTGGTATTTTTGAGAGACAATATAAAAATGGTGAACCACTAACAATTACTTGGAATGGTGAACAACGAAGAGATTTTACACACATAGATGATATTGTAGATGGATTGATGAGATGTTCAGAACACTTTACATTTATGGGGGAAGAATTTGAATTGGGTACTGGTAACAATTATTCTATTAATGAAGTTGCTGATGCGTTTGGTAAAGACTATCCAAGAGAATATATTGATAGAAGACCAGGAGAAATGTTAAATACTCTTTGTACTGATACTAAAGCTCATAAATTACTTGATTGGTATCCTAATAAAGATTTAATAGAATTTATTAAAAAAACTTATGTGGAATGAATCTTGACTTACTATTTATTATTGAAAGGTGACACGAATACAGATTTAGTATCAGAATCAAACGTTTTAGGAGAAGAGAGTTTTGGTAAATTTTATCCATCACATGGATTTGAAGCGTTTCATAAGATTATACACGAACACCCAGAATTACTCTCAGAGAGTAGAATATTAACAGATATGGGTAAAGAATTAACAATCACAAAATTTTTCGATGTTCTCGAAAAACTTCACATACAAAAAAGCACTTGACATTTAAACATTTAATTCGTATATTAGTTTATGGAGAAAGACAATGAAGGATAAATGGACTTTAGAATATGAATACTTACAAGATGAAGTTTATGATGAAAGTAGTAAAAGTCTTAAAATGAAGAAACCAAAGAAGTCTTGGAAGGAGGCTAAAAGTACTCGTGAAAGTAAACGAAATAAAGGTTTTAATAAGAAACATAGTAATAGGTAGTTTTTTAATCATAGTAGGGTGTGATACTCGCGTAGGACCAGATTATGATGAATTATTTTTTGATGTAGATACGAGATTATCATTAGATGAGAATGGTTATTATCATTTAGTGATGGAAAGGGATAGTTGGCAGACACTACATAGAATAAGTGGTAGTGTTTATACTGAAGAAGAACCAGCCGAGTTAATAAGATTTAATTGGTATAGTTCTCACTATTGGTACATAGGTGATACACTTGGTTATGTTGTAAGTTTTGGATTAACGGATGATTTGGAATATGTTAGTTACGATACAAATTATGTCACTTGGTTCAATGGTTCAGAAGTACCAACAACTAATTGTTGCAGTTATAGTAACTCGGATGGAGAAGTTAATAATATGATTGCTCCAGTTCAGAGTATGATTGGAGATACTATGACAATTGGATATAGATGGAGTGATTATTATAACAATTTGAATGAAGGAACAATTGAAATTGTATTAGATTAGGAGAAATTGTATGAAATATGTGTTAGTGGATAGTCATGATTATATTAACACCAAAGTTGACCTTGCAAGTGATGTGGGTATTACTGGAGCAACAACATATTTTAAAGGTGTTAAGAGAATGCCCAAGGATGAAGATTTTGATAAGTTGTGGAGAGTTATGACGGAAGAACAATATTTAACTCAATATACAGCATCATTACAAGATAAACAATATGAGTGGTGGAAAGAAGAAAAAGAAATTACGGATAGTGAATTAAAGTTTTAATATGAGTAAGAAAATTGAAATAGAAGGTCTAACTAAAGACGAACAAAAAGAGTTACAAAAATTAGCCACCGAGATGGAGGCTGAGGCTATTCAAATGAGAATGGACTATGAAGAAAATCCACAACCAGAAATGGAAGGAATGGTTATAGAGGTACATCAAGATAGTATTTTACTTGAAGATGAATCAGTAAAACTTGACGCCGATGTTGTGGTGGAATTAAAACGCAAGGAGAGTAAAGATGCCAAGAACAAAGAAGACGACAAAGAAGTCTAAAAAATCTACAAAAAATATAGTAGGTAATTTTAGAGGTTCAGAAGATATTTTTTGGACAAATGTTGTAAACGGATTCAAGAAGTTTTTAGAAAGCCCTTGGAAATAATAGGAGAATAAAGTGTTAGAAACATTAGGATGGTTATATCTTGGAATAATGGCAGGATTTGTTTCTGCTGTAGTAATAATTGGAATGTTAAGAGCAGGTAAACAAGAAGACCTTGAAATGGAAATTCAAGATTTACGTACTCAGAGGACATTATTAAAGGAAGAAATATTCAGATTAACTTCCCCACCAAGTAAAAGACCACGTAGAAAACGTACAAAAAGACCCACACAAAAACGACCTAATTAGTAGAAAAAATTCCTTTAGTGATATTTATATATAAGTAAAGGAGAGAACGTTTTGGAAGTATCCCCCACAAGTGTGGAATGGGTTACAATTATATTCTACATTGGGATGCTTCTGTTAATTGCTAAACTATGGTGGGAAAACACATGAATGGTCAGGATAAGAAGGACTTAAATGTTATCTTAGAACGTATGGAACAAGCGGATAAAGACCGTGACACAATGCATACGGATATTAAATTCATTAAAGAAAATCTGTTTAACCCACATGAAGGTTTGTGGGCAGAAACTAAACAAAACACCCAATTTAGACAATCAGCTGCAAAATGGCGGTCTATAGTGGGTGTTAGTGTTTTAGGACTTATTGTATCGCGAGCATGGGAGTTTATTACTAATGGATAAGGTTAAAAAAATATTACATGGTAATGATGGTAAGTTAAAGTTACCAACAGGACCTGACAAATTACATGGTGGAGATGGTTTACCAGATTGGATGCAGTTTACTATTACAGCGGCTATGTTTTCTGTTTTACTTTGGGTGTTACATTTATTATTTCATCCAAATTTAGAGTTAGCCGAAAAACATAGAGATTTATTGAATATTATATTGGGTAGTTTTATAGCCTCTTTTGGTAAAGTCATAGACTTTTGGTTTAGAGGTTCGAAGAAAAAGAACGAGAGTTAAAATGATTAAACTAAAAAATATATTAACAGAGAAAAAAGAATTAGGTGGAGCTATATTAGAGAAGATTCGTATGTTAACTGATAGAAATAATCACAATGAATCTCGTAGAGAACTCGCTAAAGCTATGAAGTTAAAGAATCTCGAGCAATCGTATGATGCGTTATTGGTATTACAAGATAATCTTAGAAGTATGAATGACTTAATGGATGCTCGTAATAGATTAGATAAAATGTTATTTAGTCAAGCTAAAAGAACTTTTAGTAACTATGATATTATATTGAGTGTATTCTAATGAGTTATATAAACATGGGAGAAGAATGGAAACTATTCACTGGATGGGTAGTAATTGTTTTATTATTACTTTTATCTGGATGTGCTCCAATAACACCATCAATTTCAGAAGATAATAAAAAGAATACACCACAATGTTGTAGAGGTCAAGCTGAACACTCTTGTGATATGCCAGGAATGACTGAAAAACCAATTCAAAAAGAAGCTGGGAGATAAAAGTGATTAAACTAAAAGAATTATTAGACGAGGGTTTATCAAGGGAATACAACCTTAGAGAAAAGTCAGGTACAGGTGTACCTAAAAAAGTTAAGGTAGAAATTCACAAAACTTTAGATAAGATTTGGAAAAAATTTAAAAATTCTGGTCATGGATTTGTTGAGACCGCATCAGAGGAAATGTTTCCCCATCCTACTTATTATGCTATTAAGTATCAAGTAGCACGTAATAGTAAGAAGGGTAAATTTAGAGATTGGTGGTTTCTTAAAATAACTAAAAAAGGTGATGTAGAAATATCACCTAAAGGTAGTAAGTCTATGGGTGTTGTAGGTAACTTGAAAAGTCCTAATAAAATTATAAAAGCTTTACAACAAGCTTCCGAAGAACACATAACATTCGATGATTAAGTAGGAGTTGAATAATGATTAAACTAAAAAAATTATTAAAAGAACAGAAATTCGCATTCGATAGAAAGTTTGGTGAATCATTACCAACATTATCAAGTGTTATAGAGAAACACAAAGGAAAGAAAATAAACGAAGCTAGTGTTAAAACTGGTTGGAAACTATACCATGTCTATGATATTAATTCTAAGTTGTGGAGAGAAATGAAATACGATTTAAGAGACCAATTTGATGAGTTGGTTAAAGTAGGTGAAGATTATGGTGTATTCCAAAATGCTCAAGGTACTTCGAGGATTTTAAAACAAATAAAAAGATTAATGGATAAAATATAATGATAAAAATGAAAAAACTTCTGAAAGAAAGTTCGCCTGGATTTGATAATAGAAAATGGGGTGATTCTTTACCCACATTATCAGATATTTCAGAAAAACATCAGAGTAAAGAAAAGAAACCACTTCGTGAAGGACGTAGACAATCACTGGAAATACCAGGTGATGTTAGTGATTATAATAGAGATTGGAGTGAAACGATTAAGTCTTGGGTAGGTGGATATAATTGGGATGTTGGCCCAAGAGAATCCGATATGTATGATTGGATTGATAGAAGACATTATGACCAATTGGTCTTAGTACCATTTAAACAACATATGGCTAAAGTAGCCGCTAAACTCAATTCCGCTGCTCAAGAATTAGATGGAACTTATAAAGTGTGGAATAAATTGTTAGACAAAGCTCGTAAGAAGGATGATAAGTACGCCGCCAAACTTGGTAGAAAGTAATTATGAAACCAACTTTACTTGTAAAAGAAATTAGTTCGAGTGGTGGTATGAAACGTTCCGCTATGAAAGGTGATGGTAATCATTCAAATGGTGTTAGTGTTGATAGAACTAATATTAAGTGGAGTGGTGATATGTTATGGAAGTGGATATCTAAAGCGTTAAAGTCTGCTGGTATTAAAGAATTAAAATATGTACCAATGAAAAGTGGATGGTTAGGTAACACATATGTATGGGGTGGATTTTATACAGTTAAATCTGGAAAGACTACTGCAGTTTTACCATTTAATGTTGACAAAGTTGGAAATGTACATTTGAATGTTTCACCAAATAAATTCATTGTTGGTAAAGTTGGTAAATTACCACAAGTCGTAAAGACTTTAAAAGATTTTAAAAAGACAGATTTGGGTATTAGAGAAGGATTGAAAGAAATGAAAAAACTATTTACCATACAGAACATCAAAAAGGCAATCGCTATAGCTAAAAAGATGAAAGGTAATATGACTGGTGCTGTAAAGAAGATTGAAAAAATGAATAGAGGATTATCAGACGAACCCGATGTAGCGGCTGCTCTTCGACTTGCAAATGAATCTGTAAAGAGAGACTATAAAAAAGAGTATAAGAAGTATGGTTCGTCAACCAAATCAAAAAAATATAGAGCAGAATTAAATCAATACAATCGTAAGAAAGGTACTTATGGAAATGGTGATGGTAAAGATGCATCACATAAGGGTGGAAAGATTGTAGGTTTTGAATCACAATCCAAGAATCGTGGAAGAGCTGAAAAGAGTAGGTTGAAGAAAGAAGGTCAAAAAAGAGATTATGAAACAGCTTATACAACGTTTTATAATGCGTATAAAAACTTTGCAAACGCGTCTATGGATGTAGCTAAAGAATCTACTAAGATAAGTGGTGAAAAAACAGACCAAAAAATTATTTTAAAGAATTTTAAAAAACACGTTATACCATTTATAGGATTAATGAGTAGTTGGAATAAAGGACATCAAAAGAATCCACATTTAGATGAAGGTAGGAAAGCTATAGGTGACTTCCATCAGATAGAATTTGGTATTCAACAAGCCATTCAAGGAATGAGAGCTCTCCAAGATAAAATTAATGATGCTCCATATAATTCAAAGTGGGGTAAAATTTCAGATATGTTATATAAAAAGGAAGTAGACTTCATTAATATGTTGAGTAGGTCTATTCCACAAATGAGAAATGTAGCCAAAGATAAAATATTAGAATCAACAGACACGTTTGATTATAATGATATGGTTTTGGAAAAGATAGAATCAAATGTTATGGGTGATTTAAGACGTTGGAGAAAAATTGATAACATTATGGAAAACCAGGACGCTTATAAGATTTTAAGTAAATATAATAAAATTGTAGATTCTCTCATGAATAAATGTGATAAAGAGTTGAAAAAATTAAAAGATACGTTATGATTAAATTAAGTGATATATTACAAGAAGCTATGGGTAATGTAGTTGTTATAGATAGAAAATATATACCTAAAATAGCACACGTTAGAAAAGTTCTAAAATTGAAAATGGGAAAAGATTTAAGTGTTTATAAAACAGATGGTAAAAATGTATATCATAATGTTTCCGATTCTCAGATTAAAAGGTTTTTGGATAGGTTAGATAGATTTGATGTAAAATATAAATTAGGTGAATCCGTAAATGAATCAGATTTAGGACTTACACTTAAAAAAGGTAAGACGATAACAGTTACACATGAGAAATCTGGAAAAGAAATTGTTATTATAGATAAACCAAATGTAAGAAAAGAATATGAAAAAATAGGATTTGTAGTAAAAGAAGCTAGAACTATTAATGTTGAACCTAATTGGGAAGGTATGTGGAGATTTTTTAAACAGATGGCAAAAGTCAACCCAAAAGATTGGAAACGAATGGAACGTACATTGGGTAGTGATTGGAAAAAAATAGATGCTATGGCAAAGAAGAATAAATGGACTGAATCCGTAAATGAAGTATTAACTCGTGGTGGTGCTATAGAACTACAAGGACAAGCTAAATATTTAGCCCAAGGTCTTAAAGATATGACCAAATCTTACAAGAAAAAAGATTGGGCACAGATGGAAGAAGAAGTGGACTATATTGTAACTAAAGCTAAACTGATGGGTGATATAGTAAAACAGAAAAGATACCAAGAATCTGTAAATGAAGGTGTTTTGTATGAAGCTAAATATAAACAAACATATAAATCTATAACTGCTAGGGATAAAGATAGTCGAAGAATATGGGGTAGTCAAATTGGTCATCCAAGAGTTACTGTAAGGTCTTGGTCAGAAGTTGGAAAGACAGGTAGAATGAAGACTGCATATATAGAAGTTGAAGGTGATAAAGATTGGGTTGACGCTTATAAGAAAATAGCCTTTAGTGGTAAGGGTAACTTTACTGATGTTATAAAATCACATAAAGAATCTGTAAATGAAGCTGGAACTAAATCTGTAGATGGTGAAGAGTTACTTAAATACTTACAGAAAAGATTTAAAATGAGTAGGAAACAAGCGATTGCTTCGATGAAGAAACATAATATGGATGTGTCTTTTCTAAAAGAGAGTGGTATCATGTATAGAGCTGGTGTAAAGAAATATGGTTTAGAAGGAATGAAGAAAATACAATCAGCGGCTGGTAAAGGACTTGGACACGCAGAGATAGGTAAGATTAAAGACAAATACGATAAGAAGAGAAAGAAGAGTGAATCTGTAGATGAAGGTTCGATGGAAAAGAATTTCAAATGGGCTAAAGGAAAGGAACTTAAAGCAATAGAAATGATGATTGATATGGAAGCGGAAGGTGTTAGTGCTGTTGTAAAAAATTATAAAAAGAATCCTAAAGCATTCAAACAATTTGTTAAAGATATTTCGAGAATGAAAGGTATGAATGAAGAAGTTACTAAAGGAAGAGGTGTTCAAAAGATTTTTGATATTCATAAGAATGGTTATGGGAAACTTGGTGGTAAAATGTTAGATAGTTTAAGTGCAGGATTATTTGTACAATTATATGATAAAGCACCAGATAATATAAAAGAAAAAATGAATGGAATGAACGAAAAAAGATTGTACGTTGTAATTGGTAAAATGTGGGAAAAGTTCGGTTCAGGTGTGACTTTGAGATAATGATTTTAAGAACAATAGTATGGAGAAATAACATGAAAAACGTATTGAAGTATATTCTTTCCTTAATCATCTTCTTTGGTGCGGTACCTACAGTAACAGCTATGGACTATAGTAACAAAGCTGGAATGGAAGAAATAAAGAAGAAGAAGAAGAAAAAAGGAAAGAAAATCAAAAAGGACAAAGGTAAGAAAAAGAAGAAGGGATTCTTCAGTAAGTTTATTGGTAAAAACTAACCACATTCCCACCTGCAATAAAGCCCCACATATTTTGTGGGGTTTTTTGTTTTAAAAAACACATCTCAAAAAAGCCGTCGCTTTAAATACGTTGGTCACACACTTTATTTCACATAGTGTCAAATTTATCATTCGTTTTTAAAGTTGTATATATATATATTATTAGAAGGAGACACAATAGTGGAAGTATTCATCAAAGGAAAAAATGAAACACATACCAATCCAATATTCAATACCATTGAGTATCATGATAGCAATAGCCATCACGAGTACTCACAACATTTATTTGTATTGGACTTGTATAACTATTTGTTCCTTTATAATCGCTATTAAACATACGGATACAATATGGGAATATGGGAAATCATCACTTAAAAAAGTATGGAAGTCTTCAAGAAATTAATTGACCTACTTGTAGCCCTAACCAAATTGGGGTTCGTTTACGTACTTGATTATTTTCCGAGAGACGTACAAAAATATTTTGACCCACCCGTAAAAAAGCCTCAAGAATACCAATCGAAAAAACAGGGTACAGGATATATATCTATAAGAGACATGACGGAAAATGAAGAGTCACGATGGAGACAAGATTTTATGTCAAAAGAATACGATTTTAGTGAATATGCCGAAGTTAACGAATTCACTTTAAAACAAAAGAAGATTTAGTTGTTGATGAATCCCTTGTAGTTTCCTCCTTTCGACAAGGAATTATTGAATACAACACGAGAAACCTCACAATAGTGGGGTTTTTCATTATGGGCCGATATTTATAAGTGAAACTGGTTTCAACACTTTCCACATGGAGTCATGGGGAATATAATTAGTTAGAGGTGGTCAACGGAGGCATTGAATGAAATAGAAGCCTATTCCACTTCATTGGAATGTGTTTTTTTTTAATTGTGGAGAATAGATTGTCAATTAAAACAAGTGATGTTAGTAGAAGAAAAGGACGAGGTGGATTTATTGCTCCTAAACAATGGGAAGCTAAATTATTGGACTTAGCTTATCAAATAGAAGCGTCTACGGGGTATATACTTGTCGAGAAACCGAAAGTACCGAAATATGGAAATACTTACCTAAAAGGAAAGAAGGCTATATGATAAAGTTATCCGAACTCATCAAAGTTCCCATAAGTGTAGGAGATACGGTACTTGGTGGTAAATTCAAAAATAAAAAGATTAAAGTTAAATCAATTGGGAAAAATGATAAAGGGGATATAACAATCAATGGTAAGCCAATGATGAAAGTTAGATTAATTCCAAAACCCGATATAGATTTTCCCGAAGGGCTTGAAGAGGGTAAAGAAGAGTTATATAAATTGTATACTCAAGCGATGAAGTTAATACCCGGTTCACAAAAACAAAAAGAATTAATAAAGAAAATCACGAAGGTACGTAAGAAGTTAAAGATGGATGAAGGATTAGGGCCAAGTGATGAGGCTCGTAGATACATGATGTTACAATTATATGGAAGTAATTTTGTCACTAACTATAAGAGATTACTGGGGGGAGTGAAGAATGAAAAAAAAGGTGTTATCAAAAAAGCATGGAAAGACTTTCAATCAATATACAAACAAATCGAAAAAGAGATGTCCACATTGGTTTGATGAAGGACATAATAGAAGAGATATAGATGAAATATTTATTAAAGCAATTAGTGGGTTGGGTCAAGTCAATGGAACGTGTAAGTATTGTCCACCTTACTATACTCGGTATACTATTCTCAATTAGTTGTAGTTCAACACATCCAACACACCATGATTATGAACCAAGTGGTGTACACTTTAGTCCTACTTCGTTTATGTTAGAAGATATGGCTGGTAAAGTACATAGATATAAAGATAATGTTCAAACTCTTCAACTACCCTTACAGAATCCTAAACTTACTCAGTATTGTATGGTTCACTTCGTATGGGAAGATATTCATGTACTCAGAGAATTGAGGAAACGCTCTATACGTCCAGGACTAAAGAGTAGACACTCTCCATTTCTGATAATTAAGTATAGAATCATTAGTCACTCTAAGTGATATTTTTAATATAAAAACATCAATGTTTTATGAAATAATAGTATATGTATGGATGTTCTGTATGTCTATTATATTAAGTTCTTATATTTTATGTGGGTAGTAGTACTAACCACTTCGAATAACTATTTTTCATACAAAGTAATCAAATTTCATGGTTGGGGGCCTATCGGCCATTTACATTTAGTGGATGTATCTCAATAGTCTATAGTAGGGAGAGTCACGTAGTGCACTACACGATGTTGGTTCGAATCCAAGTACATCCACTAATTAAGTATATATTATATTTATGTATATGAAAGGTACGGAAAAATCTCAAATCTATGAAGCCTTATATGAATTAATTCATGGTCATCTTGGGGCTCATCGAATGGCTCAATGGAATAACGATGGAGTAGTAGACAAAATTAGTGAGCTCTTGATAAAACGCATTTATCGTGAATTTGATGTAAGCTATAAGAGGCCTGACGAGAGCCAAGAGATAAATGAGTTCGGTGATGACGATTGGGCGACTCCCCAAGATTAGTAGGGGCGTCCTGTATGACACACCTTTTTAAGTAGTTTTATTTTCTATTAACCATAATTCCCCACTACAACCCACTTTTTGACACTCTTGATATTTATATGTATGAAGAGTATCATACCACGAAATAAATTGCGTCCTACAAACGTGTCTTTTTGTCAAGTTTTAGGCCTATCGTTTTTAATATAGAAAGTCTGTCAAAATGTCAAAAGTACCTATAAAAAATAAATATCGTAGTAAGCCCGTACCTAAAGGAGTTATCCAAGACGCCATAGAGAAAACTCTGTCAATGCGTCAGGCTTCTAAGTACGTGGGTGTGTCATTCAATACATTTAAGAAGTATGCTAAGAGATATGAAGTCTGGGTACCTGTTTCTGGTAAAGGTATACCCCACGATACAGTACCTGTATGGGGCCTGAAGATAAAAGATTTATTAGACGGAGAACATCCTAACTACCCACATTGGAAGTTACAAGAAAAGCTTATTAAACATGGGTATCTGATAGAGAAGTGTAACAATTGTGGAGAGGATAGACTGAGAGAAAACGATTTAAAAGGCCCTATGTTATTAGATTATTTAGATAACGACCAGACTAATAGACATATAGACAATTTGAGGTTATTATGCTTTAACTGTTATTTCCTTTTTAAGAAGGATGTCGAGCCCAATATGAAAAGTAGACCATTAACTAAGTCAAGCCTTAAAATACACAAGGCCTTTGGTGTAGATGCTGTCGAGCCCCCTTCGCAGCTACCTATTGACCCAGGCTCTATCTCTATAGAAGACGTGCAATCGTGGATTTCTGAAGAAAGCTCTTGACTTTCTCACTGGATTGTCGTAAATTAGGGTATATGCTCTTTTTAGCCCCCTAAGCTCCCTTAGATTACTTACCCAACCCTATATCGCTTACAGTGGCCTTAGTCGCTTTAGTTCTGCCAGGCCGCTGCTGAGTCTCAATCTCAATAGGCCGCCTTCTAATGATAATGAGTCTCAATAAGGCACCCCCCAGTGCGTGAATAATTAAAATAGCTCTTGACCCGTATATGCTTTTATTCGTATATTATGGGGGGTCTGGTATAGTGGCCCCCGGCGGAGCGGTCATATCGTATACTTGGCTACACCCAAAAACAAGCTGGACTAACCTAAAAAAGCTTTTACCTAAGGCTATAGGGGTAGTTGGGTAAGTAGGGTAAGTAATATAACTAAGAGCCCCAATCGTCAAGTTCCCCAATATATGACAAAATGACATAACAGGAGCATTAAGTCGTGAACCACTGCAATAAGCAGGGGTATACCCAGCTCTGACCCATTGGCATGTCGAGGTAAGCTGCAACTGTATAGGATTTGATAGTTTTATTGTATCACTTCGTGATATATATTATACTTATAGTTTAATAGAAAGGAGCCTCAGTCAATGAATAACCTGATAGACGAGAAAACCAAGGAAAAGCTTTTTATGTTACTTGTAATAGTTATAGTAGCGTTATCCTTTATATATAAGATACCTAAGATGATTGAGGCCTGGGAGGCATCAACTCCCACTATCATCAAAGAAAGTACTTGACTTTCTCAGCTATATGTTGTATATTGAAGTATGAAATGTGATAAATGTAAGAAGATAAAGGCTGATATTACGTATAATGGTGGAAACTACTGTACTTGGTATTGTGCTAAAAAATAGTTAAAAATAGTTTGAGTGTTTCCTTCTGGACTGTATACTTATAAGTAGTAGGTAGGTAGTCGAAAGGCGGGATTCTATACAGGAACCAAATGTTATGATTAAAAAAATACAAGAATCAGAAGTAATAGGTTATATAGTAATGGGCATCTTTATCGGTATCGGTATTGGGTTTGTTATTAAATCTACTATTGATACTTATGTATTAACTATGTCTATCCCATAGGCCTAATGCTTGGATAGTTCCGTTGAATGCTTTAGGTCATTAAAAATAAGTAAAGAAAGC
>Ga0315338_1000870_pt1 | contig 50018 bp, 40 predicted proteins | sample ASW8metaG_FD_204518 | JGI IMG/M metagenome (GOLD analysis project Ga0315338, IMG submission 204518) | Ammonia-oxidizing marine archaeal communities from Monterey Bay, California, United States - ASW #8 | ecosystem: Environmental > Aquatic > Marine > Coastal | place: USA: California | collected... | reverse complement strand
ACACATCCTCGCCTACAACCAAACTCAACCAGCACTTACGGAAATCCCACCTGACCGCAGCATGGGAATCCTTTCACACTTTTGTAAAACTTTCTGGGTAAGGATGAGTCTGCCGGACAGGACCTGAAAGTACCTTTGACGTTGAATCACCCTGCTAACATCCGTCAAGGTCCCGCTCGGCAAGCGGGACCTTCCAGAGCAGAACATTCCCAGTCACTGTCTCTGCTTCAAATATAGCGCCAGGGCCTCGCGCCAGTCTCGCAGTTCGTAGCCGATTGTGGCCGACAGTTTTTTGTTGTCCAACACGCTGTAGGCGGGGCGCTCCGCCTTGGCGCCGAATTCGTCGGACGTAATGGGCCGCGCTGCAACTTCAATTCCCGCCAAACGGAAGATCTCCTGCGCGAACTCGTACCACGTCGCGTCGCCGGCATTGGTCGCATGATACAGGCCGTAGGCGTCGGTCGTCGTCAGCGACTGGATCGCTTTGGCTAAATCGCCGACCCAGGTGGGTGTGCAGCGCTGATCGTTGACGATTGCCAGTTCATCTCGCTCGCTGCCCAGCCGGAGCATGGTCTCGACAAAGTTGCCTTTGCCGGGTGAGCGAGCTCGGCCGTACAAACCGCACGTGCGCACAACGTAGTGCCGCGGGCAGAGACTGCTGACGAAGTACTCGCCGGCCAGCTTGCTGACGGCGTATGAGCTGTTGGGTCGTGGGAGATCTTCTTCGGTGAACGGCCGGTGGTGGTGTCCTTCGAGACCAAACACGTAGTCGGTGCTGACATGCACCAGCACTGCATCGTGCGCGGCGCACCAGCGGGCGAGATTGTGCGGCCCTAGCGCATTGTGTCGGTAGGCGACCTCCGGCTCGTCTTCGGCGCGGTCGACGAAGTTATACGCGGCACAATTGACGACCAATTCGGCCTTCAAAGCCGATAAGGCCGCATCGACACTCGCTGATTCGGTAATCTCAATCTGGTCGTGGCCGAGTGCCAAGATGTCACCGATCAACGTGGTCTCGAGCGAGGTTCCGAGTTGGCCGGGAGCACCGATGAGAGCAATTCGCATGTTTTCACAACCAGGCTACTGGTCTGATTGGCTGTCAGTATCCGCTTGCAGATCAGCCACGAAGTGGATCTGCCGGGCCACTTCCTCGAATCCCAGCGACCGATACAGGTGGTTGCCGATTTCGTTTTGCGCTAGTGTTTCAATCTTGGCGTGGGACAGGCCGCAATCGCGAAAGTGTTGCAGGGCATGCTCGATCAATTCGCGTCCCAAGCCTTGCCCGCGATACTCGGGCAGAAAGGCCACGTTGGGAATGTTGCCGATGCCGGCCTCGCGGTCCTGCCAGGTGGTGATGTAGCCGATGATCTGGCCGTCCAGTTCGCCCACGAAGATGCCGGCCGGTTCGCGTCGAGCGTCGTCTTCGATGTGCCGGGCTTTACGCCACTTCCAGTCGTGGCCGCTGATCGAGCCGAAGACGCGCTCGATGCCCTGGTCGATCGAAACGCCGTCAAACGCGTCGACCGTGATCTTCTGCAGGGCAGGCAGGTCGTCGGGATGGAATGGCCGAATCTGCATCGACAGTCCAGATTGATCAACGGCTAAGACTGGGGCGTGTAGCGCATTCTACGGGTTGGCCGCCGAAAGGTGGAGAGTGTGCCATCACTGTCTGCCGCTGCGCATGGTTCACAGACTTTCGTATCGGGCCGTATAATCTTTGAGACGGCCATTACGCTTTGATTCTTCTATGTCTGAGTTGCTCACGGCACAACAGTTCGCCGCACGCCGGCCGGATCTGCCCGATGACGGTCGATGGGCGGAACTGGTCGAGGGACGGGTCGTCTCATACGATCCGCCTGACTCGAAGCAGGGGACCGTGGTCCTCAATCTGTCGAAAGCCCTTTCTGATTACCTGCAGACTACCCAGGTCGCCGGGTACGCTTGCTTCGACTTGGGCCTGATCGTCGGGCAGGACCCGGACACCGTACGCTTTCCCGCATTGAGCTTCTTCGCCTCAGGAAGCCGATTCGGCCATTCGGACGTCGTTGTAACCCCCGACGTCCCTGACTTGGTGGTGGAAGTGCCCTGTGACCCGCGTCGGCGGGCGAACACGTCCCGGCGGGTCGACGAATACATGGCGGCCGGTGCCAGGCTGGTGTGGGTTGTCGATCCCTTCACACTCGACGTGTTGCAGGTGCGGCATGAGGGATCGGCCCACGTGCGGGGCGAGGATCGCCTCACTGGTGACCCGGTGCTGTTGGGGTTCGAGCTGAATGTGTCACGGCTGTTTGCCGAGCCAGACTGGTGGCGCTGAATGGTCGGTTCAACCACGTCTGAGAGCCGATGATCGGCAGATACTGCCGCTGGGCACGAAAACTTTGGAGGAAATTCCCGCGGTCCGGCAAATAGGCTCAATTGTTCTTGACCCCCACCGGCGTTGTTCGTTAATCAACGCCCACTTCTCCTCTTCCCCTTCACAATCTGTTACCCACTGGTTCGTCACGCCGCCGGTTACTGTGCCGGGACAGGTTGACTGGAATCTGCGCGCATCGTGCAGATTGCGGCCGATCCTGCCACCGTTCATAGGATGGCACCGGTACGTCGGTGTGAGCGTCGATAAAGGAGTTCCCGATGAAGACGGTGCTGGGAGTCGCTGCAGCGCTCATGCTGACGATTTCGTTTACGGGTTGTTGCGGAATGCATCACGGATGCGGCCAAAATCAGTGTTGCGATCCCTGCGGCGGAGGCTTTGGTGGCGGATGCCAGCCGGCCTGCGATCCGTGTGCCGGCGGCTATGGCGGCGGAGGAGGCGTATACGGTGGCGGTGGAGGCGTCTACGGTGGCGGTGGATGGCAAGGACACGGGCACGGGCAGGGATGTTGTCCCCAACAGAACTGCTGTCACGAATGGGACGATGACTGGTGTGAAGACCGCTGCGACAACCGCTGCGGACGACAGCATCGCTGTTGCCTGCTCGACTTCCTGTCGATCTTCCACATGGGCTGTGGAGCCGGTTGCTTTGGCGGCGGAGCCGCGTGCTGTGCGCCGTACGGGTACACCGACCCTTGCTGCAACCCCTGCGGGCCCGGGTTCGGAGCCGGCCCCGGACAGGGCCAGTACGCTCCCTACATGATGCCCACTCAGCCGATTCAAACATTGCCGGGCGCAGTGCCGGGCCAACCATAAGGCAAGTGCGGGCATTGGAGTTTGGCTCATCTCTCGGTGAGTACGTAGCTGCTGCTTGGTTGCAAGTCGAGAACGTGCCTGACTCATAGCGTTCGACCGCGACCGGTTGAACAGCGACCATGACTAACGACAGAATGGGGCCGGGATTCCTTTCAAGGATCTCGGCCCCTTGTCGTTGGGTCTGAACGTGGTGTCGGCAGAGCCGTTACCTCTGTTGTTGTCGTTCTTCACTTGCACTTCGTGGCTTTGTGGTTCATGGCCCAACCGGCGTTGTGAACGGTGAAGCGAATCGAACGGATTCACCACAGGGCCACCAAGGTCACGAAGCTGACACGAAGCTGAAGAGAGCAATAGGACGGCCACTGGCTTTGCGACGCGCTGTCGATAGTCTTCACAGCCGAAAAGTGAGTCAGACCCCAGTTCGTGAACGCGTACGATTGAGGCCCCGGATGAGTTCCAACCGCAGCCCAGTCATCACCGAGCAGCAAAAGCTGCAGTATCGCGACGAGGGTTACTTCATCCTCGAAAACGTGGTGCCGCCCCAGCAGTTGCAGATCGTTCGCGACGCCTGCGATCACTTGATCGAGTTGATGCACCAGGAGATGGACCGCCTGGGGACCGATCACATCCACATCAGCCATCGTGGCAAGCGTTATCACATCGCCAAGAAGTACACCGAAGCTCCCCGGCTAGCCGAGTTCGTCTTCAGCGATGTGATGGCCGATATTTGCCGGGCCACCATCGGCGAGACGGCGTACCTGTTTTACGACCAGTACGTCGTCAAGGCGGCCGAGAAGGGGATCTCGTTCTCCTGGCACCAGGATTCCGGTTACCTCGGTTTTGCGCACCCAAGATACGTCACCTGCTGGACGGCGGTGGACGACATGACGATCGAAAACGGCACCGCCTACGTGCTGCCGTTCTCAACCGTCGGCATCAAGACGCTGGTCGAACACATCCGCGACCCCCAGACAGGCGACAAGACCGGCTACTTCGGCACAGAGCCGGGCATCCCGCTGATCATGCCGGCCGGCAGCGTGGCCGTCTTCAGTTCGCTCAGCTTCCACCGCAGCGGCGCCAACACCACCGACCGCATGCGCCGCGCCTACGTCACACAGTATTCGCCCGCGATCATCACCCGCCCGGGCGAAGCAGCACCGATGCACCTCGCGGTGCCGTTTCTTAAAGACGGTGCTCGTGTGGAGCAAGCAGTTGCCTCAGACTAGTGACAGCTCGCCAGTCAGATGGACGCCGGCTGTTGGCTTCATCACGGCAGCGTTCTGGCAATCCGCAGCAATTCCTCAAGAATGAAGTCTACGTCTCGACGAGACGTGCGGAGATTCGTAAAGCAGGCTCGCAGAGCGAAGCGGCCCTTCAGTCGAGCCGGGCCGAGAAACGCCGCACCGCTTTCGACCAGTGTGGATAGAACAGCCTCGTTGCGGGCGTCATCGCAGTCGCTGAGGCGGAAGCAAACGGCAGTCAAGTCAACCGGCGCCATGAGCTCGAAGGCCGCATCGGCTTCGACTCGTTCTCCCATGTAGGAGGCCAGATCGAGCACGCCGTCGATGGCCTCCTCGTATGCACGGCGGCCGAACGCACGCAGACCCCACCAGATCTTCAACGCCTTGAAGCTTCTGGAAAGCTGCGGGCCATACTCAGTGAAGTGGACCAGTGACGGCTCATCCGGCATGTCGAAATAGGACGGGACGAAACTGAAGACATTCCGCCAACCTGCGGTATCTCGGAACAGCACGCACCCAGCCTCCAGGGGCAAGAACAGCAGCTTGTGAGGATCGACCGCCAACGAGTCGACCCGGCTCATGCCTACGAACGTGTTTCGATGTCGTTTGCTGAGCACAGCCAGCGCGCCGTAGGCTCCGTCGACATGCAGCCAGAGATCCTCGCGGGCACAGAACTCGGCCAGTTCCTCGATCGGGTCAATTGCTCCGGTCGCGACCGTGCCCGCATTCGCGACGACGCAGAACGGCGTCTTCCCCTCGCGCCGATCCCGTTCGACCTGCTCGCCTAGCAAATCCAGGCGGATTCGAAAGCGGTCGTCGGTCGGGATCCGCCGAAGATTCCTCAGGCCGATGCCGATCATGGAAATGGCCTTGTCCAGCGAGTTGTGCGTTTCCTCAGAGGTGTAAACGACCAGGGGCTGGCTGATGCCCTGAAGTCCATCAAGCCGCGGATTGCCCGGATGGTGCGTGTCGCGGGCCACCGTCAACGCGCAGAGATTCGCCATCGAGCCGCCGCTGGTGACGATGCCTCCTCCATCCTCGATGCCGAACAACTCCAGGAACCAGGCCACGACCTTGAGCTCGATGGCGGTGGCGGCCGGAGCCAGCGTCCACAGGTTGCAGTTCTGATTGAGCGCCGCGGCAGCCGCTTCTGCAAACGGCCCGATGCCGGTGGGAGACGCCAGGACGTAGGCCAGGAAACGCGGATGGGCGATCTGCGTTGAGTTCGGGATGATCACGTCGCGCAGTTCATCGAACAACGCATCCAGCGGCCGACCCTCTTCGGGTAGCTGCTCGCCAAGAATGCGGGCTAGCGCCTCGTGATCCAACTCGGGGAACACAGGCCGCTGCGAAACACTCGTCTCATAGCCGGCGAGAATCTCGCCAAGCCGCTGCGCGGCAGCGCGGTGTTCGTCGGGATCGAGTAGGAGATTCGGCATTGTGAATCCGTCGTAGTCGTGTTGTCTTTGCTTGCTTGGTGTGAGTCAGCACAATCCTTAAACAGTTCGGTCCGGACGGAGAGTCGGCGTCCGAGGGATCCCCTGCATGGGATTGCTATGGTTCGGCTGCGATAACCCCCAGCGTAACGCCGCGCAGTGGCAAGCCGAGAGATTGTGTGACTCCATGCGGATTCTTCACGGCGATCGCGCCGGTAATGTCATGCATCGACAATTGCCTCCGATTATCGGACACGGCAACCGCCGGTCGGTCCCGGTTGTCTTCAACGTGGCAGTCGATGAAGTCGATGCCGCCGAAGCGTTCGACCCGGTTGGGTCGATAGGGGTGTAGCCAGATGGGTACCGACAGGCCGTTGTATTGTTGGTTGACGGCGACGTTGCGGAGCGTGCAGCGGACGAACTTGACCCGTGCGCTGCCGGCCGATTTGTCCTGGACCTTGATGCCGTAGGCTTGGGTGTTTTCCACCGTGCAATCGCGGAACTCGATGAGTCCCTTGGGGCCGTCGTCGACGATTTTGGTCACACGGATGCCGGAGCCTCGGCGGCTGCTGACGTGGCAGTTGTCGAACAGAATCGAGACGTCGTCCGACTCGGCAGTCTGGTGCGAGAGGAAGATTTCGATGCCGTCGCCGTAGTTGTCCTCGAAACGGCAGTTGCGGAACACGATGTTCTTGACCTTCTGCTTCGGCGAGTCCGGCTCGATGTCGACTCCCGATGAGGGGGGCGTGCCCCAAGTGTTCTTGAACGTGCATTCTTCGACCAGTAAGCCGTCGACGCTGATGACGCTGATGCCTTGCCGATAGTGGTTGTCGCAGACGACGTTGTTGATGCGGATGTTGCGGCTGTGGTCTTGCTGGCTGCCGCCGTCGACGTAGATTCCGTCGCCGCCGCTGTCTTCGAGTGTGAGGCCGGTGACTTCGACGTTGGTGCAGCCGCGGATGCCCAACGTCATTCGCCACTCGGCTTTTTCGTACTGCCCGTACCAGCGGTGCCAGCCGAGCTTTTTGAGCACCGGGCCGACCATGTAGTCTTGCTTATGCATCCGCAGCGTGGCGCCTGCGCCGCGAATATTGAGGTTTGAGATATCGGCGGCGGTGAACAGCATGTCGCCCCCGCCGCGAAACTCGCCGCGCATGGCGGCGATCACGACCCCGTCTTCGAGAACGAGTTCCTGGTCGCCTGCGAGGCGAATCGGCTTGACGATCCAATCGGTCCCCATGTTGGGGACGACGACTTTTTTCGCGCCGGAATCGATGGCTTGTTGCAAAGCCCCGGTCGCGTCGTCGGCGTCGAAACCCCACCACGCGGCATTGGCGGTCGCGCGTTTGCCGGACAGGACCTCTTTGACGGCCTGAGGATTTGCCGAGTTGTCCGAAGCGTCGTTAGCGGCGGCCAACGGCGGGCCAGCGAGCAAAGCAGCGGCGAGCAGTGCCAGTCGTCTGCGGCAAGACAAGCGGGCCATGCGGTGGTCCCCAAAAGAGAATCGAGGTGTCGAAGCTCTCTATTTTCGACACCTCGATCCTACGACCAGCCGCGCGCAGCGGCAACGACTGTCCGTTTGAGGGGACTCAGATGGCCCAGCGTCCGAGCGGCGCTAGTAGTCCAAGATTATCTTCAAGATCACCAGCCTGGATCGCGCTTGTTCGATTCTGCTTCGGGAGCTCGCCAGCGCCGCTTCGGAAGTGTACCCCTTCTTGAAGATCTTCTGCGTGTATTCCATCTCTGCTTCGGCCGAGGCGATGTTTGCTTCGGCGGCCATCATGGAGGACTCGACGATTTTGCGCACGACATTCAGTTTCCGTTGTGCTGACCTGAATTGGATGTCCGCCAGCCTCAATTCTTTCTTGCCGACCACATTCTCATCGCTGAGTTTCGCGAGGCGCCCAAGTTCCAGCTCGGCGATTTCGTGTTTTTCCATCGCGTCGCTGTAGGCATCGGCGAGTTGAACCAGGTCGATTCCCACTGCCGACGGACTGGTGCGCGGCGTTCTTGGCACTTGCGGAAGCTCGACCGGCTGGCGTGGCCTGGCGGGCTCGGACGGTTGCGTAGCGACCGGCTTGACTCTCGGCTCAGTTTGTTCCATGGGAATCGCCCCTGGCCTGAACTTCTTTCTAGACGGCACGGGTGTTGGCGATGGTCGCGCTGTGGTGGCGGTCGCGTCCTTCGCCAGCGTGTTCCAGTTATCGTCCAACCGCTCCATCAGTTTTCGGATTTCGGCCAGCTGAGCGGCGGCCTGCGTTGTGTTGTTCGCTTCCAGCTGGTCGGCCAATTCCTGGGTCTTGCGTTTGAGTTCACGTCGCATAGACTCGACGGCCCCGATCTGCTGAGCAAGGCCGGACTTCTTCCGTGCACCAGCCCGTTGCTGGGCCTGTTGGGCCTGTTGCAGTTGTGCCTCGGCTACAGCGCGCTGCGCTTCAGCTCGGCTCTGAATCTCCTTCTTTGCTCTGAGTGCTTGCAACGCCGTCCGCTTGGCTTCGGCCTCGGCGCGGATCCGCAACTCGCCTTCTGCCCTGTGTACTTCATTTTCAACCCGTTTGGCCTCGGCGTCGGCGCGGATTTGCAGTTCGCCTTCCGCCCTCTGTAACTCATCCTTAACTTTCTTGGCCTCAGCATCAGCGCGGATCCGCAGTTCGCGTTTAGCCGCCTGCACTTGGGCTTCGGTTTGTTTGGCTTCAGCGTCGATGCGGATTCGCAGTTCGCCCTCAGCCTTGCGTAACTCTTCTTGAACCTCTTTGGCGTCAGCATCGGCGCGGACTCGCAATTCGCGCTTGGCCTTTTGTGCGTCGGCCTGGGCGCGGATGCGCGGGACCAACCCCGCGGCTTGCTGCCGCTGGATCGTTGCGGCGCTGCGGTCGAGCAACTTCAACTGCTCGTCAAGCCGGGCCACAAGTTCTTCGATGTCCGCCATGGCAGCGGTAGCCTGGTCCAGGTGCTTGTCCAGCAACAGTTGCGAGAAGCGTTGGCCCTTGGCGTCGATCTCTTTTTGTAAGTATTCGACCATCAGTTGCGTACGTTCCGCCTCGTCCTTGGTGGAACGCAGCGCCCGCTCCATCTCTTTGCGATGTGACTCGGCCCGCTGGCGCTCTGCTCTGCCAGCCCGCTGTGATGCGAGCCGTTCATTGAGCTGTTGGGCTTTGACTTCAAGAGCACGGGCACGGTGGTTGTCATCAGTCGCTTGCGGGATCATCTTGGTCGACCGGGTTGCAATTGTCGAGAGTTCGCTCACACCTCGCTCGATCAGATCCTCCAGCTTCTGCATCACGGCTTGAGCTTCATCGAATCGCTTCTGCTTGAGCAGTTTTGATGACTCCAAGGTCAGCGCTTCAATGTCCCGGATGAACTTCGCACCCGGCTGCTCAGCGCGGCGACGCGACCGCTGGGCCACCCGCGGGCTACCGCTATCGGCGGCGTGTTCGTGCGCGTGGTCATGATCCCCATCGTGATCGTGGTCGCCGTGTTCATGGTGCCCATCCACGTCGTGATCGCCATGCTCGTGGTGGCCGTGCTCATCGTGATCTCGATCACCGTCATGGTCATGTCCGTCGCGATCGCCATGCGGGTGATGCTCGTCCCCGTCGTGATCATGGTCGGCGTGCTCGTGATTGGCATGTTCGTGATCAGCATGCTCGTGCCCATCGTGCTCATGGTGCTCACCATCGCCTTCGTGCTCCTCGCTCGCCGCACTCGACTCTTCGCCACGGTCCTCCCCGGAGTGGGCGCTGAGTGCGTCAACGCCGAGCAAGCTGGTGCCGACGGCGAGCGCGATTCCAAACAGCACAACACTTGCCAGCCGCCAGCCGAGAGTGCTGCTTGTGGCGAGTCGTTCTTGTCTGCGGACCAGCATGTTCATTCTCCTGTAAAAGCGGGTCTGTGAGCCCAAGATCTGTAACGCCCCGATGCCGGGCACGAGCGCACGACTTTGCTCGCGGGCCAGGGCGACCAATTGCTCGGCGTAAGACTCGCGCGACGAGTCTCCGGCAGCCATGTCGTCGGCGATGAGTTCGGCTTCCATTTCAGCCGTATTGCGCAGCCACCAATACACCGGGTGGAAGTACAGTAGCGGGAAAGCGATGTTGAACAGCCAGCGGTCCCAGGCGTCGCGACGAGCGACGTGGGCCAACTCGTGCAGCAAGATGTGCCGCAATTGTTCGGTGCGGTTCCGATGACAAATGTTGGCGGGCAACACAATCACCGGCCGCCAGACACCACAGGAAAACGCGCTGCGGCATCGGGCGGACGTCCACAAGGTCGGCTTGGCCTGCTCAAAAGAGAGCTGGGCGTAGATGTCGCTCAGCCAGTCGTCGGGAGGCTGTGCGCGGCGGACCATTCTGATCAACAGCAGATGGCCGAACGCGAGCCAGAGACAACAGGCGCCGGCGCCTGTGATGAACAACGTTGCCAGGGTTTGGCTGGACGCGGTGGTTGTGTCGCCGCTTGGTGCCGGTACAGCGGCGGTGGTGGCTGACACGGCCGGCAAGGCGTCTGCCGAACGTGTCGGCCGTTCGACGATTGCGAGTTCGTCCTCGAGGGGAGTCTCTGCTATCACTTGTGCATCAGGAACAACGACCGGATGCTCTACGACGAAGAAGTCTTCCGAAGCCGGCAGCAGCAGATCGGCTGGAAGTTCGAATGCTTCGTCCACCTCGTAATCGTCAGGCACACTGGCAGACCAATCGAGTGGCTCATCGGCCGGAAGGCTGGACGGCCTCGGCTGCAGTTCTGAGATTAGGTGCGGGTTCGAGTCGAGACCGTCGGCCAGTGGGCTGACCTCGTCGGGGGCCGGGTACGGGGCCGCGGACATTGGAATCGAAAACCGCGGCAACGGCACGCAGGCCAGAGCCAGCCAGCAGAGTGTGACCAGCATCGTCAGTTCCGTGGTCCTCTGCCGTTTCACCGGCGACTTTTGGGCGGCCACGCACAGGGCGCCCAAGGCCAGCAGTACGGTCGCACCGGTCAAGAGCATGGGACCTTCTTCGGTCAGGAAGTCGAGAAGCGTGCTCATGTGGGTTCCTCATCAGATCGGCGACTTGGGCGTTTCGAGGTGCCTGGCTTGCGGCTCGTTTTCTTCATACCGGCGATGAGCTGTTCCAGCTTTTGAAGCTCCTCTTCGGTGGGCTGGCGCAGGGAAAACACGCTCTGCACGAGCTGGTCAACCGCCCCGTCGAACACCTGACCGAGCAGCTTCGAAGCGAGCCGCTGGTTGGTGGGGTCCCGCCGGACACGTGGTTCGTAGATAAACGTGCGGCCTTCGACCCGGTGTCGCACCAAGCCTTTCTCCTCCATCGTCCGCAGAAAAGCCTGAACGGTGTTCTGCACGATGCCGGTTTCGTCGCGAAGTTCCTCGTACACCTGCCGGACGGTGGCTTCGCCTCGTTCCCACAGGACTTTGAGGATCTCCAATTCGCGTTCGGTAGGGATGGGGGCGTTGGCCACGGGGCGATCCTTCAATGTAATAAGCTTAGTTTGTTAAGCTTAACGCGATGCGATGAATTCAGCAAGGGTCTTTTTCAGAATTCTCCGCTCCGGGTGGACCGCCGGTTCTTACCGAAACCCGAGGACGCGGCGAATTTCCGCCGGGCTCGTGCGACCGGTGCTTACCGCTTCGCAGGCGTGTTGCCAGCGGGTGATCATGCCGGCTTGGAACGCCCGCGTCTCGATCTCGCGGGTGTCGGACCGAGACAGAATCGCCGCACCGGTTTGCTCGCCGCCGGGCAGCAACATTTCGGCCAGCAGCATTCGATCGTGATATCCGGTTCCGCCGCAGGTCTGGCAACCGGCGGGTTCAAAGACGCGTTCGACATCCAGCCCCATGCGGCTTTCTTTCGAATTGTTTTCGATGGCACACCGGCAGAGGCGGCGGACCAGTCGCTGGTTCAACACGCACAGCAATCCGCTGCGCAGTTGGTAAGGCTCAATGCCCATGTCCAACAAGCGTCCGACAGCTTCGGCGGCGCTGCCGGCGTGGAATGTCGTCAACACGAGGTGCCCGGTGAGCGCCGCCTGGAACACGATTTCGGCGGTCGGCTTGTCGCGGATTTCGCCGACTAGAATCACTTCGGGATCCTGCCGCAGTAGCGAGCGCAGCCCGGTTTGGTAATCGAAACCGGCAGCGGGCCTGATTTGCGACTGCGCGGCGCCTTCAATGACGGTCTCGATCGGATCTTCCAAGGTGGCGAGGCTTCTGGGGGTTGGGCAGGCGCGAGCCAATTCGCGCAGACAGGCGTAGACCGTCGTGGTCTTGCCGCTGCCGGCAGGCCCGGTCGCCAGAATCGCTCCACCTGTTTCGCTCAACGTGGCCTGCAGCGTTGCAGCTACCGTCTCGGGCAAGCCGAGATCGTCGATGAAACGATACCGGCCGGTGGCGACGAACAACCGGATGACCGCCTTTTCACCATACAGCGTGGGAAAGGTGCTGACCCGCATCTCGACGTCGTCCTCTGTGTCGCGAATGCGGCCTTCCTGAGGGACCTCGGTCTGGTAGGTCAGTAACTCGGCGAGCACTTTCAACCGGGAAACGACGTTGCCGCTCATCTGCCGCGGCAGCGCTGCGACCTCTTGCAGCACGCCGTCGATGCGGAAGCTGACCGTCATGCCGGTCTCAGCGGGCACAAGGTGCACGTCGCTGGCTCTTCCACGACGTGCAGCGGCCAGTATCACGTCAACCGTGGCGGTGGCGTAGTTCGGATCATCAGGTTTGAGCGCGTCGAACTGCTGCTGTAGCTCTTGCTGCAAGGTCGAAGGCATGGGGACTGTGTCTCAGATTCGAATTACCACAAAGCCACCAAGGATGGTGGCCGTACTACGTGTCTCTTAGTTTTTGTCTACCTCTTTGTGATTGCTGGCGTTGCACGACCTCACGCGGTCCCGTCCATCCATCCTACCTGATTCGCGGCTTGTCGTGTTGAGCCGACACTGTTGAGCTGATCTCCATCCGCCGAGGCTGGCGATCGAGCCCGCGATCTTGTTTACAATGACAAAAGGCCGCAGAGACCGCGGTCGCAATCAAGAATACCCATCGAACGAGTATCGCCATGACCCGGTTTCGGATTCTTTGGATTGTCGCGCTCATCGGTGTCTGCGGATCACATGAACGTCTACTGACACAACTCGACGCCGATGAAGTGCGGCCGCTGGTGCGGGCGCACGCTCACAACGATTACCATCACGAGCGACCGTTGCTCGATGCCCTGGCGCACGGCTTCTGCAACGTCGAGGCGGACATCTTTCTGGTCGGTGACGAGCTTCAGGTCGGTCACGATCGTCGAGAACTGAGGCCGGGTCGGACTCTGCAAGCGTTGTACCTCGATCCGCTGCGCAAGCGTATCGCCGAGCATGGCGGTCGAGTCTATCGCGACGGCCCGTCGTTCACGCTGCTCGTCGACATCAAGACCGGCGGACCAGCCACGTATGCGGCGTTGAGCGCTGTGCTGGCCGAGTACGCAGACATCCTCTCAAGCGTCGAGGAAGGGAAGTCGACGCAGCGGGCGGTGCAGGTGGTGATTTCCGGTAATCGGCCGATTGCCGACGTCGAAGCCCAGTCGCTGCGCTTCGCCGGGGTCGATGGGCGCGTCTCGGATCTCGATTCGCAGGCGCCGGCGCACCTGCTTCCGATGATCAGCGACCGCTGGGGGAAGCACTTTCGATGGCGGGGCGACGGTCCGATTCCGCCAGCGGAACGGCAGAAGCTTCGCGAAGTTGTCGAGAAGTCGCACGCTGCGGGACGGCTCGTCCGATTCTGGGCGACGCCCGAGAAGGTCGAGGTCTGGCAGGAATTGCTCGACGCGCGGGTCGATCTGATCAACACCGACGATTTGGCGGGACTGCAGCGGTTTCTCGAGGAGCACACGGACCGCTAGGTCGCGTCAAGAATAAACGTGGCGGGTTCCGGCGGCGTAGATAAGACATTCAGAGGCCGAAAAGCGTCCGGTAGCCGCCACGATTATCCCGGATGGGATGGGTCGCCGTTCGATTGGTTTCGTCACGCGGTGCAGAGTCTTACTCTCCCCCTTTCGAAGGGGGAGTTGGAGGGGGTCACCCGGAGTCGCTTGACGCCGCAGTCGTTGGGCGACACACAACTTCGGAACTCCCTGTGGTCCCCTTTCGCAAGGGGGACGGCAGCGGTCGCGCTCGCGATCTTTAGTCGACACTCCGCCTGCCGCGTTAGTCGAGCTTCTTGACGAACCGTAGAAACGTAGTCTCCAACCAATCCAGGTCGTCGCCAAACGCGGCGCGAAAGTCGGCGATGCGGTCCTCGCGATCGTAGGGTGTCAGCGGGTCTCGGCTGGCGACGGTTTTCAAATAGGCGGCGTATTGGCTCGGTCGCGTTTCGATCAGAAAGAATGTGAGAGCCCACGACTGGCTGTACGCGTCGAGTGCCGAACGATGGAACATCGAGTCGTCAGCAATGAAGTCAACCAGCGATTTTTCCTCCCGACGTGATTGGCTGAAGTTACCGAACCAGACGTATCTTTCGCGATTGATTCTGCTGTGCGCCTTGCCGCGGCTTGTGGAGTGTCGGACGCCCGGCGCCTCGAACACGGTAGCCAGTCCTTCGACGATCCACTTGGGATTCTCGCCGATCCGAACATGCAGTCCGGTGTTGAAGGCGACCTGATGCGTCGCTTCGTGCACGATGGTGTCCTCGACGCGCTGTTGGTTGTCACCCGGCAGTGTGTACAGCGCAACCCGGTTCGACGTCCTCAGGTAATAGCCCAGCAAGCTGGCCGAGGGTGGGATGTCATCTTGGCGGCAGTACTTTGCGAAGGCCGCGCGGTCGGGAAACACGATGGCCACGAGTGGAAACTCAGGTTGAGAAACCCGAAATCCGCGCGTGGAGAAGTACAGCTGAAAGTTGCGATAGACTTGCTCGAAGATCTCGGCGTAGTCGGCAGCCTTCCCTGGCGCAGCACAACATAAGTAGTGGGTCGTGGCGGCGATTTCGTAGTCGGAACCAAACTCGCGCCGCAATTCGTCGCGAAGTTCGACGCTGCGGAACCGACGAAACTTGGGACTGACTTTACGAAAGTCCGTCACCGCGTTGAGTTCGATTTCCTGCACGCGGCCATCGCGTTTCATGAGCCAGCAGTACGAATCGTCTTTGGCCAGCAACCTGCCGACGTGCGCTTCTTCGCCCACCTTCAGTTCGAGCAGGGCTGAAGTGCCCGCCTCCAGAAGCGTGGAGCCTGCCACAACAGCGCACGCGCCTGCCAAGATCATCAGCTTTCGCATTGTTTCCCTCAGACGAGTAGCCCACATCCGCCGGTGAGAAAAGCCAGGGGCGCCCGGCGAACTTCACCAAAAAACATAGGTCACCAGCGAGATGGCAGCGGCAATTCGTCGGAATCGCGGCCAGGCCGTTGCGTTGCGGCAGGTTCTCCCGGCTGCAGTCAGCCCTTACACTAAAGGAGAAGCGGCGGACGTGGTCCGCTTTTTCGGCGTGGCGCGATCAGGCCGTACGAGGATCCGGTGTATGAGGTACAGAGCGGTCAGTTCCGTTGGGAATAGTCTGATTCTGACGGCTAGTTTGGTCGGATGGGTCGGCGGGGCGCCTCCGGAATCGGACGACCGACGCGAGCTGCGAGCGACCGTCGTGCAGTTGTTGGAACGGCTCGATTCCAACACGAGGCAACAGCGAGTTGCCGCCCAACAGCAGCTCCTCGAACTTGGTCCTCGTGTGCTCCCGCTGCTGCCTGCGACCGAATCACTGCGCACCGCCGGCGTTCGTGAATCGGTTCGCCGAATCAGGCTTCGTCTCGAGCGCATCAAGGCTGCGCGGTCGGTCGAATCATCGGTCGTCACGCTGAGCGGCCGGCAGACGTTGGCTGCAGCCGCCCGCCAGATTGCCGAGCAGACCGGCAATTCCATCGAGTACGAGATTGCTCCCGATGCCGTAGAGCGGCAGTTCGCATTCGACCTGCGCGAGCAGAAATTCTGGCCGGCCGTCGATGCACTCAACCGGCAGGCCAGCCTCAGGTATGCCGAGCAACAGCCGGCGGACCGCTTGATTCTCGAGCATCTGGCTGACTCGCGACAGACGCCCCAAGACCAGGTCGCGGCTGTGTACTCACAGGCATTCCGTTTGAGCGTGCGTTCGGCACAGCGACGTCAATTGTTTGGGGACGCAGACCACGACCTTCTGAGAGTTCGCTTGAGTGTACTGGCCGAGCCCAGGTTGCGTCCGTTGTTCGTGAAGTACGCCGGTGACGACCTTAAGGCGCGGGCTGCCATGGGTACCCGGCTGGAACCGCTCAGTCCGCAAGCAAGACAGGAACTTCCGTTGGGATCGGGCGGCGGGCCAATCTTGATCCAGGCCGATTTCAAAGTGCCTGCGGCGATCGACCTGACCATGGTGGAACTTCGAGGACTGCTGAGTGTTCAGACGGCTGCAGCGGCAGAGTCGTTCGAATTCTCGGATCTGCCCGATTCGACCAACGTTTCCCGTCGCAATGGCGGTGTCACAGTCGTACTACGCACGGCGGAATTTCAACAGCAGCGAACTGATAGCAGGCAGGCGCGGCTGAGAGTATCGATCAGCTACGATACCGGCGGGCCGGCTTTCGAATCGCACCGCAATTGGGTGCTGCACAACCGGGCCGTTCTTCAAACATCAGACGGAAGTCTGATTCGTCCCACACTGCCTACCACCACGTTGCTGCAGACTGACGGCGCGGTGCTGGTCGAGTATACTTTCGAGCAGCTTGCCGCCAAGCCGGAAGATTACGTGTTCGTGTATTCCGCTCCGACGTTGATCGTCAATGTGCCGCTGGAGTTTGAGTTTCCAAGAATCCCCATACCAAGCCATGCAATTGAAAGGACGCCTCCGTGAACGCTAGCCAAGCTCTCAAAGAATCGATGGCCACCCCCGAAATGGTCTGCAACGGATACCTGGCTGACCTAACCGACGCAGATCTGTTCGTGAGGCCGGTAGATGGCGCCAATCACATCGCGTGGCAGCTGGGCCACCTGATCAGCGGGGAACGCAGCATGATCGAGTCGGTCTGCCCCGGGTCGATGCCCGCGTTGCCGGAAGGCTTCGCCGAGAAGCACACCAAAGAGACTGCTTCGAACGATGATCCCAGCGCGTTCTGTTCCAAGGACGAATACTTGAAGCTTGCCGCTGAACAGCGGGCCGCGACGAAGGCGGCGCTTGCGAAACTCAGCGACGAAGACTTGGACAAGCCGGCTCCAGAGTCCATGAAACAGATTGCCTCGAACGTGGCCGGGATGTTCAGCATGCAACCGACGCACTGGCTGATGCACGCCGGCCAATGGGCTGTCACCCGCCGTAAGCTGGGCCGCGCGCCGTTGTTCTAGCGGTGCGTTGGTAAAGGAACACGGTGCGTGAGGGTGCCACTTGGCGCCACTGCTGGCTTGCCCAGCAGTGCCTGTTGTACGACGTTCCGTCGGCCACGTACGTGGGCCGGTTATCGCTGGGCGAGTCTTACATCGATCGTCGAGATGCAATTGCACTGCTGGGCAAGCCAGCAGTGGCACCCAACTATCATCCACGTTCCTGAGCCAGCGATTGCCAATCGATCAACCCGCCGGCCGGGAGCGCTTGGAGCGGCTCGTTCTGGCCGTGCTTGACGGTGGCCAGGATGGGGACGCGGCAGCGACTGGCGATCTCTTCGCGGTCGCTGTCCAACGCTGCATCGTCTTCGGGAGACGGGACTTCATTGCAGATGATGCCGGCGACGATCAGGCCGCGGCTGAGGGCGACTTCGACGGTCAACAGCGTGTGATTGATTGTGCCCAGACCGAGCCGCGAGACGATCAACAATGGGAACGCCAGGTCGCAGGCCAAATCGGCGATCGTCTCTTTTTCGGTCATCGGGCAGAGCAGACCGCCGACACCTTCGACCAGCAGCAGGTCGACCTGGCCGTCCCACTTGTTCGCGCCACTTCGCAAGAGTTCCTCATCGACGAACCGGCCTTCGCGGGTTGCGGCGACCGGTGGCGCCAGGGCGGCTTGGAATCGCTGGGGGCAGATCAGATCGTCTGCGAATCGTCCTCCGGTGGCCTGCGACAGTTGTTCGATGTCCTCCCAGTGCGGCTGGCCGTCGGCATCAAACACCGCGCCGCTGCAGGCCGGCTTGTAGACGCCTGTTTTCACGCCGGCCGCCGTCAACTCGCGCGCAATGAGCGCTGTGACGAACGTCTTGCCGACGTCGGTGTCGGTTCCGGTAATGAACAGGCCGGGTGTGTTCACGCTGTCTCCGTTTTCTGCGAAGAGGAATCGAATCCCGTAACGCGTACCTGTGGAGACTCACTGCAGTTGAGAGTCTCAAGCGCGCTGCCCTGGCAGACGGCTATTTCGAGGCGACCAGAACTGCCCACCAAAGCCAGCAGCTCACCTTCTGGGGCCTCGGCATAGAAGTGGTGCACGCCGGTAATGCGGTGCCCGGCAACCTCGACCGACAGATTCTCGCGTCCCGGCGCTGGAAGTTGCTGATCGTCAATGTTCGTAATCAGGTTTCCGAAAGCATCGGCCCACAACACACGTCCCTCGAGAGCATCGGCGTGTCGCGTGGCAACGGGGATTTCGAGGCGCCTCAGCGGTCGTTCCAGCTGCGGGCCGAATTCGAGCAGATCGACGTCCAAACTCCAGTGCGCGGCCACCGGTGCAAACACGTCGCGCCCATGAAAAGTATGTGAGACGGGATGTCGCCAGAACCGAGTGGTCGCCAGTTCGACAATCCTCACATTGCCGCAGCACCTGACGATTTCGGAGAGCACGCCGTTGTCGGGCGCGACGAACCTGTGTTCGTCAGCCTCGAGGGCGACGGCCGTCCGCCGGCTTCCCACGCCGGGATCGACGACCACGACGTGGATCGTCTGTTTCGGAAAGCGGGCGTACGCTTCGCCCACACAACTGGCCGCCCGCAACAGGTCCTGCGGCGGTATGTGGTGCGAGAGATCGACGATGACGGCCTCCGCGTTGATCGACAAAATCGCACCCTTCATTTGGGCGACATAGCTGTCGGCGAGGCCGAAATCGGTGGTGAGCGTGATGATGGGACGCGGCAGGGTCATCTCAACCACTCTAATCGGAACGGTCGCAAAGCGCCAGTCCCAACGCGACCCGACTCTGTGGCCCATCGGGGCTCTTATGAGGACATTGTGCCTTCAACGCGGATTGACCCCGTTCGCGCCCAGCGCGTATGCTGGAAAGTAGCACTTTCCGGGATCACATCCTTACTTCGCGAGCGAGAGCCCATGTCTGCGCCGCAGGTCACTTCGTTTACCAACGGCCGTCCTCATCGCTGGATTGCGGCAGTATGCGGTGCGGTCATCATTTGTTCGTGCGGCCCTGCCGCCGCGCAGCAGGACAAACCAGAGCCAAGCATTCGGGGCGATATCGCGCTGCGGACCGAAGACGATTGGCCGATCTACATCACGTACTATCAATCCGGTGAGGGCAGGGAGACGCCGATTGTTTTGTTGCTGCACATGTACGGCGGAAATCGTTTGGTGTGGGACGGGGACGGCGGCTTCGCCAAACAGCTTTGGAGCGACGGCTACGCGGTCATCACCGCCGATTTGCGCAAACACGGTCAAAGCCAATCCAGCAGCGCCACCAAGAGCAAGAGCAAGAGCCGCGACGCGACTGGGCTCAAGCCGGCCGACTACGAGGCGATGGTCGAGGAGGATTTGAAGGCCATTAGGGAGTTCGTTTTCGAGGAGCACCAGAAGCAACACCTGAACATGAACAAGCTGGCGATCATCGCTCCAGAAATGAGTGCTCCGCTGGCCGTGCACTACACCAAATGGGACTGGAGCCAGGAGCCGTACAAGGACGCGCCGACAGAGTCGTCGCGGACTCCGCGCGGGCATGATGTGCGGGCGCTGGTACTGCTCTCGCCTGTTACGAATCTGCCGCGGCTGCCGACCGGAAAAATCATGAAAGAACTGCGCGATCCCGATTGGAACATCGCCTTCTTGGTGTTGTACAGCGAAGAAGATCCGATCGATCGCGGACAGGCAAAGCGCATGTTTCAGCAAGTTGCCGGCCGAGTCGACAGCGACGACAGAATGTACCTCAAGGAGTACAAGAACAAGCTCCGCGGAACCGACGCGCTAGGCAGGAACTTGATGGTCGAAGAGTACGTTCTATCTTTTCTCGGCAAATACCTGAAAGGGGCGTCCGGCACGTGGCGGGACCGCCGCAGCCGATACGACCGCGATTAGATCCCATCCGGGATCATCGAGGCGGCTATCGACGATGTTCGGCCTTTGTACGTCGTATCGACGCCGCCGCAACCCGCCAACGTTGTATGACGCGCTGCGTAGAGCGCGAGGCCCGTCTAACTCAGGGAACGTTCAAGCGACTTTCGGCGTCGGTGCCCGATTCGTGGGCGGACATCTCGACGTTGACTTCGCCAATCGGTTGAAACTCTGAACGGGGTTCGTAGCTCAGTTTTTCCTCACGGCTGAGCTTAGCCGTCCACTGTGCCAGACCGAACGGTACGTCGGGGCTGCGCCAGATGTCGGCCTGATTCGTCGAGCGCCGCAACGCGTTTTCCATGGTCAGGGTCCCGGTGTACCGCCGCGCATTCACGGTTCCACTGGGCACGCTGATTGGCTCGGCATCATCCGCAGCCGCTTCCAGGTCCTGGTAATACGCCAACAACGTCATCAGGGGATAAACCCGGAGCACACCGGTTTCAATCGGCACGACTTCGCCGTCGCCGAACTTGCGATAGCCTTTGATCACCGGCACGAACGATACGGGAATCCGGTCTGCATCGACCGGGCTGCCGACGATTCGCTGCTCCGGCACCAGCGCCTTGATGATCCGCGCGCCGACGGGACCCGCGTCGATCCCTTGCTCGCTGCTGACCCCGGTGATCGACTCGATCTCGATCCAACGGCAAACCGTCTGCTCGCCTTCCCACTCAGCCATTTCGGTGCCGAGCGACTTCAGCGTCAAGTGACGAATCCATTCGACCGACGAATCGCCCTCCGGGTTGTCGGGCCTCAATTCAATCTCGCCGTACGTCCCTTCGTAGCGAACCCAGGTTCCTTCAGGGGGCAGTTTCCAGAGAAGTCCTTGTGCATGGGCCGGTTGCGCCGCGGCGGACAATGAGACAACAACGACGAGAATCGGCATTGGGAGCATAGTAGTCTTCATCGAACCGCATTCGCTTTGTGGTTTCGTGCTGCCCACGCGGTGGCCGCGTCAACGTTCAGCCGGAGGCCGAATCGCGCACTTTTGAGGTGTGCAACGTCCAAAGGTTCTTACTCAATGTTGCACATCCAATCGCCCGCTGGCAAGCAGATTGTCTCCCTGGCCGGTCAATTCTCGATCTGAACGCCTGTTTCGAGCAGCGTAGACAGACCAAAACAGCGCTCCTATACTGATCGCCCGCAAGTTCCCGCCTACCGCACAGCCCTCCAGCGGCACGCCCTACCCAAAAGGAAATCAAATGAACCGTCTCTGGCTCTCACTTCTTCTGTGCGCGCTGTGCGCGACACCGTTGGCCGCGCAGAATCCACGCGCCGGACAGAATCCCCAGCTGGAGACGACGCGTGACAAGGCGAGCTATGCCATCGGCCTGTCGATCGGTCAAAACATGGCGCGACAAGGTCTCGACCTGAGCGCGAACCTGCTTGCCAGAGGCATCGCCGATGCGCTGCAAAAGCGAGATCCGCTGCTGACGCCACAACAACTCCAAGCCGCCATGCAGGCCTTTCAGCGAGAGATGGCTGCCAAACAAAATGCCCAAGGCGTCAAGAACAAGGCGGACGGCGAAGCCTTCTTGGCCAAGAACAAGCAGAAGAAGGGTGTCACCACGCTGGAGAGCGGTTTGCAGTTCGAAGTCCTCAAGAACGGTTCCGGACCTCGACCCAAAGAAACGGACACGGTCCGCACGCACTACCACGGCACCCTGATCGACGGCACGGTCTTCGACAGCTCTCTCGATGGTGAGCCTGCCACCTTCGGCGTCGGCGGAGTGATCGCCGGCTGGACCGAGGCATTGCAACTCATGAACGTCGGCTCCAAGTGGAAGTTGTACGTCCCGTCGGACCTGGCCTACGGCGAAAATGGTTTTGGTGGCTCGATTGCCCCCAACACAACCCTGATCTTTGAGGTCGAACTGCTCGGCATTCAGTAGGCCGGACAACTGCCCGACTTGTATAAAGGGTCGTCGCGGGGAACTCACGCCTGTTTGGTTCGGTTGCCGATTCGTGGAAGAAACCGGCCCGTGCGCCGCATGTAGTCGAGGTAGTCGTCACCAAAGCGGTTGACTAGATTCTGCTCTTCGACGGACGTGCGCACGACGATCGCCACAAAAGCGGCGCCTCCGGTGAGGGCCAGATACCCACTAGCCGTAAGCAAGGCGTTGGCGATCACCGCCAGCGCGAAAGCCAGATAGAACGGGTGCCGCACAAAGCGATAAGGGCCATGCACGACAAGCGTGGCCTCCCGTCGCGCGACGACTGTGTCGGTCAGATTGCGGCCCAGGCTGCGAAACGTCCAAATCAGCAGGCCGGCCGCTGCGATTCCGATCGCCACGCCCATCCAGCGCACGCCGCTCGGCAGTGGCACCGCGGCCCAAGCCATCCTGCGCGGTGCAATGAGAAACGTCGCCATCCCCGCCATGAAGGCGACCGCCACCGGGCGGAGCGTCAACAACACCAACCAGCCTTCCTGACGCCGATCAAGCTTCTCGTCGGTCCGCGCCCGCAAACGGTGATACAACCCAACGGGCGCGACTACGGCGAAACCGACAAGCAGGATGATACGAGCCAGGTCGTCGGTCATACGTCTTGGATCTCGGTAAAAGAGGAACGCGGCCCTACACACGGACGCCCATCGTCGCTTCAAAAAGGCGCGTCGCTGCCGAACTGCGCAGAAGCCGTGAGTTCCACCTTCTTGCCGCGCATGTAAGACTCAGCCGCCCGGAGCGGTTCGTAGATCGTCAACATCCAGCCGTAGTCCACGAAGCGGTGCGACGGAAACACCGTACTCGACGAGGCGGGCAGCGCTAGTCCTGAAGAGGCCGGCACCGACGCCTCGTATCGGCTCAAGGCGAAGTACCCGCCGACGTACAAGGCCAGCGCTGCAACCAATAGCAATGCCGCCCAAGGGGCTTGCCAGCGTCGCCGGGCCTGTTCGTGTTGCTCGGTCATTGAAAACACCTACTTGGTGCAGGTTGCTTAGAGCCCGCCGGCAGCGATGCCTGGTTGGGTCGCTAGCTGTTGGCTCCGACGCCCGTTTGCAGCGTGACGATTCCCGTCGCTGCCAGCCACAACGCATACACGTGGAACACGGGCGTGTACAGCGACAGCCGATCCGGCAGCCCCATCGTGAGCGCCATGGCGGCCAGGCCGATCAACACGGCCGTCCCTCCGATCCAAAACGGAAACACCTTCCACTTCAGGAAACCGAGTCCCAACACGACCAGTCCCAGTCCGGAGAACACGCGCCCAAACCGCACCAGGCACGTCACATATTCGGTGTCCACCAGCAGGTCATCCACAAATCTCTGAACGTCCGCCGCGTCCTTGCCGTTCAGTACAGTCGCGCCCCACGCACCGTGGTGATAGTAAAAAGCCGCGGCCAACGCGGTCACGAACGTTCCCGCGGTGGCCACACCAACTCCCGGCCAAACCATGATCCGGGCCGGTGTATCGGCCAGCATGGAAGCGACTGCGATCAAAGCAATCGCCGTGATCACCATGCCGAAGATGTGCACCCGGTACAACCAGATCCAAATCCAGAGATCGTCATAAACCTGCGCAAAGTCCCCCGGTACAAAATACGTCCCGATATGAACCGGCATCAGCATCCAGCCGACCCACAGCATCACGCCGGCAGCGACGAACGACCAGCCGGTGAATTGAGACTCGAAATCACGTTTCATGCCGCCATGGTACGTCATTCGCAAATCGAACTGCCACCGAGGTTGGCAAACGAGAATCAGTGCCAGCGTGGCCGTACATCGCGCGGGGGCCCGCTCAGCTGTCGGTCGGAACTGCTGTTGCCGTTATGAAACGTTCCGGTCGGACGATCGCAGTCTCGAAAAGTGACCAGGCTGCATCAGACGGCGGCATCACAGCGGCGCTCGGTGCCACTGGCGGCTTGCCCGCCAGTGTGGGCGACACTGTGACTTGCAAGTGTTCCGGCGACTTCGATGCTGATTAACTCTCAACGAAAACTCCCAGGGTAATGCAGGAATCGTGGCAGATCAGATTCGATAATCTGCTGATCGCTGGCGCGCCACCGTGCACTCGACCACTTCCTATCACGCGGCTTCTCGACCAAGCCACGGCGAACGGGATTCCGGCTCGTGGTAGTGCTTCGCTCGTTTCCAATATCCTCTCATCATGGGCGAGTGTACTCTGCACCGCACTGGCGGACGAGCCGCCAGTGGCACCCAACGCCGTCATCGAATCCAGGGTTAGTTGCGGCGAAGGGAGAACACTTCCGCAAGGCTGATGGCGACCAGCACGACGGCCAATCCCCACAATAACAAAGCGCCTCGCAAGGACAGAGCAACCGGCCGCATCACCAGCCAGACGGCCAGCACCACGCCGAACACGAGATTGATGGTCATTGCTCCGCCCAATCCCAAGCCGGACAGCGAGGGTTTGAACCGCTCGACCAACAGCGCCAGACCGATCCCAAAGAACACGGCCCCGAGAACGACCGGATATAAGGTCGCCTCGACTGCCGGCAAACCGATGAATCTCGAAACGGCCCCAGGGAAAACAAGCAGTGGGATTCCCAGCAGCAAGTTGCCGACTCCGTCGAGTTCCAAGAGCGTCGATTGTTTCATGCTAGCCCCCTCGACCCAAATTGTTAGCGCCCGAGTAAGTAACGCATCACGCACTGTTGGGGATTCACGCTGGCAACCTCGACGAAACCCGCCGCCGCGAAGATCGGCACAGTGCCTGCTGCCCCGTCGCCGACGACCTCCGCCGTCACCGGATAACCCTCCACGATCTGGGCTCCGCTGTCGATGGCAAACCCCACCGCAGCGCGCAGCAGCCCCAGTATCAACCCGTTGCCACGCTGCGCTTCAGGGACATAGAAGCAGACAACCGACCACACCCTGGAGTTGTCTGCGTCCTGAGACCGATAGGCCTCATCTAGGCCAACAAGCTGCTCGCGCGGCGACACCGAGCACCACCCAACAGGTTCCCCTGCATGGTAGGCCAAGATGCCGGGCGTGTTGCCCGACCGGATAATCGCGGCCATGTCTCTGCGATTGTCTTCGCTGGGACTCTTGCACTGTGCTTGCCAGCGCGCCCGATCGCCGAGCCGCAGCTCCATGCACCAACAGCGGCTCGGGTTTCCCAATTCCTCGGTCGCGCTGGCTTCGAACAGTTCCCACAGGTCCGGCCAGCGCTCGCGCGTTACAGGGAGATAATCGATCAAATCTCGGTCTTGCGGAATGCCCACGCTGTCGGCTGCCTTTCGCTTGTCGTCTGGTGTTTGACGCCTCTCCAAATTACCATTAAAGTCTGACCGCATCGAAATCTACGTCTCAATTTACGGCGTTTCGGGGAGCAATTCATGTCACGGTTACTGAAGACGCTATCGCCTGGCATCGTGATGCTGGTGGTTGCTGTGGTGGCAGGCGGGCAGGCGTCGGCTGCCGAGACGAAAGTCAAAGTCGGGGATGAGGTTGCGGACATCGCGTTTAAGGACATCCGCTTCTTGCCGCGGACTCTGGGAGACTTCCACGGCCGCAAGGCGTTCGTGCTGGTTTGCATGAACACCACATGCCCGGTGGTACAGCAATACATCCCTAAGTTGATCCGCATGGAGGCTGCTTACCGCGACCAAGGCGTGCAGTTCTTGGCGCTGTATACCAGCGACTCCGATTCGGTGCTCGAGATGGCCGAGCATGCACTGCAGTTCGACATCCCGTTTCCCGCCGTCCAGGACATCGACGGCGAGTGCGTACAGGCGCTGGGTGTCGGCCGGACGCCGGAAGTGGCTGTGCTGGATGCGAAGCGGGTGCTCAAGTATCGCGGCCGGATCGACAATGAGTACCGCACCGGGGGCGCCCAGCCGAAGACGTCGCAACACAATTTGAAAGACGCGTTGGATGCAGTTCTGGCCGGTGAGGAAGTCGCCGTCAAAGAAACGCCTGTCGATGGCTGCAAGATCACGCCGCCTCGCAAACCACAACCGCAAACCGACCTGACCTATGCCGACCACGTACGGCCGCTGATCCAGCAGCACTGTGTCGACTGCCATCGTCCCGGAACCGAAGCACCGTTTTCATTGGTGACCTTCGACGACGTGGTTTCGCAGGGGGCGATGATTTCCGAAGTGGTCGCCGAGCAGCGGATGCCGCCGTGGTACGCCGGCCCGTCGCACGGCAAGTTTGCCAACGCCCGCAAGATGTCGTCCATCGAGCGCGGCACGGTCAGGGATTGGGTCAACGCCGGCATGCCGGCCGGCAAGCTGGACCCCAAGCTCGAGCAGACTGCCGATGCCGACGAGGCGGTCAGCCCCTGGCTCATCGGCGAGCCGGACAAGATCATCCGCATGCTGGGGCGGCACGAACTGCCTGCCGAAGGTTACATTCCATACAAGTACTCCCCGCTGCTGTACGAGTTTCCGCACGATACCTGGGTGCAGGGCATTCAGATTCTGCCCGACAACACCCGCGTCGTGCACCACTGCAACCTGCTGGCTTACACCGTCGACGAGAACGGCAAACGGCACGGATTCTTCATCACTGGAAAAGTTCCCGGCGCCCAGCCGTTGAACATGGAAGGTACCGGCATTGCCGTCCATATTCCCAAGGGAACGAAGCTGGTCTTTCAGATTCACTACACCTCGACCGGCAAGCCGGAAAGCAGCACAATTTCCTTAGGCATCAAGTACTATCGCGGCATTGTCCAGAAGCGGATGCGGAACTTCCTGGTGGCCGACTACGATTTCGCCATTCCGCCGGGCGACCCGCATCATCGTGTCGTCAACTCGAAGACGCTCGAAGAAGACGCGGTCGGCATCGGCCTGTTCTCGCACATGCATCTCCGCGGCAAGGACATGTCGTTCTTCGCACACCATCCCGATGGCCAGAAAGAGCACCTGCTCTCAGTGCCCAACTACAGCTTCGACTGGCAGATCGGCTACGAATGGGAACGCGGCAAGAAACGGTTCCCCAAGGGGACCAAGATCGAAGTGGTCGCCCACTATGACAACTCGGCCTTTAACCCCTACAACCCCGATCCCAACGACACCGTCAAAGAAGGCCGTCAGACCTACCACGAGATGCTCAACGGCTTCTTCTTCTACACCGGTGCCGACGAGAAGCTCAACATCCGCGTCGATCCCAAGTCCGGCAAAGGCACGCCGGTCGATGCAACGGCCTCAACCGACGTCGGAGAGTGATCGTCAAGAACGAAGCTCGCTCCGACGATTCGCGCAGTGCAACGAATAGCGTGGACGTGCAAGAGCTTGGGAAGCAGTTTGATGTTCTGAGAGTAGCCCAGCGATGAATCGCTGGGCTATTTTCGAGCTGCGGTTGCAATCTCGCAGTCTTCCGGCTCTCCGCTCTAAGCTCTTCGCTTTGGTTGTGGCCGATAGCCACTCCAGGTCTCCGTGCCTCTGTCGTTTAACTCATTTGACGCTTCCAGGTTGAGTTGAAGCAGGTCTGTACATCGGATCCCGTGGCGCCGACCGCTGCGCACCGGCTCAAACGGGCCTTTTTTCTTGGAATCTGCAGGCCTACCTGCTAACCTATCGGGGTCGCCGCAGGTGGAGGTCTTCTTCCGTAACGAAAGGTATTGTTCGCATGGCATCGCAGAGTCCCGAAACAGAGGTCAAGACCGCTCCGGAACCGGATACGGTCGTTGGGGAAGAACAGGCTGAAACCTTCGTCGAAACGGCACTCAAGCTGGGCGGTAAAAGCGAAGAAGAAGCACGCAAGACTGGTGCTCTCGACCGAGCCGACGAGCAGGTCGAAGACCTCTTCGCCAAGAAGTACCAGACTGCCGGCAGCCCAGTGCACCAGGCGGTATGGGACGAGCAAGTTCCGCTCGACCTGTTTACCGCACCGGAAGGAATTCCCACGCCTCCCGAAGCGCAGAAAGTAATGGACGACTCGATCGAAGTCGTCCGCGAAATGCGCGACAAGGGCGTGCTGTTCGACGAGGAACGCAAGATCTCGACCGAAGCACTCGATGCACTCGGCAAGGTCGGCTATTGGGGACTGCTGGTCGACAAAGAATACGGCGGGACAAACTGCCCGTTCGTCGCCTTTGCCAAGTTCCTCACACGTATGGCGACCGTCGATCCCACCGTCGCCGGTTTGGCTTCGGTTCACGGCTGCATCGGCGCCGTCGACCCGCTACGGAGCTTCGGTGATCCCGAGCAGAAGCAGAGGATTCTGACAAGACTGGCCAGCGGCGAGGCTCTGTCTGCCTTCGCCCTGACCGAACCCAACGCCGGTTCAGACCTGACGGCGCTACGCACCAAAGCTCACCTCGACGGCGACGACTATGTCGTTCACGGCGAGAAGCTGTTCATCACCAACGTGGTTCCCGGCCGAACGGTCGGTCTCGTCTGTCTGATCGACGACAAGCCCGCCGTGTTGATCGCCGACTTGCCCAAAGAAGAGAACGAGCAGTTCCAGATCAAAAAATACGGTCTGTGGGCGCTTAAGCATACGCACAACCAGGGCATGATCTTCAACGGCATGCGCGTGCCGAAGGAGAATCTGCTCAAGCCAACTCGCGGTGACGGTCTGACGATCGCCTATCACGGGCTGAACCGCGGCCGGGTGGCCTTGGTCGCCAACGCCGGCGGCACAATGCGAGCCATGTTGGCCAGCATTCTGCCCTGGGCCCGCTTCCGCAAGACGTACGGTGAACGCGTCGAAACGCGTGAACTCGTCCGCCGCCGCGTCGGCCTGATGGCCGGCATGATCGTCGCCTGCGACGCCATGGCCGAGTGGACCGGCTGGTTGCTCGACGAAGGCTATCGCGGCGAGATGGAATGTACCATCGCCAAGGTGTTCGGCAGCGAGGCACAGAAAGAAGCCTCGATCGAATTGATGATGAAGACCCACGGCGGTCGCTCGTTCCTGCACGGCCACATGTTCGGCGACAATGTGCACGAATTTCTGGCGCCGTGCATCTACGAGGGCGAAGGCGAGATGCTCAGCATGGGCTTCTTCAAATCGCTTATCAAAGAGCACGGCAAGAAGTTCTTCGAGCCCATCGGCAAGGTGCTGGCGCAGAACAACATCCGCCAGCCCAACCCGCTGAACCCGGCCCACGCCCTCAAGCTGGCGCCGGTCGCCATGCCCTACGTCAAATGGCGTGCCGCCCAGACGTTCGGCGGCTCGAAGCGGGCCAACGTGCCGAACTTGCCGGGGCAATTGGGCGAACTGGCCCAGTTCGCTGCCGACAACCTGCAAAAGAGCCGGTTGCACATCGACCGCCTGATGCAGACGCACCAGCTCAGCCTGGCAGACCGGCAATGTGCCATGGCCGAACTGTCGCAGCGTATTCAGGACCTGGTCGTCATGCTGACAACCGCGCTGTGGGCGGGCCGTCACAACGACGAGCTCGTGCACCAGGCGGGCACCGTGATGTGCCAGCACCTGCGACGGAAGTACACCGGCAAGCGGTCCACCACCGCCGAGTACCGCACCGTCACCAAACTGGGCCAATCGATCGCCGAAGGCAACTTCAGCCTGCTGGAAGGCGTCGAATCGGCCGAGATCATGATGCGTTACGAAGAGTAAACCGCAATGTTTGACAAAAGCCCGGTCTCTGATCATTCAGGGGCCGGGCTTTTTTGATTTGTTGTCGTTGGATGAGGATTGTTGTCAAAGCCAGTGCGTGACTCGCACGTGGTCTTTGTATTCGACATGCGCGACACCATGCAGTTGCAAAAACCAACGCCTGAATTGTCCGCAGCGATCTCCCGACACATCGCAGCGTACATCGCTGACTGTGCGTCACCGTACCATCGGCTCGCTGCGGCGCACGGCGTGTTACCGCTTTACTACGGTTGGGGCACCGACTTCGGCCTTCTTCCTGACGGTTCCGTCGTTCGCTTCGATGAAGATCCCACGTTCAATACCGATGTCTGGTACGGTCGCCCGGAAATGGAAGCCAGTGCGGTCGCATTCGGTGCGCTGCGGCACCCTGAACTGAAACAGCTCTTCCCTCCTCGCCCTCAAGCGACAGTTGACTGCGACCCTTGTGCTACGACCGGGTTCCTCGACATCAGAGATACCTCCGCTTTGTGCGGTCAATGCCACGGTTTGGGCTGGCACGTGTGAAGTAGCGCATAGGGTGCCACTTGTCGATCATGCGGTGCGCCACTGGCTTTGCCGGTGCCTTTGGCGCGTGCCTCCGACGCCTTCAGCCCCGACGACGGGTGCGCGATCCCGGCCCCTTCTAATTCACGGGCCGTCCGAGTTCGGGCATCGCAATCCTGTGCTGGACATTCGTTTTGGTGTACCATCAAAGCGACTGCCGATGTGTGGGACGGAATCCGAATCGCCAATTCAGTCCAGCTGGGAGGTGCAACGATGCTTTCCGTTCGACCTTGGTGTTTCGCGCTGATCTTGGCGGCCGCTACCGGGGTTCACGCCGGAGCCGAGCCGGATCATCCGAGCCCAGGCGCAACGCCCACCCAGGGTGAGATCGACGCCGTCGTCAGCAAGGTCTATCCGGCGCTGGTGCGAATCTTTGTCGTCACCACGTATGCGGACCAGGGACGAGAGAGAAAGGCTCAGGCCGCCGGCAGCGGCGTGATTCTGACTTCCGACGGCTATGTCGTCACCAACCATCACGTCGCCGGTGTTACCAAGAGGATTTGGTGCACGCTTTCCAACAAAGAGGAGGTGGAAGCCGACTTGGTAGGCACCGACGCTCTGACCGACATCGCCGTCATCAAGCTCAAGCCGGAAACCATGCGGTCACCGGTCGAGTCGTTCCCGGCGGTCGAGTGGGGGGACTCCCACGAGCTGCGCGTCGGCGACAAGGTGTTTGCCATGGGCAGCCCGATTGCCATCTCCCAAAGCGTGACGTTCGGAATCGTCTCCAACGCGGAGATGATCTTTCCGGACTTCCTCGGCGGGTCCGAAGGGCTGAAACTCGACGGTGAGCCGGTTGGGAGCCTGGTGAAATGGCTGCTCCACGACGCGGCGATTCTGCCGGGCAACAGCGGCGGTCCGCTCGTCAACGTGCGGGGCCAAGTTGTGGGGATCAACGAGTTGGGCTTTGGCTCGCTGGGGGGCGCGATCCCCTCCCACATCGCGCAGTCCATTGTCTCTCAACTCATTGAGAGCGGAACCGTGCGCCGCAGCTGGGTCGGTCTGGAACTGCAACCCTTGTTGCAGTCGGACGAGAGCGATCGCGGAGCGCTGATCGGGGGGGTGATCGACGACTCTCCCGCTGCCGGGGCCGGCCTGCGCGCCGGCGATCTGCTTGTTTCCTACAACGGCAGGCCGATCCATGCGCGATACCGCGAGCAACTCCCCGGCCTGAACGCCATGATGTTCGACACCCCCATCGATTCCCCGGTGAGCCTGACCGTGCTCCGCGACGGAAAAGAGAAATCCGTCAAACTGCGAACCGTCGCGCGGGGCAAAGCGCGCGAAACCGACCGCGAATTGAAGAGTTGGGGAGTCACCGCCAGAGACTTCACAAAGTTGCACGCACTGGAGTCTCGCCGCGAAACCGCCGAAGGCGTCTACGTGTCATCCGTGCGGCCGGGCGGAGCGGCCGGCCTGGCCAAACCGATGCTAAGTCGAGGCGACGTTATCACCCGTGTTAACGAACGGCCGATCGACAGTTTGAACAAGCTGCTCGAGTTGACAACCGAAATCATCCAAGGCGAATCCCCGCAGACACCTCTGTTGGTCCATTTCGAGCGACAGCAAGAAGAGTACGTGACGGTCGTCACGTTGGGTGCCCGCGACGATGCCGAGCGCACACCCGAAGCGGCCAAGGCCTGGTTCCCCGCGGCCGTGCAGGTCTTGACCAGACCGCTGGCAAAGGCCCTGGGCCGCAAAGACACGACCGGCGTGCGGATTACCCGCGTCTACCCGTCCCAAGACGCCTGGCCGTTTCAGGTGGGAGACATTCTGACACACGTCGACGGCGTAAAGATCGACGCGTCGCAGCCCGAGCACTCCCGGGTGTTTCCCGCCATGGTCCGCCGGCATCGTGTCGGTCGGGAGGTGGAATTCACGACGTTACGCGGCAACGACGAGCAAGCCATCTCCATTCGCTTGCCGGCGCGGCACAGACAATCGTCCGAGATGCCGCAGCACCGCGACGACACCTTCGAGATCACGGCCCGCGAGTTGTCGGTGTGGGATCGCTTCGAGTGGAAGCTGGCTCCCGATCAACCGGGTGTCGTGTTGCACCAAATCACTCCCGGAGGCTGGGCCGATTTGGCCGCGCTCAAGGCCGATGATCTCGTCCTGGCAATCAACGACCGGCAAATCGGCAACCTGGACGAATTCAAGGCATCGCTCGAGTCGCTCGCCGATACGAAACCCGACTTTGTGCGATTCTTTGTCAAGCGCGGCATCCACACCCTATACACCGAAGTCCGGACCGAATGGTCGCCTTGACGCCGCGGCAAAGCTTGGGCGCCCCATCCACTTCAGAATTCGCGAGGAGTTTCGCATGTGTTCCTACCAACGCTGTCTGGTGTGTGTGATGTTGATCGGCCTCACAGTCATGCCGAACGTGCTCGCCCAGCCGACCTGGGCGCAGGATGCCGATCTTGAGGCACGGCTGGAAGCTCTCCAGCGGCGTAAGAAAGACAAGGTTCTGAAGATCGTCAAGGACAACCAAGACGCCTTGATCCAAGTCAAGATTGCCTCCAAGAGTTCGATGTCAGTCGGCAGCTTTCAGGCGCCGGAGCAGGAGCAGACGCTCACCACCGACGGCACGATCATCGACCCCTCGGGCCTGTGCGTGGTTTCGCATACGCAGACCGATCCCATGGGGCTGGTCGGCAAGATGATGGGCAGCATGAACGTTCCTGGCGCCGCCGGCAAGGTGAAGACCAACGCCAAGATCACCGACGTCAAGATTGTCCTCAACGACGGGACGGAGTTGCCGGCCAAGATCGTGTTGAAGGACGAAGATCTCGACCTTTCGTTTGTGATGCCGACGCGCAAAGGACTCGATCTGCCGCACGTCGAACTCGACCCTTCCATCGAACCCGACCTGTTGGACAGCGCTGTCTGCGTCAAGCGGATGGGCGTCTCCAACGGCCGAGCGACCGTCATTCAACAGGGGACGGTCTCGGCAGTCATCGAGAAGCCGCGAACGCTGCGCGTCGTATCCTCCGCCTCGGTCGGCTGTCCCGCCTTCGATCGAGAGGGCCGCTGTTTCGGCATTGCGCTGATGGTCATGTCGTTCGACGAAATCAGCTTTTCGTCGATGATGTCGATGTCGAATGCGAGTGCGATGACTCCAACCGTCGTGCCCGCCGCGGAGATTCTCAGCGTCGCCGAACAGATCCAGCGCTGAAAGCTCGCCGAGGGCAGCCGCGATCATACAACGAGCCGTGACCCGTTTGATTTCTCATGGCGGCGGCGCAAGTGCCGCTTGTGCGAACGCGGTTCGCGACGCAGAGTACAAACATCTTTCAGGAGCAACGATTCGAATGGACGTGACCGTTCTTACTATTCCGTACGACTCCGGTCACCTCGAAAGTCGATTGGGTCGGGGGCCGGGTTACTTGCTTGAGCAAGGACTGCACCGAACGATCGCCCAAAGCGGACATGACGTGCAGGTATTGGACGTGCGAGCCACTCATCCGCATCCGCCGCGTGAGATATCGACCACCTTCAGCCTTTGTCAGCAACTGGCGCAGTCAGTCAAAACCGAATCCCGAAGACGGCGATTTCCGATTCTGCTCACAGGCAACTGCATCAGCAGTGTCGCAGTGGTGGCTGGTCTGGGCGGGGCGAACCTCGGTATCCTCTGGCTCGATGCCCACGGTGAATTCAATACACCCGAAACTACCGAATCCGGCTACCTCGACGGAATGGGGATTTCTGTGATGACCGGTACGTGTTGGAAGCGACTTTCGGCGAGGATTCCTGGGTATTCCGCAATCGACCCCAAGACGATTATTCATGTCGGTGGCCGGAGCTTTGACAAAGGCGAGCATGAACGACTGACGGATACCGGCGTTTGCGTCATACGGTCCGCTGACTTCGATACGAACTCGCTTGTGTCAGCAGTAAGAGATCTAACCAAACAAGTTGAGCGTTTGTACGTTCACGTTGATCTGGATGTCATCGACAGTCAGGAGATCAGCCTCAGTGACTTCGCCGAACCAGATGGCTTAAGCGTTGAACAAATCCGTCAAACGATTCAATGTGCGGCAGATCAATTGCCAATCGCAGGGGTTGGAGTTGCCGGATTCGATCCTTCGTACGACACAGATAGAACCGGTTGTCAAGTTGTCGTTGATGTTTTGACACCCATTCTCGGCTCTTCTGCTTAGGCGCGTACCGTGGGTAGAGCAAAGCGCAACCCACCGCATCGACTTTGCGACATACAATCAAAGAAAAGGGGTGCGTGCTCGCACGTGCTCGCACGCACCACAATGCTGTTTCACGTCGCACGCTACCCTCGCCGTGTTGTGTTTGCAGCTGACTCGCCCCTCTCGCGGGTTGGGCGTCGCAAATGAGAAGCGGGTGTGCTGGTTCATCCACATGGGCGCAACCCCTCCGGTCTATGCAGCACGAAGCAGTTTGAAGAATACGCCGACAATTGAAAAATCGGTTCACGACTTGCCGACATTCCTGCGTAATGGAGGTAGAAGAGGAGTCGGGAATCCGCCCGCCCCGGTTGAGGTCGATGGGTGGAGTCACGATTGTTCGAAGTGTTGAAGTAGGCTCGGTCGCAGTCGCGCCTTCGACGAATTGGTGCGTGACGGTTGAGTGTATGTCATGAGGCATCGCTTCAGATCGAGTTCGAGTGTCTGCAATGCACCGGTGCCTGCCATGCGCATAGCCCGTAAGTTTGTTGCCTGTCCAATTGCATTCGTCTTCGCCGGCGTTCTGCTGGCCCTCGGCTGTACGCAGCAACAATCGAATTCGGCATCTTCGCTACCCGAAGATCCACCGGCCATCCACCATGACCCAGCAGTGCTCAATCCGCGGCACTATCGCTCGCCATCGGGCAAATACCTGCTGCACGTCGATCCTGCCGACAGGTATGGTCGTGGAGATGCGGCATACCGCGTCGCGAAGAGCGGTGAGGACGTATGGTCTGACCGTCTGCCTTTCACCCTCCACGAGGCAGGCATCACCGACGATGGTGTCGTGGGCGGCTACGCCTACACTCACGGTTCGGGGGGCTTCGGCAAAGCGGGACTCGGTGAGGGTCCGGGCGAGTTCCTGGTCGTCATCATCGATGCTGGTGGGAAGATCAGGCTCAAAGAGTCCACACAGCGCGAAGCGAGCCGGTTTCTTCACACGGCTCCCAATCCGGCTGCCGCCGGCCTTTTCGTCGATGGCGCAAACGACCGCCTTGTGGTTCGCGTCGAAGATCCCGACGTCAATCGACGCGTGGAAACTTGGCGGGTCTACCGTTTGTCGACCGGCGCAGAAGCAGGCAGACTTCAGCCTAAGCAGCTGATGGCCCATCCGAAGCCTGCACGGTTCGTTATCGACGCCAAGCCCGTTGCCGGCAGTCCACTCACACTATTGCACTGGTGGCGATACGACGGCCGCCACGTGGGCGCTCGATTCACACTGGTCGATTCCGCGGCGAAGCCTGTTTGGTCATTGGATCTCAAAAAGGACTACGAAACGGCAGGCGATAGGACGGCCGCGGACAGGCTGCGCGACTTCATCCACAGACAGGGGGCGCTGCTGCGCGTCGATCAACCAGGTCAATTTGAGTTGTTATTCGCCGCCGACTCAAAGCGCGTGACGTTCTCTGTCAAGCAGGGGCTCGACAAAAATTGGGTCGTGGCCGAGGTGAGCCGGGCGCCGTTCTCTTTTGTGTCGCTGAAGCGCGAAGCACCTGGCATCCCCGAGCGTCCGCTCAAGTCCTTGGGAGAAATCGTCCTGCAGCAGAAGCAGTTGCCTGTTCACCCTATTCGGGATCTATGGGACTTCGTGCTCGACGGTCGTGGCCGCATTGCATTCCTGCGGCACGAGCAAGAGGGAGCACAGTCCTTCGTCCTCGTCGACGCTAGCGGAGAGCTACTGCACGAGTTGGCCTTAGATTTCGATGACGAGCCCGATGCCGCCTCGTCAAGTTGCACATGGGTGGGCGGAAATCGTTTCGTCATCACCCGTTCTGAGTATGGTGTGGAAGGCAAGGCGAAGGCGTGGTGGTTGGATGCTGAAACCGGCGACATGCAGCCGATTCCCGGCTTCGATTGTCCGCCGGTTGAGTCGATCGACGGGTCGCCTGACGGCAGTTTTGTGGTCCTGGGAACAATGCGATACCAGTACACGATGACCGACATGCTGTGTGGCTTCGACCCGAAGGGCAAACGAGAGTGGACGATTGATGAAGGACAACCAAGAGATGCCGACTTGCTGTTCAGCCCCGAAGACGCCACCGTCACGAGCTCAGGCGAAGTCGCCGTCGTGGACAACATCCGCAAGTCCATCCAGTTTTTCGATCGTCGGGGCAAGTACTTGCGGACGATTGATCTCGAGCAGACTTGGGGCAGAAGGCCCAATTACCTCGCCGGAATCGCAAACGACGTAAAGGGCCAAGTGCTGGTCCATGATTTTCACGGCACACCACCCTTCGTGCGTCTTGCTCCCGACGGTACGGTGAAGGATGGATTCCGACCCAAGTACGCTGACGGCCGCGGCTTCGCGACGCGCGGCGACGTGCAGGTCTCCGTCGATGGACGGCTCTGGACCAGCGATGGCCATGCCCTGCTGCGACTCGACGATGCGGGTGTGGTTGATCTCGTTCTTGGTGACATACCGCAGGCCGACAGGCTCGGCAAGATCGCCGGCTTGACGATCGATCGGCGCGGTCTGATTTACGCGGTCGATTCCCGGACCGGCTCCGTTCACGTCTTCGACTTCGATGGCCAGCCGCTGCACGTCTGTCAGACAAAGTCCACCGATTTCTCGGAGGAGCCGTTCGACCCGCCCATCACCGTCACCGACGACGGTCACGTGTATCTCGGCTCAGAAACGCTCGGAGGATCCCGTCAGGATCGCTATCTACACTTCTCTCCCGATGGAACGCGGCTCGGGTTCATTCGGCTCAAGGGCCAGCAATGCTACGTACAGCCGGGTACCGGCAACGTTCTGGCGCTTGACTATGACGAGGCCTATCTCGTCGACGCAGCCGGCGACACGATCCGGACAATCAGACGCAATGCCGACGGCAACTGGCTGCAATCGCTGGAACGCGCGGCGGTTGCCGCGGATGGCTCTTTTGCTATCGTCGCGGCCGATGCAAATAGCATTGGCACTGCATTGATGACCGTCAGCATCTACGACGTAGCGGGCGAGCCCGTCCAGGTGGTGGAATTGCCGCGGTTCCTCAGCTCTTTTCCCAGAATTGCGTACGACGGCCGGCATTTGGTCGCCACCGGTGACCGCGTCGTTATCTTTGACTCCTCCGGGACGCCCCTACAGACCTTCACCCCAGCCTCCGAATCGCACGACGAACCGTGGTGGCTTCCGTATCTAGTCGCCGACGGACGCGAGCTGGTTCTGTTCGACGCCCAAGGCATGACGCTGCAGCGCTACGCGTTGGAATAGTTTGCGCACGGGTGCGACGGTCGATCGTGCGGTCTGCCATCTGGCTTGCCGCTGCCTACTGATGCCGCTGACATGAGTTCGCCGCCGGCGCGAACAAGGCGATCTTCGAACCAGTGGTATCGTCAGTGGCACAACTGGCGAGGGTGGTCTTTCGGTCATCCCGCGTTTCTAATGAGCACATGAATGCTGGCGGGCGCAAACGTTTCGGGCAAGGGGCACGCCACCTCATCATCCATGCCGATGATGCCGGCATGTGCGAGTCGGTCAACCGGGCGACGATCGACGCCATCGAGAATGGTGTCGTGTCGTCATGCAGCATTCTAGTCCCCTGTCCGGGTTTTGACGAATTCGCTGAATACGCGCGCGACCAACCCGGGAAGGATTTTGGAGTTCACCTGACCCTCAATTCCGAGTTGGACAGTTTCCGCTGGCGGCCGCTGAGTCAGCCGGGCGACGTCCCCAGCCTGATTGATGGCGAGGGGTACTTTTGGCACACAACCAAGCAGGTCGTGCGGCACGTGGAGACGAATGAAGCGGAGGTCGAGTTGCGCGCGCAGATCGAGCAGGCCCGCGATGCCGGCATTTCGATCAGCCACCTCGACACGCACATGTTCTCACTTCTGGTGCGAGCAGACCTCTCGCAGCTATACCTCCGGCTGGGACAGGAGTACGACTTACCGATCCTGTGCGCCCGATACAACGACGAAGAGGATAGGCACAGTCACCCCGGACTCACCGAACTGCAGCCCGAACTTGGGCGCAGCGGCGGACATCCCGTGGTCGACTATCTCGAATGGAAGAACTACTTCGTCGATCCCGCCAGAAAACGCGACTACTTCCTGCGTGTGCTCGAGTCACTCAGTCCCGGCATCACAGAGATCACCATCCACTGCGCCGACAATGACCCAGAGCGATACAGCCGTCTTCCACACGCGGCTGCCGCACGGCAGGCAGACCGGGAGTTCTTCACTTCGAGCGAGGCGGCCGACTGTATCGATCAACGGAACGTCAACGTGACCGATTGGGGACGACTTCGATTGGCGTTGAAAGGCGAATAGCTGGGGACTGTGCGGTGCTTGTTTCGGTGGTCAGGAGACTAACGGTCGATCATACGGCGTGCCACTGGCGTTGCCAGCACCTATTGTTGTACGCTGACATGAGTTCGCCGCCAGCGCGACCAAGGCGAACTTCAGAGCACTGGCTAGTGGCGCACTAACGCGTAACACAGACTCCCGACCCCATTCTCGACCCCGCCCCCCTTTTCGACACCATACGGCTTGCTCCACGAAACAGTCCTGGGAACAACCTCGCCGGGCGGTTCAACAAAGGAAGTCACGAGAGGTTATGACAATGCGCCAAGTCGCTTCGAACGATTCGTGGTACCGGCACCTCGCTCTGAACGCATCGGTTGTGTTGATTGTTGCATTGGCACTTGCGTCCGCTCCTTCACAGGTGAGAGCCAATCCGTATGCCGCGTATGCTGCAAAGTTCGTCGGCGAGCACTTCCTTGGAAGGGTCCTTGATGGCGTTTGGGATGACGTCACCGGCAAGCCAGACGTTCGCGAACTCGATACACGTCTTGCTCTGCTGGAGCGCACCGTCGTCGAGGTGGACCGCGAACTTTCCGTTTCGATTCGGGACTTTCGCAAACACCTCGATACCAAGGTCACCCGGCGCGAGGTCCGAAAACTCGTCGAGAGCATCCTTTCCGACCTGGAACAGCGCATTCGCGGTCTCGAAGAACGGGCGGATACCATCGATGGGCGGATCAAGCAGATTGAGGAGGTATTTGGCTTCATTTCCACAGTCCCTCCCGCTCCTCTGATCCGTCGTTCAGTTCAACAAGGGAAACCACAAGCTCATCCCCTGACGATTCGCTGGGCAGCATTACTCTCGGAATCAGAGGCGAGCAGGTTAAGGATCGCAAAGCTTCGACAGGTTTACCAAGACGATGCTCCTGCTCTCGTTGAAGAACGTCGGAAAGACGAACAACTCCTTGCCCAGATTGCACAACTCAATTTCGATGTGAAGCGGGAAGTTCTCAACGGGCTTGATGAACGAACCGACCTACTGGAACGAGAACGCCTCAAACCTGCCCACCCAAAGATTCGAACTCTCGACGCAAATCTTGCATCAGTGCTCTGGTTGCAGGGGGTCACCCGCCCAATTGCGTCTGGGGAAATGAAGGGACGATTGGCGATTCCGATGGCATTGCTCGGTCCAGCCTGCAGTGACATCCTCATCGCCTTCGACAAAGTCGATGCGGACGTCGCGAGCCTCGTTCCCCTGTTCCGACAATTGCTGGATCAGAAGCTCGACAACGACCACGCATTTATGACGAACGATGCCGAAGTCTCTTTAGTACCCGAGCTGGAGAAGCTCGCCCAACAGGCGTCTGATATGACTCTGAAGACCGTGGAAATACATAGCAAGACTACGGCAATCGACAGAGGGCTGAAGAAGCAGCTCAAACTCTACAGTCCACGTCATCCCGAAGTCGTGAACCTGCTGGAGGCCAAACAGCGATTGATGTCGGAGATTCAGTCGCTGCACGATGCTTCGGAGGAATTGCTACAAGTGAGTCTTGTTGCGTACCTGAATCGGCTCAAACTGGAACGCCCGACAAATCCGAATATGGTCTATTTCCGAAACGCGTGCCTCTCCACAGTGGCAGCGCTTCTGCGCCAGACCCAGTGCCGGGATTGGGAAAAGGAAGTGGAGCTTGAGGAAACTTGGAAGACGTTTGTCGATGATCTTGATCGCGACATCAGAACACGCGTTCTCTCTGACAGTTTGCTGCATGCACCGTTTAGCGAAGAACAAGCTGGCGCAGCACAACGAAGCCAAGCCGCCCTGTTGGGGCGTGACGGTTCCATTCTCACCAACTGCATCGGCATGCAGCTCAAATTGATTCCTCCTGGTGTGTTCCTGATGGGATCGCCGGAATCGGAAAAAGATCGAAGTATGGACGAAGGTCCTCAGCATCGCGTCAAGATAACAAAGCCTTTCTATATCTCCGTGTACGAGGTGACTCAGGCTGCGTACGAGCGTGTCATGGGGACCAACCCGAGCTACTTTTCGAAGTCAGGTGGCGGGAAGGATCGCATCAGCGGCCAGGAGACCAGCCGTTTCCCTGTTGAACAAGTGAGTGGGGAGGATGCTGTTGAATTCTGCCGCCGGCTGTCGGAACGGGCGGAAGAGCATCGTGCGGGTCGGGTCTACCGTTTGCCGACAGAGGCCGAGTGGGAATACGCCTGCCGGGCCGGAACGACAACGCTGACAGCGGTCGGTTCATACGCTCCCAATAACTTCGGCCTCTACGACATGCACGGCAACGTGTGGGAATGGTGTTCTGACGGGTATGATGCCGCTTACTAATCGGAACTCACCTGTAAACAATCCTCGCGCCTCCGGCTCCTCTCGCGTTTCTCGGGGCGGGTCCTGGAACAGCGTCTCCAAGCGCTGTCGTTCCGCGTACCGCAACAGGAGCGGGCTTGACCACAGTGACTCCATCATCGGTTTTCGTGTGTTGTGTGAGTTGGAGTAGTTTCCCCGATCAATCTTTCGAAATCTGATGCAACCCGATCGTCCAGTAAAAAGTAGGGTGAGTGCCAGCACGCACACTACAGCTTGGCTGAAATCGGCCCGCTCGGATTGTGCTATAATGGACGCCGAACGGAGATCGGATCAGTGTGTCGCGCAACGTCGTCGAAGCGTGTGCGCGCAGTTGTACCGGGCGCTCACAAACTCGCAGTTGAGTCGGTGTGTGAGCTGATAATTCTCGGCGGCCAATCGGAAACTTCCGCAGGTGGTTCAGAGCGTTTCTCACCGACAGGTTATAGCGCAACTCCGGGAAAAAGTGGCAATGTGTCGGTGTCGGTGGATAGCTCTGTGACACGGCAAACATCAGTGCATCTGCGCATGGATACCGGCTGTGGACGTTGATCGGATTGGTATGGGACCAGTCGATGCGAAGGGTTTCGCTGCGCCGCACCACCCTACGGGTCTGCACCCGCTCTACGTGCCACTGGTGTCTACACTATTAGCGCAGAACCCGAGAAAAACGGAACGGAATACTGTAGACGTAGACGGGGGCGACGATTTGTTGCGCGCGCAACTCCTATGATCACCTTCGAAAACGGGGCTGCCGATTCCGCGTTGCTTCGGATCTGCCATGGGACGGCTTTTGTCGACAGTATTAGCCCAAATCCCGAGGAATACGAGATTGTGTCGGTGTCGGTGGGGTGCGCTGTAACACGGCAAGGAGGCGTGCATTGGCGCATGGACAGCACGGGCTCTACCGCGGCGCTTGACAACTTTTTGCGGCGCAGCGACGATTGCGGCTCTCACGTCAGATTGTGAAGGTCGGGACCGCTCGGTCGCCGGCATTGGGGACAGATTTCGTAGGCCCTTCGCACTGCGGATGGTGTGTGAAAGCACGCACCCTACAAAGCATCACGGAAAGCAATTCTCATGGGCAATGCATTTCAGTTCGAAGAACTCGAAGGCAAGATCGGCCTGTTGACTATCGATGTGCCGGACCAGAACGTCAATACGTTCGGTCAGCCTGTGTTAGAGGAACTCTCGGGACTGCTGGATGAACTGGAAGGCCGGAGCGACTTGCGGGGCTTGCTGCTGCGTAGCGGCAAGAAAGGACAATTCATCGCCGGCGCCGACTTGAACGAGTTAGGCGCACTGATGTCGGCGACGCGCGAGCAGCTGCAGACCGGTCTGGCTGCAGGGCATGCACTGTTCACCCGAGTCAGCCGCTTGCCGTTTCCGACCCTCTCGCTCATCGACGGCAATTGCATGGGGGGCGGGACCGAGATCTCGCTGGCGATGGACTACCGCATTGCCGCCGACAACAAGAAGACGCAGATCGGGCTGCCGGAAGTCAAAGTCGGCATCATCCCGGCTTGGGGCGGCACGCAACGGCTGCCGCGCGTGATCGGCCTGCATTACGCCATCGAGATGATCTGTTCCGGAGACGCGATCAACGCCGGCAAGGCGGCCAAGTTGGGGCTGGTCTTCGATGCCGTTCCGTCTGAGCGGTTGGTCGACGAAGGCCGACGGTTGATTGAACACGCCCAGGAAACCGGCGAGTGGAAACAGCTTCGCGAGAAAAAGGAACAACCGCTAGGCCTCAGCGACGATCAAGGTTTCTTCGCGTTCGGCATGTCCGAGGGATTCCTGCATGGGCAGACCAAAGGCCAGTATCCGGCGCCGCTGGTCGCGCTCAAATCGATTCGGGAAGGCATCAACTGCACGCTGCAGGAAGGGCTGCAGATCGAACAAGAGGCGGCGCTGGAGGTGCTGGGCAGTTCGGTGTCGGCCGGTCTGATCGGCGTGTTCTTCATGCAACAGGAATTGGCCCGCGACCGGGGCATCGAAGACAAAAGCATCAAGCCCCGCGACGTGAAACGCGTGGGCGTGTTGGGTGCGGGTTTGATGGGGGCTGGAATTGCCACCGCTCATGCACGCAGCGGCATCCCGGCGGGCATCGTCGATATCGACGACGCCCGGCTGGCCGACGGGTTGAAGCGGGCCAGCAAAGTTGTCTCCGGCCGGATCAAAGCGGGCCGCGCCTCGCATGAAGATCTGGCGTTCATGCTGGGCAACCTCAGCACGTCGACGTCATCCAGCATCTTCGCCGACTGCGACGTGGTCGTTGAAGCGGTCACCGAGAACGAGGACCTGAAAAAGAAACTGTACAGCCAGCTGTCCGAGGTGATGCGCGACGATGCCATTCTGGGCAGCAATACGTCCACGATCTCGATCACGCGGATGGCCGAGGCGGCTCCCAATCCGCAGCGGTTCGTAGGCATGCACTTCTTCTTGCCGGTCGACCGCATGCAACTCGTCGAAGTCATTCGCGGCGAGAAGACCGACGACGAAACCGTTGCCACCATCGTGGCGCTGGCCAAGCGGATCAAGAAAACCCCCATCGTGATGAAGGACTGCCCCGGTTTCCTCGTCAATCGCATTCTGCTGCCGTACATGAACGAGGCACTGGTGCTGATGCTGGAAGGCGCCACCATGGATCAGATCGACAAGGCGGCCACGCGGTTCGGCATGCCGGTCGGACCGATCGCCCTGCAAGACATGGTGGGGCTGGATACATCGTACTTCGCCGGCAAGGTGCTGCTGGCCGCCTACAGCGACCGCGCGGTCGAGATGCCGATGTTGGAGAAACTGGTCGAGGCGGGCCGGCTCGGCAAGAAGTCGGGCGCCGGGTTCCGCAAGTACACGGGTCCCAAGGGCAAGCCGCAGCCCGATCCGGAGCTGGAACCGCTGATCAAGGAGTATCTCACCGGCGACAAGGAGTTCAGCAACCAGGAAATCGAGGACCGCTTGTTCCTGCCCATGCTGCTGGAAGGCACGCGCTGCCTGGAAGAAGAAATCGTGCGTGCCCCCTCGCACGTCGACATGGGCATGATTCTGGGAACCGGCTTCCCGCCGTTCCGTGGCGGATTGCTGCGGTGGGGCGATCGCATGGGGGCCGGCAAGGTGATCGAGAAACTGTCCAACTACCGGCAACTCGGAAAGCGCTACGAGCCGACCGACATGCTGGAGAATCTGGCCAAGACCGGAAAAACGTTCTATCCTACGCCGAAAGCTCTGGCGGAAGTCGGAGGCTAATGCCCCTGTGAGGGGCTTTGTCCTGGTCGCGAAACTGCAAATGCCGCTGCGAAACCCTGCGGGATTCGCGCTAATTGATACGCCCATCAACCCCAAAACCTGTAGCTTGACGGAACACTGACATGAGACGCGCCGTAGTTGTTGACGCCGTTCGCACACCCGTCGGTAAAGCGTCGGCCGACAAGGGGATCTTTCGCGACATCCGCTCGGAAGAGCTTTCCGCACACATCGTCAAGGCGCTGGTTGAGCGGACCGGTGTCGATCCCAACCTGATCGACGACGTGCGGTGGGGCTGCGTCCAGCAGCAGGGCGAACAAGGCTTCGACGTGGCCCGCACGATTGTGTTGATGTCGGGACTGCCGATTCAGACCGGCGGCGTGACGATCAACCGCAACTGCGCGTCGAGTTTGACGGCGATTAACGACGCGGCCAAGAACATCGCCGCCGACTGCGAAGACGTGCAGATTGCCGGGGGTGTGGAGCACATGGACCACATCCCGATGAACAAGGATTACAACCCGCCACCCGGCTTGATGTTTCGCAACAGCGAAGGCATCAACCAGATGGGTTTCACCGCCGAATACCTGGCACTGAAATACGGCATCGGGCGCAAAGAACAGGATGAGTTCGCCGCCCGCAGCCATCAATTAGCAAATGCAGCCACGGAGAAGGGCGAGTTCGACACGGAGGTCATTCCTACTTGGGGCCGCGATGATGAAGGCCGCAAGGTGTTGACGACCCGCGACCAGTGCATCCGCGCCGATTGCACGCCGGAGAGCCTGGCGGGTCTTCCGCCAGCCTTCAACCCGGCCACCGGCAGCGTGACCGCCGGCAACAGCTCACCCACCAACGTGGGCGCCGCCGCCACGCTGGTCATGTCGGAAGACAAGGCCAACGAGTTGGGACTCAAGCCGATGGCCAAGATTATTTCGATGGCCGTGGCGGGCGTCGACCCAGCCGAGATGGGCATCGGGCCGGTGCCAGCCATTAACAAAGCGCTCAAGCGGGCCGGGATCGCGTTGGAGGACATCGGCAGCATCGAACTCAACGAAGCCTTCGCCGTGCAGGTGCTCTCGGTGCTGAAGCTGCTGGGCACTAAGACCGACCGCGTCAACATGCGGGGCGGCGCGGTCGCCATTGGTCATCCGCTGGGCGCCAGCGGCGCACGAATTACGACCACACTATTGCATCGCATGCGCGACGAAGGATCGAAGTACGGCCTGGCGACAATGTGCGTCGGGCAAGGGCAGGGGGTCGCGACGATCTTCGAGGCCTGTTAGCCGCTTCGGCGACAACAGCGGGCATTGGCACTTCACCGGATTGCTGGGGTAGACGACATGTTTGCAAACCTCGCCCAGATGCATCGGGCCACCTGCGAGAAATTCGGACCTCGCATCGCCTTGCGCTACAAGGAGAACGGCCTGTATCGCGACCTCTCCTGGGGCGCCTATCGCAGCCAGGCCGACGCGGCGGCGGCCGGACTGATCGAAATGGGCGTCGAGCCGGGCGATCGGGTCTCGTTGTTTTCTCCCAACCGCTACGAGTGGATGATCGCCGACCGGGCCATGCAAAGCTCAGGCGCCGTCAACGTTCCACTCCATGCTCCACTGGCACCCAAGCAAGTGGAATACCAGGTCGGCCACAGCGAAGCCCGCGGCATTTTCGTCAGCGACCAGGCACAAGCCGACAAAGTGTTCGAGGTGCTCAGCGGCTTGCCGAACCTGGAATTCGTGATCTCGTTCGACAGAATCGAGGCACCCTCCGGCCTGAAGGCGCTGACCTGGGAAGGTCTCAAACATCGGGGACGCCAGTCGGGTGAAGCCGGGACGGCCGAGATCTCCAAGCGTGAACAGCAGGTCGGACCGGACGATCTGGCGACCATCATTTACACCAGCGGCACAACCGGCAATCCCAAAGGGGTCATGCTGACCAACGGCAACCTGGTATCGAACACCATCAACACGCTGCAGATCACCGACATTGGCCCGGACGACGTGCTGTTGAGTTGGCTGCCCTACAGTCACATCTACGCGCGGACGGTCGACTTGTACGTTACGACGCTGGCCGGCATGACGGTGGCGCTTGGCGAAAACGTCGACGCGCTGTTGCAGAACCTGCAGGAGACGCAGCCGACTTGGGTGACATCGGTACCGCGGTTCTATGAAAAGGTCTGGGGCCACGTCGAACAGCTTCCGGCCGATCATCGCAAGGTCGCGCTTAAGAAACTGTTCGGGCGGCGCATCAAGCAACTCTCTTCCGGCGGGGCACCGTTGCCCAAGCACGTGTGTGAAGGTTTCTTCGAAGCCGGTTTACCGCTGCTGGAAGGCTACGGTCTGACCGAGACGTCGCCCGTGGTCAGCTTCAACAATCTCGACAACTGCAAGATCGGATCGGTGGGCAAGGCGATTCCGGAGGTCGACTTCAAAATCGCCGAGGATGGCGAGATCCTGACGCGCGGACCGCAGGTCATGCGGGGTTATTGGAAGAACGAGGAGGCGACCGCCGAGGCGATTGTCGACGGCTGGTTCCACACCGGCGACGTCGGATTCCTCGACGACGAGGGTTACCTGACGATTACCGACCGCAAGAAAGACCTGATCATCACTTCGGGCGGCAAGAACATCGCCCCCAGCGAGCTGGAGCGCATACTGGTCACCGACGTGTTCATCGATCAGGCGGTGGTCTACGGCGACGGCCGCAACTTTGTCAGCGCAGTGCTGGTCCCCAGTTTCCCGCACCTGGAACTGCGGGCCAAGCAGCTTGGCGTGGAGATCGACATCCAGGACGAATTCATTCGCAATCCGGAACTGATCGAATTCTTTAACGAGCGCGTCGAGCACGTCATGGAATCGGTGAGCAACCCGGAACGGGTGAAGAAGTTTCTGTTACTCGGCCGCCCCTTCACGCTCGAATCGGACGAACTGACGGCCACCCTCAAAGTCCGCCGCCGCCACATCATCGACAAGTACGAACAACAGCTCGCCGGCTTGTACGATTAACGACGATGATACTGGCCGATCTTCAGGTGCCAGCCGGAGGCCAGATGCTCCCTCATCTTTGCAACTCTTGAACTGGGATAGGTTTCCGGCGATCGATCCGCGCCAGCCACCAGCCGGTACCCGAAAGATCGAATGCACTCCCCGCTGGGATCGCTCTTTTTCAGCCAAGAATCAGCCGATCTTGCGAATAATTGGGCGAGATCCGCAGGGCACAACCGTCTATAATTCCAGCCCAACTCTGGGATCGGACGTGCCATTCTGAATTCCCCGGATACTGCTCAGACAAAGGTCGCCCCATGACGGACGAACGCCTGACCAAGACCGGCCGCGTCTCGGCCGCCGCCTGCGCCGTGCTGATGGCTGCTTCTGTCGCCAGCGGCTCTGTGAGTCCGGTTGCCGAGAATCACGCCATCGAACAGATTCAGCGGTATTGTGCCGTCAGCTTTCGCAACGCTCAGATCCGCCGGGACGAGTGGGCCGACTGCACACAGGAGACACTGGCCGAGTTGCTGCGCCGTATTCCGACCGAGAGCCTGCCAGTCGCCATCACCCAATCGGGTTCAGAAGAACGCCGTGAGCTGAATCGTTCGATGTGGTGTGCCATCCAACGGCATCGGCGGGCCCACCGCCATCTGCAGCTGGAGGGCGAAGTCCGGGATGATTCGCGAGCCGACGTTGAGAGCTCCGGCGAACTCGACGAATTACTGTCTGGAGCATTCGGGCAGTTGAGCGACCGCCAAAGGCAGATCCTCACGCTCTGGAGCCAGAATTGGACGGTCGCCGAAATCTCTGACCAGATGAGCATGCCGGCCGCCCGGGTGAGCGACGAGAAGTACAAGGCGATCCGCAAACTGCGGCAGCAGCTCGATGTGACCCTGCCTTCCTGAGCGGCTACCGGTGAAACGGCTTAAGGTAGATGTGAATTCTGCGGACGCCAAGACTTGGGAGATCCTGAATCAACCGAGCTTCGAACTCTATTGTCCAACATGGCGTTCGACCAATTGGGCTCAATTACAATCTGGTCGATGGTGCCCTTCACATCAAGGCGTCCGTAGCAGACGGATTGGGCGCGCGGTGCCACTCGAGGCTCTGAACGAAGTGAGTTAGCGTACTGGCAACTGGGCCAGTCAGCTGGCCTGCCAGTGCCGAATGTGATCAACGCACATAGTCGCTCTGGCTTGCATTGCAACTACTGACTCGCACTGGCGGACGAGCCGCCAGTGGCACCTTTGTTCGATCAACTCACGGTCTGTCGTACGATCTCGACGGCTTCGGCACAAAGACTTTTCGCCGCTTCGTCTTCTGGTGCTTCGGCGATGACTCGGATGATGGGTTCGGTGTTGCTGGCGCGGACTTCGACCCAGCGGTCGTCCCAATCGAGGCGCAAGCCGTCGCCCTCTTGGGGTGTGGCGGTTGTGTATGCCGAGCGGAGTGCGGCACAGGCGTCGCCGACGCGTTCCCTCGAGCAGGCCAGCTTGTCTTTGACGATCGCGTACTGTGGTAGGGAATCTGCCCACTGCCCGAGCTGGCAACTTCTGGCTGCCAGTTCGTCAAGCACATAGGCCATGGCGACGAAGCTGTCGCGCACGTAACCGACATGTGGCTCGATGACGCCGCCGTTGCCTTCGCCACCCAGGATGGCAGAGACCGATTTCATCTTGGCCACGACGTGGGCCTCGCCGACGTACGAGCGATGAAACTGGCAGCCGTGCCCAGCGGCGATGTCGGCGGTCGCCCGGCTGGTCGAGCCGTTGACCACCACGGGACCGGGCGTGCGGGCCAGCACGCGGTCGGCGCACAGGGCGAGCGTTAGCTCTTCGCCGATGTAGCGGCCCGTCTCATCGACAATCGCCAGACGATCGGCGTCCGGGTCTTGCGCAAAGCCGACGTCGGCTCCCAGACGTGGTACTGCTTCGCAGAGGCCGGTCAAGTTGGCTTCGATCGGTTCGGGAGTGTGCTCGAACGCGCCGTCAGCCACGCCGCCTAGAATGTGGACTTCGCAGCCCAGCGTTTCCAGCAGGCGCGGCCCCAACACGGCACCCGAGCCGTGATTGCAATCGAGAACCACTTTTGGTCGACGGGCGCGGATTGCCTCGGCATCGATCAACTTGAGAACGCGCTGGAGGTGCGGTGACCAGGAGTCGGTCAACGTCTCGACCGCTCCGAGTTTGTCCCAGGTAGCCGATGCGAACGAGTCACCGTCGAGAATCTCCAGCAGTCGCTCGCCCAAGGTTTGATCGAACACGGAGCCGGCCGAGGAGAATGGCTTGAGACCGTTCCACTCTACCGGATTGTGGCTGGCCGTGATCTGTATTCCGCCGTTGGCCTGCAAGTGATCAATCAGCACTCCACAGGTGGGCGTCGAGGCAATGCCGGCGTTCATGACGGTGCAGCCAGTCGAAAGCAGGCCGGCGATGACGGCGTGTTCGAGCATGGGGCCGGTCGAACGTCCGTCGCGGCTGACGACGACCTTGCCGCCGTCAGCCATGGTGCCCAGTGCCGAGGCGAAGCGGACGATGTATTCCGGATCGAGGCCGTCGCCGATGACGCCTCTCAGGCCGGAGATGCTCAGGATCCGTTGGGGCAAGGTTCGTTTCCGCGTTGCTGTTGGTAATTTACAGGTCGGGGCGTGCCAGCATTGAACGCGAAGGGGTCAGGCCTGCTCTGTAGAAAACCTCTTGGCGCGCGAGTCGGTTTGATCTTACCACTCCTGCATGAGTACGACATCGAAGTCACCACGGAGGGTGCTTCTGGCGGCCTACGAAATTGGGCAACGGTCTCTGCCGC